>Ga0210064_1000289_pt1 | contig 24236 bp, 15 predicted proteins | sample Muzzi_CordC_D2_FD_185531 | JGI IMG/M metagenome (GOLD analysis project Ga0210064, IMG submission 185531) | Wetland microbial communities from San Francisco Bay, California, USA, that impact long-term carbon sequestration - Muzzi_CordC_D2 (SPAdes) | ecosystem: Environmental > Aquatic > Marine >... | reverse complement strand
CCCCAGGGGCAACTGACGCTCACCATGAGCGCCAACTGCGCCGTGAAATCCGAGTTGTTGCATTACCTGGATGTCCTGAAGTCCGCTGCTTGAACACTCTACGGTCCGAATTTATGCAATGATTGGGGTTACTTTATTTGCCTGAGAGCGTTTTGTGGTCTATTTTGGACTTATCAGTCAGAAATCAAGAACAAGATTCTGACCGGGAAAATAATAAGGAGCCCCTGATCAATTCATCTGTCACGTCATAGCAAGCACGCCGTACAGGGATAAGGCGAGACCGAGGCTGGCCTGTGCCTGGTAAATGTGCCGCAATGACAAATTCACCGGGGGTTCCATCAATTTGCGTCAGGTTTATCGAGGCTATGGCATGCTTATGCAGCAGAGACGGCTTTCAGCGGTACTGTTCTTGCTGGTTGCGGCAGCGTTCTTGCCAGTGGAAACACATGCCCTGGATACCGAGACTATCCTGGATACCGAGACAATCATGGAGGAGGCCGCACGCTATGAACATGGCGAGGGTGTGGATCGGGACTACGAACGGGCCTACCGGTTGTATTGTATCGTCGCGCTGCAGGGCGACGCAGATGCAGCCTACCAACTGGGGTGGATGTACCTGAATGGCCACGGGGTGACGGCGGATGATGCGCTGGCGGCCGGCTGGTTTCACCTGGCAGCCGAACGTGGTGATCCCCAGTCACAGCGGATACTGGATGATCTGCTGACCGGTGTGGCGCCTGAGGAAGATTCCGGCTGTCCACTGAGGAACAGGCAACCGGATCTTGTAACGATCGAATCCTGGGTCAATATACTCGCACCCAGCTACGGGCTGGACGCGAAACTGTTGCTTGCCGTAATCGAGGTTGAGTCCGGTTTCAATCCCGATGCCCGCTCACCGAAGAACGCCCACGGTCTGATGCAATTACTGCCGTCCACCGCCAGTCGCTTCGAGGTCGAGGATATCAGGGATCCGTTTGAAAATCTGATGGGCGGCATGGCTTATCTGCGCTGGCTGCTGGATCACTACGAGGGAAACCTCAACCTGTCGCTTGCCGCCTACAATGCCGGAGAGGATGACGTGGAGCGCTATGGAGGTATCCCGCCATACACGGAGACCCGTTACTACGTGAAAACCGTCAACCGTATCTATAAACAGGCCATTCAATCGAGAACCATATCTGCAGATGGTGTTGCGCCGTTTGCGATGACAGTGACCCAGTAACACCTGTTCGACGGCGGGTAGGTACTAAACCGGATTTCCGACCGGGAAAGACAACACTGGCAGATACGCTGTATTCAAGCCATCCGGCCTGATCCGGATTTCTTTATCCCCCAGTTACTGTAGCTGCCGCCTCCTGCAAATCCGCTGTCTGGTCCGGGTTCGTATTCAACTACCTTTCTTCGCTATGAAAATTCACGGGCTATTGGACTTTAGGCCAATTGAATGTCGCCAGAATGCGGCGTCTAGTTATGAATATGGCCAGAAGCCGGGAATAGGCCAGAATCACAACAACAATATATCTACCTGGAAACAGCAGTGCTCTCAACCCTTAAAAAGATGACAAGGCAGCGGTTCTTTATGAACTGAAGCCTGGACCAGCACGTAAATAATAACGAGGTCATGACGTATGGACACAACACACACAATACACACAGGCAATCAAAAGACCCGGAATCCTGTCAGATGGCAGGCGGCTACCGTCCTCGTATTGCTTGCCAATCTGAGTATCAATAGCGTACCGGTACTTGCGGATGGTTCAGGCATGGCGGATGTGACAGCAACACCGGTTCCCTGTATGCAGGAGACCGCCGGCTTCGGCCTCACCTGCACGGCCAATGATGTGAAGCTTGCAAGCGCAAAGAATATCGTCATCCTGGATGATGGCTGTGCCTTTCCCGGAGATGATGTCACCTTCACGGCAAACTTCGAAGTGGTCCTGACGGCGAAGGAACGCCATGACGTTGGTATCTGGTTTTCTTCTGACGGCGATCCCAACATGGACGGTGCGCTGAGTGGGAGCTGCTGGGCATCGACACCACCCTATGCGCCGGGTCCGGTATGGCTGGACCTGGATGAAACTGCCGATTCGCTTCCTGGAACCAATATACCTGCCGCCGCCCAGGACACCTGTGGGGATATTGACGATGCACATAGTCCAATGTATCCCGCCATCACCATGACCGTCAGCTGCGTGGATTTTGATAATGATGGCAAGCTCAACCTGCCGAACTGCACGAGCTGGCGGCAACCGGGGTCGAACGATTGGTGCGGTGACCCGACCGGTGCGTTTCCGGGGTCACCCTCGAAGTGCAACTGTGATCTCGGTTTCAATGTTGATATCGATGTTCCACCGGCAAAGCTTCAGGTGACAAAGACTGCTGGAGTTGAAACGGTTCCGGAGCCAGGCAAGAACAACGTGCTGTTCAGCGTTACGGTTAAAAACACCTCCATCGACCCTGCAAACAGCGTTACCATCGACACCCTGTTCGACGATGTTTACGGTGATCTGCTGGATCCCCTGAACCCGAACGTTAGCAACAACGACTGCGATGACAAGGTCGCGGCAGATTCCAGCCTGGGGGCGAACGAAGCCTTTGGCTGCAGCTTCGAAGCCGCAGTGCTGGGTAACGCCGGCGATGTCCATACAGACACGGTGTCGGCTTCCGGTCTGGACCAGCGGTCTCCGCCAAACAGAATCTCCGGCCAGGATGATGCCACAGTAACCATCACAGACGTATTGCCGGACATCTCGGTGACCAAGACCGCCACTCCGGGGAACGTCCTTGAGCCGGGCGGCCTGGTCAGCTTCTCTGTGACGATTAATAACACCAGTCTTGCCAGCAGCGATCCGGTGACCATCGACACCCTGAATGATAAACGGCCTTCACCCGGGGGCACCGTTACCAGTCTGCAGGGAGTGGGAGACTGTTCCGTTCCCCAGACCATCGCGGCTGGCGGGAGTTACAGCTGTTCATTCGACCTGCTGGTAACCGGCAACGCGGGTGATTCGGAAAGCGATCTGGCTACCGCTTCCGGCAATGATGATGATGGCAACGCAGTCAGCGCTTCCGATGATGCCACGGTTACCATCAACGATGTGCCTTCATCGATCCAGCTGCTCAAGTCAGCAGCCCCGGATACGCTGGACGAACCGGGCGGCAGCGTAATCTTCAATTTGACGGTTAACAACCTTTCCAGCGTGGATACGGTCACCATCAACAGCCTTACCGATACTGTGTTCGGTGATCTCGATGGTGTCGGCGACTGCAGCGTGCCCCGGATCATAGCGCCGGGCAACAGTTACAACTGCTCGTTCACGGCCGACCTGGAAGGTGAGCCAGGTGCTCCCCATATGAATGTGGCGACCGCATCCGGGGTTGATGATGACGGCAATCCGGTCAGCGACAATGACGGTGCGACGGTTAATTTCAGCAATATCGCACCTGCCGCCACCCTGTCGAAGTCGGTCAGCCAGGCGACTGTCAGCTATTCGGTAACGGTCAGCAACGATTCGGATGCGGAACCGCTTGCGTTATCTGTACTCGATGATGACAAATTCGGCGATATCAGCGATGTGGGTAATCCGCTGATCCAGTCGACGAACTGCATCCTGCCTCAGCAACTGGAACCGAGTGACGGCGAAGCGGGCGGGCCGGACGAGTATACCTGCGTGTTTACAGCGCTGGTCAACTGTTCCCCGCACACCAATACCCTGACCGGTAGTGTGACCGATAACGACGGATCTGCGCCGGTGACACCGTCAGGCAGCACCACGGTAACCCTGTTGGGTGCAGCGGAATGCCCGCCTAATGACGAGTAGTTCCACGCAGAACTCTTCTGGATACAGAACTGTTATGTGAAACACGGGGGCCGGGAGTTTTCTCCGGTCCCCGTTCAACATGGACAAATATACGGCCAGTTAATACGTCGCCGGCGACAGGCGAAGTCGTGCCTTACTCGTGGCCGTCGGTCCTGTCGCCGAGCAGCCGGCGCACCACGACGAAGAACACCGGCACGAACAGCACGCCGAACAGCGTGGCGCCGACCATGCCGCCCATCACGTCGGTACCGATTGCATGTCGGCTGTTGGCGCCGGCTCCGGTGGAAATGGCCAGTGGCGTGACGCCAAGGATGAAGGCGATAGAGGTCATCAGGATCGGCCGGAAGCGCAGGCGGCAGGCCTCGATCGTGGCTTCCAGCAGGCCCAGGCCCTGCTGGCGCAGGGTATTGGCAAACTCGATGATCAGGATGGCATTCTTGGCCGACAGGCCGATCACCGCGATCAGGCCGACCTTGAAATAGACGTCATTTTCCAGACCGCGCAGCCAGGTGAAGCTGAGCGCGCCGAGAACACCGAGCGGCACCACCAGCATCACCGCCACCGGAATCGACCAGCTCTCGTAGAGCGCGGCAAGTGCGAGGAACACCACCAGCAGCGACAGGGCGAAGAGGATGGGTGCCTGCTGGCCGGAAATGATTTCCTGCAGCGACTGGCCTGACCACTCGAAGCCGATACCCGGGGTGAGGTCTTTTCTGACGATTTCCTGCATCGCGTCCATTGCCTGCCCCGAGCTGTAGCCCGGTGCGGCGGAACCGTTGATCTGGATCGCCGGGTGGCCGTTGTAGTGATCGATCGCGGGTGGCGCCATCGTCCAGCTGGATGACACCACGCTGGACAGCGGCACCATGTTATCGATGCCGCCCTCGCTTGCGGGTATGTAGTAATGTCCCAGGTCCTCGACGCGGCTGCGGTACCCGGCGTCCGCCTGCAGCAGCACCTTCAGCACGCGGCCCTCGTAGTTGAAGTCGTTGGCGTAGACCGGCGCCAGCATCAGGCGGATGGCGTCGTAGATCTCCGGCAGCGACAGTCCCATGGACTGCGCCTGTACGCGATCCAGCTCGAGGTGCAGCTCCGGTGCTTCCTCCAGCTGGTTGGGCCGCACGCCATAGAGCCCGGGATACTCCGCGGCCTTTTTCAGCAGGGTGTTGCGCGCGGAGAGCAACTGCTCGTACCCCAATCCGGCGCGGTCCTCGAGGCGGAAATCGAAGCCGCCGAAACGGCCCAGGCCGCGAATGGTGGGCAGGTTGATGACGAACATGCGTGCGCCCTTGATCGCCTGCAGCGCCCCGTTCGCCCACTGGATGAAGGCGTTGATCTGTTCATCCGCCGCGCGGCGCTCGTCCCAGCTCTTGAGGCGGATGAAACCTAGGCCGACGTTCTCGCCCTGGCCGATGAAGCTGAAGCCCGCCACATCAAGCACCTGGTCCACTGCAGCGTGCTGCTGAATGATGGCTTCCATCTGCCGCAGGACCCCGCCGGTGCGTTCCATGCTCGCGCCGGGTGGCAGCTGCACGATCACCAGCGCATAGCCCTGGTCCTCCTCGGGCAGGAAACTGGTCGGCAGTCGGGTGAACAGCAGGATCGCCACGCCCACCAGTACGGCAAAGGCCAGCATCCAGCGCGGCGTATGGCGGATCGACTGCCGCACGCGCGCGAGATAGCCGCGCGTCAGCCCTTCGTAAAGCCGGTTGAAGCCGCGCAGGAAACGGTTCGGTTCCCCGTGCACCGGTTTGAGCAGGGTGGCACACAGCGCCGGTGTGAAGCTGAGCGCCATCAGCGCCGAGATCGCCATGGAGATCGCGATGGTCAGGGAGAACTGCCGATAGATCACGCCCACGCTGCCGCCGACCAGCGCCATCGGGATGAACACGGCCGCCAGCACCGTGGTCATGGCGATCACCGCGCCGGTGATCTGGTCCATGGCCTTGCGCGTCGCCTCCTTCGGCGACAGGCCTTCCTCGGTCATGATGCGCTCCACGTTTTCCACCACGACGATGGCGTCATCCACCACCAGGCCGATGGCCAGCACCAGGCCGAAGAGGGTGAGCACATTGATGGAGAAGCCGGCGATGTACATGCCCGCGAAGGCACTGGTCAGCGCCACCGGCACCACCAGCGTCGGAATCAGTGTCGCGCGCAGGTTCTGCAGGAACAGCAGGATCACCAGGAACACCAGCACCACGGCCTCGATCAGGGTGAACAGCACCTCGTGGATGGAGATCTCGATGAACTGCGTGGTGTCGTAGGGCACCAGCCAGGTCACCCCCGGGGGGAAGTAGGCCTCAAGCTCGTTCATTTTGGCGCGCACCGCCTCGGCCACTTCCAGGGCGTTGGCTTCCGGGGAGAGCAGAATCGCGAAGCCGGCGATGGGATCACCGTTGAGGTGCACGTCGTGGCCGTAGGACTCGGCTCCGAGTGCGACGCGGGCGACGTCATCGAGACGCACACTGCTGCCGTCAGGGTTGGTGCGCAGGATGACTTCGCCAAACTGGTCCGGGGAGGTGAAGCGGCTGGCGGCGTTGACCGAGGCGCTGAAACCCTGGCCGGGCGGGGCCGGCTCCGCGCCGATGTGGCCGGCGGCGATCTGCACGTTCTGCTCGCGTACCGCATCGAGCACCTGCGAGGCACTCAGGCCGTAGCCGCGCAGTTTGTCCGGGTTGAGCCAGATGCGCATGGCATAGGCGGCGCCGAACAGGTTCGCACTGCCGACCCCAGGCAGGCGCTGGATGGAGTCGAGCACCTGCGAGGCGATGAGGTTGTTGAGGGCGTAGGTGTCCAGGCTGCGATCCTTCGAGTGCAGCGCCACCACCATAAGGAAGTCGTTGTTGGCCTTGGCGACGGTAATGCCGTTCTCCAGCACCTCCTGTGGCAGGCGCGGCTGGGCAATACTCAGGCGGTTCTGCACCTGTACCTGGGCGATGTCGGGATCGGTGCCGCTGACGAAGGTCAGGGTGATCTGCACCGTGCCGTTGGAGCGCGAGGTCGAATCGAAATACAGCAGGTTGTCGACGCCGGTGAGCTGCTGCTCGATCACCGCGGTCACGGTCTTTTCGATCACTTCCGCGCTGGCGCCGGGATACACCGCGTTGATGCTGATCTGGGGCGGGGCGATTGGCGGATAGGCGGAGACCGGCAGCTGGAAGATGGCGGCGCCGCCGGCCAGGGTGATCAGGATGGCGATCACCCAGGCGAAGATGGGCCGGTCGATGAAAAAGCGTGGCATCGGCGCGGCGCCTCAGTGCGCGGTAGTGTCGGCCGCCGTGGCGTCCGCGGGTACCGTCGTGGCGCTGCCACCCGGCTGGACCTTCTGTAGCCCCTCGACGATCACCCGGTCAGCGTCGGCCAGGTCGCCAGTCACGATCCAGCCGGTGCGCGTCATGCCGTGGGTCTGCAGGCGCCGCTGTGCGACCTTGCCGTCTGCGCCGACCACGAGCGCGTAGGCGCCCTGGGTGTCACGCGACACGGCAGCCTGCGGCAGCACGAAGGCATTCTCGAGCGCGCCGCTGGTCAGCCGCAGGTTGACGAACATGCCCGGCAGCAACGAATGGTCCGGGTTCGGCAGAACGGCGCGCAGTGACACGGCGCCCGTGCCGGGGTCGACGGCAAGGTCGGAGAAGTCGAGCGCGCCGGGATGCGGGTAAGGCGTCCCGTCCTGCAGAAGCACCTCCACCTGTGCCGGACCCTGTGCGGTAGCGGTTCCCCGCAAGTCGCGCAGTTCCGCCACCGACTGGCTGAAATTGACATAGATGGGGTCTATCTGCTCGATGGTGGTCAAGCGGGTGGCCTCGCCCTGGCCGACGAGCGCGCCCTCGGTCACGAGCGCGCGGCCGGCGCGCCCGGCGATGGGCGCGGTGACGGTGGCATAATCCAGATCAAGGCGCGCACTTTCCACATCGGCCTGTGCCTGCTTGACCGACGCCGCCGTGCTGCGCCCGGCAGCCAGCGCGTTATCCAGGTCCTGGGTCGAGACCAGTTGCTTTTCGGCGAGTTCGCGGTAGCGCTTGGCGGTTGCCGCGGCATTGGCGGCGTCGGCGCGCGCGCGGGCGAGGGCGGCCTCCTCTGCATGCAGCGCCGCTTCCAGTGGCGCGGGATCGATCAGGTACAGAACCGCGCCCTGCTTGACATCGGTGCCTTCCTTGTAGGCGCGTTCGAGGATGATGCCTGCCACCCGCGCGCGCACCTCCGCGACTCGCGTCGGCGCCAGGCGGCCGACGAGTTCGCGGGTGAGGGGCACGCTCCGGGGATGAACCTCGATGACGGCGACCTCCGGTGGTGGTGGCTCCTGGGGATCCTGTGACGTCGCCTGGTCGCAGGCGGCGAGCAGCAGGCTGATGCCCAGCAGGATTGCGTGCAGTAATTGTCGATTCATAAATTCCTCGCAGGGCGCGAACGGGAACGGTGCAGAGACATTCCGGCTGCGTACCCGGCTGCGGCAGGCGCTCTGCCGGTGACCTGAACGGTTTCGGATATCATACCAGCCCCCGGCTTTGCAGGCGGACAGGAAAAAGGGGTGCGACCTTACCTTCGCCGGCATGACAGGCTGCCATAGGGTCGAAGGGCACGGTGGACGCACGACGGTAACCGGCGGGCCGGCAAGCGCCCCCTGGTCCCGGGCAGGCATGCCCGTCAGGATGCGAGCTGGTACAGCAGGTAGAGATTCGACAGGACCAGCAGCGCGGTCAGGGTCTTCCAGATGAACAGCGGGTTGCGCTCCATGAGCGGTTCGAAATTTCCCGGCATGAGTTCGGGATTCGGGTGGGCGAGGTCATGCAGGAATTCGGACAGGGCCGGGTAGCGCCGGTTGCGCGCAATCGAGACCGCCTTCTCGATGGCCTTGTCCATCCAGGCCGGAACATCCGGGTTCAGTCCGCAGGCGGGCAGGTAGCGCGCCTGCCGCAGGCGGCGTGCGGTCAGTTCCTTCTCGCCATAGGGTAGTTTGCCGGTCAGCATTTCATAGCTGATCACGCCCAGCGAATAGATGTCCGAGACATTGCTGCCGGCATAGCCCTGCAGATACTCGGGTGCGGTGTAATTGCGGGTGCCCAGCAGGTTCTCCCGGGCGAGCGGGGTGGCGATCTCCTCGATGCCGGCGATCTTGGTGGAACCGAAATCGATGATCTTCACCGTGCCATGGGTGTCGATCATGATGTTCTCGGGCTTCAGGTCCTGGTGGATCATCTCCTGGCGGTGAAAGGCGCGCAGACCGGCCGCGATCTGCTGCACGATGCCGCGGACTTCTTCAAGTGAGGGCTGTGGATTGTCGTGCATCCACTGGCGCAGGGTCTGTCCCTCGATATACTCGGTCACATAGTACAGGCACTGGTGCTGTTTATGCGGCTTGAGGACCCTGAGGACGTGCTGGCTGTTGATGCGGCGTCCCACCCACTCCTCATGCAGGAAGCCGTCGATGTATTCCGGGTCGTCGCTGTAGTTGACCGAGGGTGTCTTCAGGATCACCTGCTTGTGGGTGTCGCGGTCCCGTGCCAGGTAGACCTGGGTGCGTTTGCTGGCATGCAGTTCGCGAATGATTTCATAACCGTCCAGCACCATGCCGGGTTCCAGCGGTGGTGGGAAGGGCAGTTCGGAATACTGCTGATAGAACTCGTGCTCATTGAGGTTCGGCAGTTGCGAGATTTTCACCAACTGGCAGGTGACATTGTCATGGCTGCCCTGTTCCAGGGCGCAGTCCGTGATATTCCTGGCGACGGCCTCGAGGTCATCCTTGCCGGCGTACAGGAATTCCGCCAGCGCCGTGTCCGACACGAAATCATGCACACCGTCGGTGGTCAGCAGGTACAGGTCATCGATCTCGACCGGCAGCGCGCGGTAGTCGATTTCCATGTGGAGTTCGATACCCATGGCACGGCTGAGATAGTTCTTGTCCTCCGCGAACTGTACCCGGTGATCGCGGGTCAGGCATTCCAGCTTGCCATGGCGCATGCGCCATATCCGGGTGTCGCCGATGTGGAACAGGTGCGCGGTCGCCGACTTGAGTACCAGTACGCTCAGGGTGGTGACCATCCCCTTGCCGGATGCATACTGCTGCTGGCCCTGTGCATACAGCCAGCGGTTCAGGGCCGCGAGTATTTTCCCGGCCGCGGTCTCGGTACTCCAGCTGTCCGGCGTGGTGAAGTAGTCAGCCAGGAATCCCGTGACGCAGGCCTCGGCGGCTTCCTTGCCCGCGTCGCTGCCGCTCATGCCGTCAGCGATAACCGCCGCGACGCCCTTGTTGTTCAGTTCGACGCCACGGGGTATGCGAATGCCGCAGGCATCATCGTTGGATGACTTGATGCCCGCGGTGCTGTGCTGGGCCGCGACGACCTGCAGAGTGGCAGTCATGCGATGCAGTATGCGTCTGTCAACTCAGTACCCCGATTTCATCGTTTGCCCTGCGCAGGTTGCGGGAAAATATCCGCAGCAGGTTTTCCTGGATCCTGACCTTGATGTCGCTGTATTCCGATACCATGGCATCGAAATCGTCCATATCCAGCTGGTAACACAGGGAATCCATATCCGCGATGACCGCTGCCGAGCGCCGCGATCGTTCTATCCAGGCCATCTCCCCGAACACCAGGCCGGGTGACAGCGTGGCCAGGCGCTTGGTCTTGCCGCCCGGCAGGTCCAGTTTAATGCTGACTTTGCCGCTTGCAAGCAAAAACAGTTTGCTGGCCGTCTCACCCTGCGCCATGATCAACTCGTCCCTGGCATACGCTTGCCGCGTCAACTTGTTCGCAATCACTTCGATTTCTTCCGGGCTCAGTCCGGTAAACAGTTCGAATTCTTCGAAAGATGCAATGGCCTGTACATCCTCCTGCTTGTTGAGGAGAACATCCTCGCAGTACTCCAGGGCGTAGTCATCCTCGAAGCTGCGCCACAGGCCGATGTCGGCATGACCAAGTTTTCTGCGGATATAGCTGCCCAGGTCAGGGAAGCCTTCACAGTTGGCGAACAACAGCTGTTTTCCGGCTGTCTCCAGCTTAATCAGCAGGCGGTAGAACAGGCGGCAGGTACTCTGGTCCAGCGTCAGCACCCGCTTGAAGTCCACGATAAAGAAATCCGTTCCCTCCAGTCTGGATACGATCTCGCTGACGATCACCTCCGCGGTGGTGAAGTTCAGGTCGCCCTGTATTTCATACACCCGGATGCGCCCTGTCAGCTGTTGCAGCAGTGCGCGATCGGCCTCGCCGCGCAGGTGTTTTGAAGACTTGCGGGTGCCGTCGTAGCTGCTGCGGATCACCGACTTGCCGGGCTGCACGACATTGAACATGTGGAGATTGAAATCCATCGAGATGCGGTTGCAGACCTCGATGCCGCGCACGCTGTTGCCACGCGCGTCAAGGCGCGGCGAGAATACCCCGATACCCAGCCTCCCGGGCAGTACGGCCAGAATGCCTCCGGAAACGCCGCTCTTGGCGGGCATGCCAACCTTGTAAATCCATTCGCCCGCATAGTCATACATACCGCAGGAACTCATGACGCCCAGCACATTCTCGACATACTCACCGCGGAGGGCGCGTTCCCGGGTCACCGGGTTGATGCCTGCATTGGCGAGTGTCGCACCCATGACGGCCAGGTCGCGGCAGCAAACCGAGATCGAGCATTGCTTGAAGTACAGCTCCAGGGTCGGCGTCGGGTCATCTTCGAGGATGTTGAAGTTGCGCAGCATGTAGCCGATGGCGCGGTTGCGATGCCCGGTCTCGCTCTCGGACAGGTACACGGTCTCGTCGACGGCCAGGATGCGCCCGGCGTAGGCAGACATCATTTCCAGGATGCGGTTGACGCGCTTGTTGTCGTCATGCCCCATAATCTGCCCGGCAGCGGCAATGGCCCCGGCGTTGATCATCGGATTGGCCGGCCGGCCGGTTGCCGGATCGAGGCTGATGGAGTTGAAGGCGTCTCCGGTGGGTTCCACGCCGATCTTGCCGAGAATGTCGGCACGGCCATTATCTTCCAGTGCCAGGCCGTAGACGAAGGGTTTTGAAATCGACTGGATCGTGAATTCCTGGTGGCTGTCACCGACCTCGTAGATGTGGCCTTCGGTGGTTGCGATGCAGATGCCGAACCACTCACTATCCGCCTTCACCAGTTCCGGGATGTAATCGGCTACCTCGCCGTCGGTCATCCCTGCGAACCGGCGCTGCAGTTCCTGCAGGTAGTCCATGATCGGTGAGGTGATCGAGCCGTTTGCTGCATTCATTGTTAGCGTCTCCTGCCTGTGGCCGGTTTTTTTGTGTCACTGGATGGCGGTTCCATAACGCAGCAACCCGGCAGATATCGCCGGGTTGCTGCACACAGGAACCCGAGGTCCCGGTTGGTCTTGAACCTCCCGTACTGTTCAGGTGACCTCGATCATCTGCACGGTACCATCCGGCAGGACTTCCGCCATGTGTCCGGCAGGTTCGTCCAGGAACAGCGCCACCGCGCCCAGGGTCACGACTGCGGCACCCGCGATCACCATGAAGAAGATCTGCGGCGACACGAACGACAGTACCGTCAGGAAGCTGACCGCGCCGACGTTGCCATAGGCGCCGGTCATGCCGGCCACCTGGCCGGTCAGACGGCGTTTCACCAGCGGCACCATGGCAAACACGGCGCCCTCGCCGGACTGCACGAAAAACGAGCAACCCATGGTGATCGCCACCGCCAGCAGCAGCGGCCAGCTGGAATCGATCAGGCCCATCAGGAAGTAGCCAACCGCCAGTCCGCTCAACAGCACCAGTAGGGTCCGCTTGCGCCCGTACCTGTCGCTGATAAGGCCGCCGCCGGGGCGTGCCACCAGGTTCATGAAGGCATAGCCGGATGCCAGCATGCCGGCCGCGACCTGGGAAAGTTCGAAGGTGTCCTTGAAAAACAGCGGCAGCATGGAAACCACGGCCAGTTCGGAGCCAAACGTAACCAGGTAGGCGAGATCCAGAATCGCGACCTGCTTGAACTGGTAACGGTCGATTTCCGGCACTTCCTCGGTGAATACATGTTTATTGATCTGGTAGATGCGCAGGGTCTGGAAGGCGTAGATGCCCAGCAGCACCGCGTAGATCATGTCGGTCACCCCGGGGCTCATTAGCTTCAGGTTGGCGGGTCCAAGCTTCCAGGCCAGCACGGCCAGGGCCGCATACAGCGGGATGTTCATGACCAGGTAGAGGAAGAAATCGCCCTTGCTGGTCACTTCCATGCCGCCGTTCTTCTTCGGTTTGAAGTAGGTGGAACCCTTGGGCGTATCCGAAACCGAGAAGAAGTAAACCACCGAGTACACCAGCGTCAGCACGCCGGTCATGGCAATCGCGTAGCGCCAGCCGTTGTCACCGCCGAACAGCAGCGCGATGGTCGGCAGGCTCAAGGCGGCCGCCGCCGAGCCGAAGTTGCCCCAGCCGCCGTAAATGCCTTCGGCCACACCGACCTGTCTTGCGGGGAACCATTCGCCGATCATGCGGATGCCGATGACAAAACCTGCGCCGACGAAGCCCAGCAGGAAGCGCATCATCGCCAGCTGCTCGAAGCTGTTGGCAAATGCAAAGCCGAAGCACAGGAAACTGGAGATGAACAGCAGCGTCGAGTAGATGCGTCGTGGCCCGAAGGCATCGACCAGCATGCCGATGATGATGCGCGCCGGTATGGTCAGCGCGACGTTCAGAATCAACAGCATTTTCACCTGCTGGTCGGACAACCCGAAGACATCGCGAATCGATGCCATCAGCGGTGCATGGTTGAACCAGACATAAAAGGTCAGGAAGAACGCGAACCAGGTCATGTGCAGGATTCGGGTCTTTCCGGAGAAAGAAAACAGGTTGAGTCTTGACTCGGACATGGGGGCTCCTTTGCAGCGGTGTTCCGTCGTTGGATACAAAAAGTCAGGACAAGCAGAGCAAGGAGCATGCCACCGGTGCTGATTGTGTTGTGGATCTACCTGTTACCACCAGTGCAGGTGAAGGCTTTTGCAATCGAAGTCATGCAGTTATCCGTAATAGACAAAATGCTGCGGGCGCGGGTCATCCGCGGGTTGCTGAATCCGTCTGGAAAAACCGCCCGGGATGGTTGCCTTATCAGAGTGCGTCAACAGCTTGATTTGCACCCGCGTGGTGCATTCAATTCGACTGCCTTGCCCTGAGCCGGTTCAGCATGCACCAGAATATCCCACTGATTTCATCGACATACCAGCCAAAAGCCACACGTAGCGCAAAGCTGGCATAGCAATTGCTCTAGCATGGACAAACAGTATTTCGAAAACAGCGTGGAGTGCACATGAAAGAAAGACTGGTTCTGGTCGGCAACGGGATGGCGGGTGTGCGCTGCCTGGAGGAGTTGCTGAAAATCGCGCCGGAGCAATACGAAATCACCGTGTTCGGCGCCGAGCCCTATGGCAACTACAACCGCATCATGCTGTCGCCGGTACTGGCGGGCGAAAAGACCATCGATGACATCATGCTCAACGACGAGCAGTGGTACAGCGACAATGGTATAATTTTATATACAGGCAGGCAGGTCACCACGATTGACCGGATCAACCGCCGGGTCATTGCACAGGACGGTACCACGGCTGCATATGACAGGCTGCTGCTGGCTACCGGTTCCCACCCCTTCATCATCCCCGTACCGGGCAAGGACAAGGATGGCGTAATCGCCTTCCGTGATATCCACGACGTGCACACCATGCTGCAGGCGGCACGTGAATACAAAAAGGCGGTCGTCATCGGCGGTGGCCTGCTGGGGCTGGAAGCGGCCAACGGGCTCATGAAACAGGGTATGGAGGTCAGTGTGGTGCACCTGCTGGATACCCTGATGGAGCGCCAGCTCGACAAGCCGGCCGCAGCCTTGCTGCGGCGTTCGCTGGAGACGCGCGGCATGCGGTTCCTCATGGAGGCCGCGACCGCGGAGATCATCGGCAATGGCCGCGTGCAGGGTGTGCGTTTCAAGGACGGCAGCGAGATCGAGGCTGACCTGGTCGTCATGGGTGTCGGCATCGTGCCGAACACCGAACTGGCACGGCAGTGCAATCTCTACTGTGAACGCGGCATCGTGGTCAACGACACCATGCAGACCTTTGATCCACGCATCTACGCTGTGGGTGAATGCGCCCAGCACCGCGGCGTCGCCTACGGACTGGTGGCACCGCTGTTCGAGCAGGGCAAGGTTGCGGCCAACCACCTCGCCAACCTGGGTTATGCCCGCTACCAGGGTTCCGTGACCTCCACCAAGCTGAAGGTGACCGGCATCGACCTGTTCTCCGCGGGCGAATTCAACGAGGCCGAGGGTGACGAGGTGATGGTGCTGCAGGACCCGGCATCCGGTACCTACAAGAAGCTGGTGGTCAACGACAACCGCATCAAGGGCGCAGTGCTCTACGGCGACACCATGGACGGCACCTGGTATTTCCAGCTGATGCGCGAGGGCACCGGCATCGGTGATTTCCGCAAGAGTATCCTGTTCGGGCAGCACGATCTGGGCGACGCCGGTCACGGCGAGGCGAACGGCATCATGGCACTGCCAGACAGCGCCGAGATCTGCGGTTGCAACGGCGTCTGCAAGGGCGATATCGTCAATGCCATCACCCGGCAGGGGCTGTTCACCCTGGACGATGTGCGCGCCCATACCAAGGCCTCCAGTTCCTGCGGATCATGCACCGGTCTGGTCGAGTCCATCCTGGCGAGCACGGTAGGTGAGGGCTATGCCGCTTCACCCAACCGGCAGCCCATGTGCAAGTGCACGGAATACAGCCACGACGAGGTGATCGCGGCCATCCGCGACCATGAACTCAAGAGCATGCCGGCGGTGCGCGAGTTCATGGAATGGAAGACCCCAGACGGCTGCGCTTCCTGCCGCCCGGCGCTCAACTACTACCTGCTGGCACGCTGGCCGGGGGAATACCACGATGACGCCCAGTCGCGCTTCATCAACGAGCGTGCCCACGGCAACATCCAGAAGGACGGTACCTACTCGGTGGTACCACGCATGTTCGGCGGCCTGGTCAAACCGGACGAGCTGCGTGCAATCGCGAATGTCTGCGACAAGTTCGACGTCCCGGAAATGAAGGTCACCGGCGGCCAGCGCATCGATCTGTTCGGCGTAAAAAAGGAAGACCTGCCGCTGATGTGGAAGGACCTGACTGCCGCGGGGTTCGTTTCGGGTCATGCCTACGGCAAGGCCATGCGCACGGTGAAGACCTGCGCCGGCAAGACCTGGTGCCGCTTCGGTACGCAGAATTCCACCGGCCTCGGTGTGCAGCTGGAAGAACTCACCTGGGGTTCCTGGATGCCGCACAAGTTCAAACTGGCGGTCTCCGGCTGCCCACGCAACTGTGCCGAGGCGACCATCAAGGACTTCGGCGTGGTGTGCGTGGACTCCGGTTACGAACTGCATGTCGGCGGCAACGGTGGCATCAAGGTACGCATCACCGACCTGCTGTGCAAGGTCGAAACCGAGGCCGAGGTGCTGGAATACTGCGGTGCCTTCACCCAGCTGTACCGCGAGGAAGCACACTACCTGGAACGCACCGCGCCGTGGGTCGAGCGCGTTGGCCTGAGCCACATCAAGGACCGCATCCTTGGTGATGCCGCGGAGCGCCGCGCCCTCTACGAGCGCTTCAAGTACGGCCAGCAGTTCGCCCAGGTCGACCCCTGGAAGGCGCGTGCCGAAGGCAGTGAGGCACACGAATTCACACCGCTGAAGATAGCCGGTTAATGAAGCTCTGATGAATCCATGTGTCCCGTCATTGCGAGCGCAGCGAAGCAATCTTTTGACTCATGATGAATTGGTTGGAGATTGCTTCGTCACTGCGTTCCTCGGTAATTGCTCCATGCCTTACCCTAACTCCTGCATCCCTGCAGTCGTCGCAATGACGAGTTAAACGAATAACGCAGAGACTCTTTTAAGTTTTGAACAAACGCTGAGAGACATCATGACCAACTGGACTGAAATCGCAAAGCTGGAAGACATTCCGCGGCTGGGTGCACGGGTGTTGAAGACCGACACCATGAATATCGCACTGTTTCGCACCTCGTGCGACGAGGTTTTCGCCATCAAGGACGAATGCCCGCACAAGCAGGGCCCCCTGTCTCAGGGAATCGTGCACGGCACCTCCGTGACCTGCCCGCTGCACAACTGGAAGATCGACCTCGCCAGCGGCGAGGCCCTGGGGCCCGACGAGGGTTGCACCAACACCTTTGCAACCAGGATCGAAAACGGCCGGGTCTACCTGGCCCTCAATGCCAGCGAAGCCGCAGCATGAGCATGGATGCAGCCCGGATGAAGCGAAGCGAAATCCCGGGTGTTGCAATGGAGGTTGCGCCCGGATTTCGGCTTGCAGCCTTCATCCGGACTACGGGACTGCGGAACAGGATACTGATTAACCATGCTCTTCGGACGCAATAAAAAGAACCCCATCAAAATCGCAGACAAGGGCGTGCAGAAATGGCGCTACGCCACCTGCGGCTACTGTTCCACCGGCTGCTCCATCGAGGTCGGGTTAAATGCCGCCGGCGAGCCGGTCGCCTCGCGCGGCGTCGCGGACGCCGACGTCAACCGCGGCAAGCTGTGCATCAAGGGCATCTTCGAACACGAACTGTTCCGCAAGACCTCCGGGCGCGGCGACAGGCCGCTGCTGCGCAGCAACCGCTGGGAGGCATTCGAGGAAACGACCTGGGACGCGGCGCTGGATAAAACCGGCGGCGAGATCCAGCGCATCCAGCAGACCTACGGGCGTGACGCCTTCGCCATCGTCTCCACCGGCCAGATCATGACGGAGGAGTTCTATACCCTCGGCAAGCTGGCGCGCGGTGTCATCGGCACCAACAATTACGATGGCAACACCACCCTGTGCATGTCCTCGGCCGTGTCGGGGTACAAGCGTTCCTTCGGTTCCGATGGGCCGCCCGGCTGCTACGAGGACTTCGAGCACACCGACTGTCTGCTGGCCTTCGGCTCGAACCTGCCGGAACAGCACCCGATCATCTACTGGCGCCTGCAGCAGGTGCGCGAGCAGCGCAAATTCCCGCTGATCGTGGTCGACCCGCGCGTCACCCTGTTCGCGCAGCAGGCGGATGTGCACCTCGCCGTGGCGCCGGGCACGGACCTGGTCCTGTTGAATGCGCTGGCGCATGTCCTTCTCGAGGAAGGCCTGGAGGACCGCGACTATATCGAGGCGCACACCGAGGGCTACGCTGAATTCGCGGCACTGGTGGCGCAGTACGACCCGCAGACAGCCGCGAAGATCTGCGGCATCGACGAGGACACCATCCGCAATGTGGCGCGCGTCTACGGCAGGGCCGGGGCGGCCATGACCATCTGGACCATGGGCATTAACCAGAGCACGCACGGCTCCGACGGCGTGGTCGCCATCAACAACCTCAACCTGATCACCGGCAACATCGGCAAGCCAGGGGGTTCCAGCCTGTCCATTACCGGGCAGTGCAACGCCATGGGTACGCGCGAGTGGTCCTCCTGTTCCGGTCTGCCCGGTTACCGCGCCCTGGAAAAACCACAGGACCGCGAGGAAATCGCGAAGTTCTGGGGCATCGATCCCGGGTTCTTCCCGGAGAAGCGCGGCATGTTCATGACCGACATCCTGCCCGCCATCGAGACCGGTCAGATCAGGGGGCTGTGGCTGATCGCCACCAATCCCATGACCTCCATGGCCAACACGGCGCGCATCCGCAGAACCCTGGAGAAGCTGGAGTTCCTGGTCGTCCAGGATGCCTACCGTGACGTGGAGACCAACGAGTACAGCCACGTGTTCCTGCCGGCCGCGGTATGGGCGGAAAAGGAAGGCTGTTTTACCAACACCGAGCGACGCGTCAACCTGATCCGCAATGTCTGCACACCGCACGGCGATTCGAAAACGGACCTGTGGATCTTCAACCAGGTGGCACGGCGCTTCGAGCAGGGCCGCCGGATGAACTTTCCGGAAACCGCCGAGGCTGTCTTCGATGAACTGAAAACCCTGTCGAAGGGCCGTATGCTCGACTATTCCGGAATGAGTTATGACCGGATCGAACAGAGCCGCGGCATCCAGTGGCCCTGCAACGAGGAGACCGCACCGCAGGGATCGCAGCGCCTCTATACCGACGGCGTCTTCCAGTATCCCGGCGGCCGGGCGAAGCTGATCGCGCTGCCGTTCATCGACAACAACGAACGCCCGGACGGGGAATACCCGTTCTGGCTGAACTCGGGCCGGGTGGTCGAGCACTTCCATACCCGCACCCGCACCGGCAAGGTCGCCAACGCCAACAAGTTCAGTCCGACGCCCTACATGGAAATGAACCCGGATGCCGCCGCAGAACTCGGCATTGCGCACGGCAGCTATGCGCGGCTCACCTCGCGGCGCGGCGACGCCGTGGTGATGGTGCAGTGCACCCAGCGCGTGGCGCGCGACATGGTATTCATCCCGTTTCACTATCACGAGTGCGTCAACCGTCTCTCCCTCGGCCTGCTCGATCCGCATTCGCGCCAGCCGGCCTACAAACAATGCGCCGTGCGCATCGAACCCGCCGACGACCAGGCCGCAACCGCCGAGCGCAACAAGGCAGCGCGGGCGTTCTGATGAAACCGGCAGTCATTGCGAGGAACGACGTGACGAAGCAATCTCCAGGTCAGTGTCCCTTGTTGGGAGATTGCTTCGCTGCGCTCGCAATGACGGAATTCTCGCGCCATGTTTGAACCGCGCCCCGGGGAGCCCGGCTACGCCTTCGTCCCGCAGGTCGAGCCACCGGCGACCAACCGCTATGGCACCCCGATCGAGACGGTGCCGGAAGGCCACGCGCTGCGCGGGCAGTCACTCAATATCAATGGCGACGGCGGCATTCCGGACAACCCGAACCGCTACAAGCAGCACGGTTTCTATTTCAACGCCGACTACTGCATCTCCTGCCATGCCTGCGAGGCCGCCTGCTCGGAGAAGAACGACCTGCCGGCGCACATCGCCTTTCGCTCGGTGGGCTACCTGGAAGGCGGCAGCTGGCCGGCCTACCAGCGCCTCAATATTTCCATGGCCTGCAACCACTGCGATGACCCGGTCTGCCTGAAGGGTTGCCCGACGCGCGCCTATACCAAGTTTGCCGAGTACGGCGCGGTGCTGCAGGACCCGGATATCTGCTTCGGTTGCGGCTACTGCACCTGGGTGTGCCCCTACAACGCGCCGCAACTGGACACGCAGGCAGGGCATGTCTCCAAGTGCAATATGTGCGTGGACCGCCTCGAGGTCGGACTGAAGCCGGCCTGCGCCGCCGCCTGTCTCGCCGGGGCGCTGGATTTCGGCGTCATGGAAACCACGCCTGACAATCGCCAACAGCTGGAGACGCGGATACCGGGATTCCCGACGCCGGAGATTACCCATCCGAATATTCGTTTCCAGCAGACGCAAAGCCTGCCGCGCGAGATGCGTCGACCGGACAGCATGCCGCTGCGCTACGAGCGGGACGGGCAGGGGGAGAGCTATACGACAAAAGTCGCGGTAACACAGCGCAGCCGTGCCTGGAACCTGAAAAAGCTCAGCACCCGCGAAAATCCGCTGGTGGTGTTCACCCTGATTTCGCAGGCTGTCATCGGCGCCTTCATCACCCTGTTCCTTGGGCCGCTGACGGGTCTCGGTACCTTCGGTATGGATAGCCACCCGGTCGCGCTGCCGCTGCTGCTGTTCGGCCTGATCGGGATCCAGACACTGGCGCTGGTCATGTCTACGCTGCACCTGGGGCGGCCACACCGCTTCTACCGGGCTTTCAACAATCTGCGCTGGTCACCGGTGAGCCGCGAGGTCGCCGGCATTGCCGTGTTCTACAACTTCCTCGGCGCCTATGCCCTGCTGGCGGGACTGCCGATGCTGTTCACCTGGCTGCCAGATGGGCTGGTTGCCGCGCTGGTGCAGGCCTGCGGCTGGGGTGCGGTGGTCTCCGGACTGGCGGCGCTGTATTTCATGAATCGCATCTACCGCATCGAGGCACGGCCATTCTGGAACCACTGGCAGGTACTCACCGATTTCTACGGCAGCATGCTGGTGCTGGGACCACTGCTGGTCATACTGGCCTATGTGCCGGTGCAGCTGGCTGCCGGCGAACCCTGGTCCGCGGCGGCCGGGAAACTGGCCGGCATCATGCTGCTGGGGCTGTTGCTGCAGGCCATCGGCCTGTTCTACCACGCCCGAGACCTGCGGCGGGGCAGCGGGGAAGGGCAGGCCTCATACTTTGAACAGATCACTACCTTCGGCAAGACCTGGCTGCTGCGCAACACCGGGCTGGGATTTGCCATGCTGCTGATGCTGCTGTTTGTCGCGACCAGCCCGGCGGGCGTTGCCGGGTTGCTGCTCTGGTGTGCCGGTGCGCTGGTTATTCTCACTGTCGCAGTGGTCGGGCGCGCGCTGTTCTATGCACTGGTGATACCGACCACCATGCCCGGGGCCTTCTTCTGGCGCAATCGTGGCTTCGAGGAGCATGCCCGCGAAACAGGACTGGCCGGGATGCCGCAGGTCGGCGTATTGCCCGACTGCCATTGACCACTCGCCAGCTGGTTTCCCGGACTCAAACGAGTCATTGTAAAAAAAAACACCCGTAGGAGCGCCGTCCTTCGGCGCGATTGCAGCCAGTCCCCAAAAGGCGGGCGAAAGCGGCCACTCCTGCAGGGCGAAACCGGAACCTCAATAGCGGTGAATTTCATACCATAAATCACCAGTCGGAACCGGATTGCATACGCGCGCATATGCAACTATCGGGTAGACTACGTGCGATGAACATTGAAAGTCGCAAGCGCCTTGAGGATATCCGCGATGACTTCGAACGCGGCGTGTTCCTGAGTGTTTACCAGTCGCCCCGGCAGCGGCTGCGCCGCCGGATCGCGCGCTGCATCCTGGGCTGCAAGCATGGCCTGCGCGGCGTCCTGTTCAGCTGGCCGCTGTACCTGCTGCCACTGGCCGCCTGGGTGCTGAACGCCCGTTACCTGCCACTGATCCTGCTGTTGCTCCTGCCGGGTCTGTACATCTCCGGTGTCATTCTGCTGCGAGGGGTGAGGTCCGACTACGCCCGGCTGGTCGACGGGATAATCCTGCGCGCCGGTTATCCCGGGCGGCTGCTGTTCCCCGGGAATTATCAGCCTTGACCGTCAGGAAACCGGTTCTGGGATTCGCAGCCTTCAGCGGGACGGGCAAGACAACGTTGCTGATCCGCTTGATCCCGTTCCTGGAGCAGCGCGGCGTGCGCGTTGCCATGGTCAAGCATGCACATCATGACTTTGATATCGACAAGCCAGGCAAGGACAGCTACGAGCTGCGCAAGGCCGGCGCCAGGCAGGTCCTGGTTGCCTCGGACCGGCGCAGTGCGCTGATCACGGAATACGCCGAACCGAAGGAGCCGCGGCTGGAAGACCTGGTCGCGCAGCTGGCACTGGAGAGCGTCGACCTGGTACTGGTCGAGGGCTTTCGCCATGTGCCGTTTTCGAAAATCGAACTGTACCGCCCCTCGCTGCAACAGCCGCTGCTGTGCCGCGAGGACACTTCGATAATTGCCGTGGCTACGGACTTTCCCGTGACCACAGACCCGCTGCCCCGGCTGGACCTTAACAGCACCGCCATGATAGGTGAATTTATTCTGGAGTGGATGGAGGAGTATTCCCATGAGCATACAAATTGACGGCACGACACTGCAGACGGATAACGAGGGCTACCTGCTGGAGCCGGCCTTGTGGAGCGAGCGGGTTGCACTGGAGATCGCGCGCCGGGAAAATATCGACATGACCGCCGCTCACTGGGAGATCGTCAACTTCGTGCGCGACTATTACGAAACCAGCCAGGTCGTACCTGAAAACCGGACCCTGCTGAAAACACTGCGCGAGCGCCACGGCAAGGAAACCGCGACCCGCCGTTACGTCCAGCAATTGTTTCCCTATGGGTTCGGCCAGCAGGCCTGCAAGATCGCGGGCATGCGCAAGCCGCTGAAGCTGCTGCTGGATCTGTAGCCAGACGGGCAGGGTGTCTGCGGCATGCTTATGTCCCTGAAAATATCTCGGGAATAATTGTTAACATATTGTAATATATCAATATACATGGCTGTTCATGCGGAGGGCTCTGGGGACGGAGAGGCAGCCTGGTGAGGATTGGCAGGGCATGGCTGCAAAATAATAGGGTAACCTTGCAATGCAATTCTTCCTTTCAGTCCGGCCGCCACCCAGGGAAGAAAACGGCCGTTGCAGCATTACCAGGTTGCCGGTCGGAATGTATCGCCCGGGCAGGCCTGCAAGAGGACGGGCACTGCCGGATTCACGACTACCCATCGCGCCGGATTTATGTATAATTCCCACCCGTTTCACATGCGCCCGTAGCTCAGCTGGATAGAGTACCTGGCTACGAACCAGGCGGTCGGAGGTTCGACTCCTTCCGGGCGCGCCATATTTCATTTTGAAAACAAGCGGATAGACGTCATGCTATCCGCTTTTTTTCTGCCTCGTTTTCCGATTGTGCTAATTTTGTGCTAACCAGTTGGATTTTCGAGAGGCTGTCCGCGTACTCTGCCAAATGCTCAACAGACAAATGAGCATATCGGCGTACCATTTCATAGTCGGACCAGCCTCCCAGTTCTTGCAGTACATGTAGAGGTGTTCCTTGCTGGACGTGCCAGCTTGCCCACGTGTGCCGCAAATCGTGCCACCGAAAGTTTTCTATCCCGGCTCTGACCCTTGATGCGGATCTCTTCGCGTAGCAGTGCACACGCTTCGTGAAGCCGGTCGTTCTCTGCCGCGAGTCGTACTCTCGCATTGATGCTATCGGCAGTCCAGGCACGCGCGTAGACGATGGCGTAGTGGGCCAGTGCGATCGCATGGAGTACAGCCGAATTAACGCAGTTCTGCCAGCCCTTGGGAAGATGAATCCGTGGTGGCTGTGGTTTGGTGAGCATCGTGATCTCCGAAAACGAGTTCTTGAGAGTTCCCGGTTGAAGGATACAATAAGGGCCATCGATTCAGAATGTTACGGTCCGGACGGTGAACCGAAAGATTCGGTGGACCAGGACCGCACCCTGTAAAAGGTGCACCCAGTCTCGTTAATCCTCCTCGGGCAGGTGTAGAAGTCAGCGCCCCGTAACTTGAGTCACATTCGTGGAGGAAGAAGATACTGACAAATCTGTCGTAAGTAATTACCACAATATTGCCAAATCCTCTCCTGTGTTAGTGTCGCCTATCTTTAACCAAGAATAAAATAACGTTCAGGCTGAACAAGTATAAGGATGAATTTACGGGGAAATCATTACTAATAAATCACGCCTAATGGCGTGTTGTGCGCGCCTGCGTTCTAACTCTTAATAACTCAAGTTTCGGAGTTAAAAATGAGCAAATAGATATCGATAACTGATTGAGTGTAGAAATAAAAAGGCCTCCTGCATGGTAAAATGTTTGTGTTCGAATCCAAACACCAATACCACCGGAGGC
>Ga0210064_1000288_pt1 | contig 24245 bp, 20 predicted proteins | sample Muzzi_CordC_D2_FD_185531 | JGI IMG/M metagenome (GOLD analysis project Ga0210064, IMG submission 185531) | Wetland microbial communities from San Francisco Bay, California, USA, that impact long-term carbon sequestration - Muzzi_CordC_D2 (SPAdes) | ecosystem: Environmental > Aquatic > Marine >... | reverse complement strand
CGCTGCTCGCGCGCGCAGCGCGTCGCTGCAAAGCATCAATGCCGAAAGTGCCGCATGCCGCCGGTGAAGACCATCGCCATGCCGTGTTCATCGGCGGCAGCGATGACTTCGTCGTCGCGCTTTGAGCCGCCCGGCTCGATGACGGCGGCAATACCGACTTGCGCGGCAGCATCGATGCCGTCACGGAAAGGAAAAAAGGCATCGGAAGCAAGCACCGATCCTTCGACCTGAAGACCTTCATCGGCCGCTTTGATGGCGGCAATTTTTGCCGAGTAAACACGGCTCATTTGTCCCGCGCCAACGCCGATGGTCATGGCGTCCCGGCAGTACACGATGGCGTTGGATTTCACGAACTTTGCTACCTTCCAGGCAAACTGCAAATCGGCCCGTTCCTGCTCGGTGGGTTGGCGCTTGCTGACAACGCGCAGCGCGGACGCCTTCACGATACCGATATCGCGGTCCTGCACCAGCAACCCACCGCTGACCCGCTTGAAGTCGAACTCGGCCGGGCGCACATCGCCCCACTCGCCACAGACAAGAACCCGCACGTCCTTTTTGCTGCGCAGCCGCGCCATCGCCTCATCGGAAACCGCCGGTGCGATGATGACCTCGACGAACTGGCGATCGAGGATATCGGCCGCGGTGTCAGCGTCCAGGCTGCGATTAAATGCGATGATGCCGCCGAAGGCCGAGGTGGGGTCGGTGCGATAAGCGCGATCATAGGCTGCGTGAATATCTTCCCCCAGCGCGACGCCGCAGGGATTGGCATGCTTGACGATCACACAGGCGGGCTCGGTGAAACTCTTCACGCATTCCAGCGCCGCGTCGGTATCGGCTATGTTGTTATAAGAGAGCGCCTTGCCGTGCAATTGTCTTGCCGTACCGATACAGGCTTCCGCCGGCGCGGCTTCGGTATAGAAGGCCGCACGCTGATGGGGGTTTTCGCCGTAGCGCATGTCCGAGTTCTTGTGGAACTGTAAATTAATGGTGCGGGGAAAGGCGCCGCGCTGGCCGTCTGCTTGCAAAGAGCCCAGATAGTTGGCGATGGCGCCATCGTAGCGGGCGGTGTGCTCGAATACCTTGGTTGCCAGATGACGCCGGGTGACATCGGACACTGATCCATCATTTTGCGCGATTTCTTCCATGACCAATGGATAGTCCGCGCTGTCCACCACCACGGTAACGTAGGCGTGATTTTTGGCGGCCGATCGCAACATCGTCGGCCCACCGATATCGATGTTCTCGATAGCCGTGCCAACAGCACAGGCCGGGTCCGCCACCGTTTCCTCGAATGGATAGAGATTCACCACCAACAAGTCGATGGGGGCGATGCCCTGCTCCTCCATAACCGCGTCATCCTGGCCACGGCGGCCGAGTAATCCGCCATGAATCTTGGGGTGAAGGGTTTTAACCCGTCCGTCCATGATTTCGGGGAAGCCGGTATGTTCCGACACTTCTTTTACGGCGATGCCGGCGTCGGCCAGCAACCGTGCAGTACCACCGGTAGATAGTATCTCCACTTTTCTGGCAGCCAATTGCCGGGCAAAATCCACGACACCACTCTTGTCCGACACGCTGATCAGGGCACGCTTGATCATTGGCATGGAATCACTCTCCACATTCATAACAGGATTTCTTTGCATGACCCTGGACGACCCCGGACGATCCTGGGAATTTAGACCCGCGGCGCCGCCCCTTGTCAGAGCAGCTTGTGCTGCCGAAGCTTCTTGCGGAGAGTACTGCGATTAAGACCCAGAATCTCCGATGCGCGGGTCTGATTGCCGTCGGTATGCTCGAGCACTGAGCGCAGCAATGGCACTTCCACTTCGCGCATGACCATCTCGAAAAGCCCGCAGCAATCATGACCGTCAAGAACAGAGAAGTACTCGTCCATGGCGTCACTCACGCATTCGCGCAGGGGCTGATTCTTGCGCCGCATATCGACGCGTAGCGCACTGACGGACTTGGGAGGCTTCTTACTCTTGGCCGCACTCACGCCGCGCGTTCCCAAATGTCGGCCCCGCCCGCGGCGCGGTCCTCAGCCTCGGTGCCAGCGAGCCCATCGCCAGAGAGCGTTTCAAAATACGCGTGGACCAGGCGCAACTGCATGTCCGCGCAGTCAACACGATTGACGCTTTGCCAGAATGCCGCAGCACCGGGGCGGCCTTTGCAATACCAGGACAAGTGTTTGCGGGCGATGCGTACCCCAAGATATGGATCGTAGAACGCGTACAAGGCCCGCAAATGAGCGATCAAGGTCACGCGCACTTCTTCGATGCTCGGGGCCGGCAACAAATCGCCGGTGCGCAAGAAATGATCGATCTCGCGAAAAATCCAAGGATTGCCCTGAGCGGCACGCCCAATCATGAGGCCGTCTGCGCCACTCCGCGCCAGTATGTGACTTGCCTGTTGTGGCGTGCATACATCGCCGTTGGCGATAACTGGAATATTCACCGCCATTTTAATGGCGGCAATGGTGTCGTATTCGACTTGACCGGTGAAAGCGCAAGCGCGGGTACGCCCGTGAACTGCGATAGCGGCAATGCCCTGATCGGCCGCGATGCGTGCGACCGCAACACCATTTTTTCTTTCCGGCGTTACGCCGGTGCGGATTTTCAGCGTTACCGGCACATCCACCGCGCCTTTAACCGAGGTGATGATTGCTGCAACGAGAGACTCATCAGCCAGCAACGCGGAACCGGCGTGAGAATTGCATACCTTCTTCGCCGGGCAGCCCATATTGATATCGATGATCTGCGCGCCATTATCGACATTAAAGCGCGCCGCATCCGCCATCTGCGCAGGATCCGCGCCAACGATTTGCACTGAACGCGGCTCACTCTCACCGCTGTGGTCACGGCGGCGCCGGCTTTGCGCCGTATCGCGCAACCGCCGGTTACTGGCAACCATTTCAGACACTGCCAGTCCCGCGCCGAGTTTCTTGCACAAATTGCGAAACGGCCGATCGGTGACGCCCGCCATTGGCGCGGCAATCAACTCATTAGCAAGTGAATAATTTCCGATTCGCATAGTCGTGACGCGCTCGGCCCCTGAGCAGTTGAATTGTTGTTATGAACTGGAAAGCAGCTACCCCGAACGCGGGTATATTATCCCCTCGCGACGAAAGGTAAAAGAAAAAACGATGCGGCTTACGCGCCGCGCAAGCCAAAGCACAGCATGCTTCTTGCAGACCTAACTCAATCGATTCAGGGCCGTGCGCAAATGTTTCAAAGACTTAGCGGTATGTCATAGGTCTGCCAAACACAAATTGGATGCAACCGCAACGTATGATGACCGCACTGATGAGTCAAAGATCCCCGCCCCCCGTTCGAGGGGCGGCGTAGGGAAGGCATCTACAAAAACTGAAATTCGAAACTGACCGCTGCCTCACCCGGCGCCAATACATCGAGTTCGACCTGGAACGGCGTGTTCGGTCGCAGCCGCGCGCTGGCCGCCACCGGCCGGCCGAGATATTCCGAGGGCGCGAAAACACGCGACGCAATTGTTTGCCCGTTGACGTTGAACAAGGTGAAGCGCACCTGTGGATAGGGTTGGCGGTAGGGAGCGGCGTTGATGAGCGTGGCTTTGATCTGCATGGCGCCCTCGTACCGGGGATGAACGCGCACGTCTCTGCTGAGCACACGGATGCGGCTCGGGTCGCGTCGCTCGGACGTCATGCAGCCGACCCGGATGCAGACCGATTCGATGGTGCTGCGGAATTGCGGATAACGGCGCGCCGCGTCTTCGGGCATGAAGAAAACGTACTGGCTTGCCAGCAGAACGGTCAAAGCGAGTGCGCCGGCGCCGTAGGCGATGTTGCGATGCCGGACGGCGCGTTCGGCGCTGAAGGCGTCAGCGTCGGCGCGCAGCACCTCAGGCAGTGGCGCCGCTTCGTTTACTTCAGTCTCCTCGATGATGCTGGCGCGGCTCGGCTCGGCGGTGTCGCCGTTGTCCTCGCTCGCCGCTGAATCCGCAACGCTGGCGGTTTCCGGCTGATGATCCGCGTGCACACCGGGCGCCCGGGCAAGCGCGGCTTCATGGGCGTCGGGTTCTGAAGGAGGGTCGGATGCCTGCGCCCCGGCCCGGCCTGCCCCATCCGCGCTGTCGCCGGCATGGGCCGAAGCGGCGGCCCGCACCGCATCCAGTGTCGAACTCAGTTTTTCGCTGGCACTGCGGGTATCACGGCTGGTTTTGACGGAAGGATCGAAAGGCTCGGACTCGCTGTGCACGCGGCCCCGGTCGATGCCGGTCTTAGCTTGCACGGGGCCGTCGCTCAGATGCGGGATCGCATCGAAAGACTCCAGACAGGTGCCACAGCGAACATTGCCATGAGCCGCCTTGAGCTGTTCGGCGGCGACCATGAAAACGGTCAAACAGTGGGGACAACGGGTGTACAAGCGTCAGGCTCCGGAGTGCATTTTTCGCGTGCCGGACAACAGCACCCAGCCGTCCCGTTCGATGCTCGCGCCCATGGTGCACCAGGGCTCAAAGTGTGCAAGCACGTCGTTGGACTGATCCCGCAGAATCCCCGCAAGCGCCAGCTTCCCCCCGGGCTCGAGCAGCGCCGAGAGCGTCTTCGCCAACCGGCTCAAAGTGTTGGCGAGTATGTTGGACACCACCAGGCCTGCGCTCAACGCCGGCAAACTCAGCGGGTCGCACACTTCCAGGCGCGCATCCACGGCGTTGGCGGCGGCGTTGCGCAGGGTTGCATCACGCGCCTGCACATCGGTATCGACCGCCCACACGCGGCGGGCGCCAAGCTTTGCCGCCGCCACCGCCAGAATTCCGGAACCGCAGCCATAGTCGACGACCTGGCGTCCCTTCAGCTGCTGGCCGGCGAGCCAATCGAGACACATACCGGTGCTCGGGTGGGTGCCGGTGCCAAAGGCGAGCCCGGGATCCAGCATCATGCTGATCTGACCGGAGGCCATGGCCGGAGCCGGCGCCCAGCTCGGCACAACCCAAAGCCGGTCACCGAAACAGGTGGCGGCGAAAGCTTGTTGGTACTCCCGCACCCACTCCCGGTCTTCGAGCACTTCCACCAGCGCCTCGGGCAACCGCCGCGGCGCCATGCGCTTCTCCAGATCTGCCAGCAGCGAGGCGGCATCATCTCCCCGGGGGAACAAAGCACTCACCCGGGTGTTCGCCCACAATGGCGTGGTGCCGGGCACCGGCTCGTAGAGGGGATGGTCCTCGGCATCGTCGAGGCTAACGGCCAGAGCGCCATGTTCGGACAAGTGCTCGGAAAGATCGGTGGCGGTAACAGCGTCGCAGATGAAACGCAGCTGCAACCACGTCATCGGAGCATCCGGGCCGCTAGCCTGCATTTGTCACCGCCGTCAGCTCCTGGCGAGCTTATCTTCCAGATAGTGGATGTTGGTGCCGCCGGCGAGAAAAGCGCTATCCCGGCACAGGCGTTCATGCAGCGGTATGTTGGTCTTGATACCGTCGATGACGATTTCGCTCAGTGCCGTACGCATGCGCGCGATGGCCCTGGCGCGGTCGTCGCCGTGAGCGATGAGCTTGCCGATCAGGGAATCGTACTGAGACGGCACCGTGTAGCCGCCGTAAAGATGGCTGTCGAGACGGATCCCGGGGCCGCCGGGAGGGTGGAACACAGTCACCTTTCCCGGGCATGGCATGAAGTTGTCGGGATCCTCCGCGTTGATGCGGCACTCGATGGCGTGTCCACGAAAGGCCACATCCTTCTGGCGAAAAGCCAGCGGCGCGCCGCTGGCAATTTCCAGCTGGGCGCGAACCAGGTCTATGCCGGTGATCAACTCGGTGACCGGATGCTCGACCTGCAGACGCGTATTCATCTCGATAAAATAAAAGTTGCCGTTCTCGTAGAGAAACTCGAAGGTCCCAGCGCCTCGATAGCCGATGTCCAAGCATGCCTTGGCGCAACGCTCACCGATCTCCTGGCGGGTCTTATGACTCAAGCCCGGCGCCGGTGCCTCCTCGATGATCTTCTGATGCCGGCGCTGCATGGAACAATCGCGCTCGCCCAGATAGATGGCGTTGCCCTGGCCGTCGGCGAGCACCTGTATTTCGATGTGGCGGGGATTCTCCAGAAACTTCTCCAGATAAAGCGTATCGTCGCCGAAGGCGGCGCCCGCCTCGGAGCGCGTCAAGGATATGGCGTTGAGCAGCGCCGCCTCGCTGTGCACAACGCGCATGCCCCGGCCGCCCCCGCCCCCCGCCGCCTTGACGATGACCGGATAGCCCAGTTCACGGGCAATGCGCAGTGAGTGCTGATCATCCTCACCCAGCGGCCCATCCGAACCCGGCACGCAGGGAACACCCGCCCTTTTCATCTCCGCGATGGCGGAAACCTTATCGCCCATCAGACGGATGGTCTCCGGCCTGGGACCGACGAAAATAAAGCCGCTTTGCTCGACCCGTTCGGCGAAGTCCGCGTTCTCGGAGAGAAAGCCGTAGCCAGGATGGATAGCCACCGCGTCGGTCACCTCGGCGGCGCTAATCACGGCGGGAATATTGAGATAGCTTTCCGCCGAGGGCGGTGGGCCGATACACACCGACTCGTCGGCGAGACGCACGTGCTTGAGATCCCTGTCGGCGGAGGAATGCACTGCAACCGTCTTAATACCGAGCTCGCGGCAGGCGCGCAGAATGCGCAAGGCAATTTCCCCGCGGTTGGCGATGACCAGCTTGTCGAGAACAGGCATCAGTGCAGGCTCGCGGAAGGGGTAGAAGCTCCGCCGGCAGGGCCCGGCAGCGGCTCAGGCGCCATCGTCGCTGATCACGAACAGCGGTTGGCCGTACTCTACTGGTTGGCCGTTTTCCACCAGAATGGCCCCGATCACGCCGCTGTGGTCGGCTTCGATCTGGTTGAGAATCTTCATTGCTTCGATGATGCACACGGTGTCGCCGGCCTGCACCCGATGACCGACCTCGACGAAGGGTTTGGCTCCCGGTGACGACGCCTGGTAAAAGGTGCCGACCATCGGGGACGTGATGATTTTTCCAGCGGGAAGCTGTTCGCCGACGGGCTCCCCCGCCGGTGCTGCCGCGCCGGGCGCTTGGGCGGGGATTGCCAGGGCCGGCGCCAAAGCGGGAGCCAGGGCCGGTGCCATGGGGCGGTGGCGGCTGATGCGCACAGACTCCTCGCCCTCGTGGATCTCGATTTCGTCCACATTGGAGGTGTCGAGCAAATCGATGAGTTTCTTGACCTTTCGGATATCCATACTGCGTCTCAGGCGTTAGTCGTTTTCATTGTCGATTTGCTCCAGGGCGGCATGAAAAGCCAGCTCGTAGCCCGTTGGCCCGAGACCGGCGATGACACCCACGGCAACGTCGGAAAAATAGGAATGGTGGCGAAAGGCTTCGCGCCGATGGATATTCGACAGGTGCACTTCGATGAATGGAATTCCGGAAGCCAGAAAGGCATCGCGCAGCGCAATGCTGGTGTGGGTGAAAGCCGCCGGATTGACGATGATGAAGTCCACCGCCTCACCGCTGGCTGCTTGCACACGTTCCACCAGCCGATGCTCGGCATTGCTTTGAAAACTCTCCAGTTGATGGCCCCGTGCAGCCGCCAAATCCATCAAGCGGGCGTCAATGGCATCCAATCCGGCGCTGCCGTAGTGCTCGGGCTCACGCTGACCGAGCATGTTCAGATTTGGTCCATGTAAAACTAGAAATTTCGCCATGCCAGCAGCCACAGGAAGCGATAGTGAAGATATCCGCATGTTCCGGGGAGATAGCAGCAGAATAGCATAAGTTCGGCGCCGTGGCGGGGTCCGGTGCGTTCCCGATCACGACCCGGGCAGCCCTCGGTGGGCAGAACGGCCCTCTCTCGGCGCGGCATGGTCCGCCGTCCCACCTTAGGCACCGGTGTCCGCGGCAGGCGCTCTAGAGTACTTCCTCGATGATCTTCCTGGTGCTGGCCTCATCGAGGACGCCGGGATGACGGGCGACAATTGCGCCGCTGCGATCGACGAATACCGTGAAAGGCAAACCGCCGGATGTGTTTCCGTAGGCGCTCATGACGTCGATGGCATCCAGCTGACCGTGAAGCGTCGGGTAGTTGAGCCCGACCGATTCGGCGAATTCCCGCACCTTGTCGCCATCATCGAGGGCGATGCCGAGGAACTGCACACCTCGGCTCTGATAGCGCGACTGCAGTGTAATGAACATGGGTATTTCGTGCAGGCACGGCGGGCACCAGGTCGCCCAGAAGTTCATCACCAACACTTTGCCGTCCCATTCGGCAATGCCGTGGCGAACACCTTGGGGATCCGGCAGCCAGAATTCCGGCCGGCGGCCGGCGGCTGCGCGGTCCGTCGAGACCTTTTTCACCGTGATGACTTGCGCGGCGGGCGCATCCATGTGGGCGCGTAAATACCAGCCGCCGGCCAAGGCCGCGCCCGCGACCACAACAGCGGCAAGCGACAATACGATCGATCTCATTTTCACTGGAAATCCATGGGTTCTGGCGCCGGCGCCGCGCCGGTGCATTCATAAAAGCCGCAGCCTTTGTTGAAATGGGACCCGCGGGTCGCCATCGAGTTCAGACCGGCGGGTGGCGAATACACCATGGCATCCCGCCCATTGCAATGAGCTGGTGACGCCCCCAACCTACAGACAAATCGAATGCGGCACCTCGACCGGTGCTGGGAAACGTGGGGGTGCCGATGTTTTTCGTCTTATTGCTATTGTTCTTCACCGTGCCGCTGGTGGAGATTTACGTGCTCCTCGAAGTGGGAGGCGTCATCGGCGCGCTGCCCACCATCGGGCTGGTGGTGCTGACCGCGGTTATCGGCGCCGGCCTGATCCGCGCGCAGGGCCTGGCCACCCTGGGACGCGTCCAGCAGGAGTTGGAACGGGGCGAGTTGCCCGCCGTCGGCATCATCGAAGCCGCCCTGTTGCTGGTGGCCGGGGCGCTGCTGTTAACGCCGGGTTTCGTCACCGACACCGCCGGCTTCTTGATTCTGGTGCCACCCCTGAGGCGCTGGGCCATCCAATCCTTTCTGGCCCGCCGTCTGGATGCCGCCAACGCCGCCGCCAACCGGGGCGCGTCCCCCGGACAGGGCGCCATCGAGGGCGAATTTCGCCGCGAGGACGACTAATCACCGCCTCCCGGGGACTGATTTTCCCCTAAGCCCTTGACTTCCTAACAATCGCCCATATTATTAGCACCCTCTCTAAGAGAGTGCTAAAAGCACTCGGGGCGTGGCTCCGAGGGTTTGGTACCGCGACAACGCTGGTTGTCGATAATGAATTCAGAATCAGGAGAAATTTGCATGAAAATCCGGCCCTTACACGATCGCGTGATCATCAAGCGCAAAGAGGAGGAGCGGACGTCTCCGGGTGGCATCGTGATCCCTGACTCCGCGGCCGAAAAGCCCATCCGCGGCGAAGTAACCGCCGTTGGCAAGGGGAAAATTCTGGAGGGTGGCGATGTGCGCCCCCTGGACGTCAAGGTTGGCGACGAGGTGCTGTTCGGAAAGTACTCCGGCACCGAGGTGAAGATGGACGGCGACGAGCTGCTGGTGATGCGCGAAGAAGACATCATGGCGGTCATCGAGAAGTAATCGATCCCAACACCCCTGACACAATTGAACACACAACGAATCAATAAATACGGTATTCACAGGAGCTAAACATGAGTGCTAAAGACGTACGCTTCAGTGACGATTCGCGTCAGCGCATGGTGAAGGGTGTCAACATCCTCGCCAACGCCGTGAAAGTCACCCTCGGCCCCAAGGGCCGAAATGTTGTCCTCGACAAGAGCTTCGGCGCCCCCACCGTCACCAAAGACGGTGTCTCGGTGGCCAAAGAGATCGAGCTCGAGGACAAGTTCGAGAACATGGGCGCGCAGATGGTGAAGGAAGTTGCTTCCAAGACTTCCGACGTCGCCGGTGACGGCACCACCACGGCCACGGTTCTTGCTCAGTGCATGCTGCGCGAAGGGCTCAAGTCCGTGGCCGCCGGTATGAACCCCATGGATCTCAAGCGCGGACTGGATAAGGCCGTAACGGCTGTCGTCGAAGGCCTGCACGATTTGTCCAAGCCCACCGTGGACGACAAAGCCATCGCCCAGGTCGGCGCCATCTCCGCCAACTCCGACGAGAGCATCGGTAACATTATTGCCGAAGCCATGACGAAGGTCGGCAAAGAAGGCGTCATTACCGTCGAAGAGGGCAATGCGCTGGAGAACGAGCTGGACGTGGTCGAAGGCATGCAGTTCGATCGCGGCTACCAGTCGCCCTACTTCATCAACAACCAGGACAACATGAGCTGCGAGCTCGAGGATCCGATGATTCTCCTGCACGACAAGAAGATCTCGAACATTCGTGATCTGCTTCCGCTCCTGGAAGGCGTTGCCAAAGCCGGTAAGCCGCTGGTGATTGTCGCCGAGGACGTGGAAGGCGAGGCTCTGGCCACGCTGGTGGTTAATACCATTCGCGGTATCGTCAAGGTTGTTGCCGTCAAGGCGCCAGGCTTCGGTGATCGCCGCAAGGCAATGCTGCAGGACATGGCCATTCTGACCGGCGGCAACGTCGTTTCCGAGGAAATCGGCCTGAGCCTGGAGAAGGCGACGCTCGAGGATCTCGGCACCGCCAAGAAGGTGCAGGTGACCAAGGAGAACACCATCATCATCGATGGCGCTGGCAACTCCAAGGACATCGAGTCCCGGGTCAACCAGATCCGCCAGCAGATCGAAGAGACCAGCTCCGATTACGATCGCGAGAAGCTGCAGGAGCGGGTTGCCAAGCTCGCCGGCGGTGTCGCAGTCATCAAGGTCGGCGCGTCCACGGAAATCGAGATGAAAGAGAAGAAGGCGCGCGTCGAAGACGCTTTGCACGCAACCCGTGCAGCGGTCGAGGAAGGCATCGTCCCCGGTGGCGGTGTGGCCCTCATTCGTGCGCTTTCCAAGCTCGACGGTCTCAAGGGTGACAACCACGATCAGGATGTCGGCATCAGCATCGCACGTCGTGCGCTGGAAGAGCCGCTTCGCCAGATCGTTCACAACGCAGGCTGCGAGGCCTCCGTGGTTGTCAACAAAGTCAAGGAAGGCAAAGGCAACTTCGGCTTCAACGCGGCCACCGAGGAGTTCGGCGACATGGTCAAGATGGGTATTCTCGACCCGACCAAAGTCGTGCGCACCGCGCTTCAAAACGCAACCTCCATCGCCGGCCTCATGATCACCACCGAAGCCATGGTGGCGGACGCTCCGAAGAAGGACGAACCCGCCATGCCTGGTGGCGGCATGGGCGACATGGGCGGCATGGGTGGCATGGGGATGATGTAATCTAAACATCTTCCCGGGCTCCCAGCCCACTCAAAAAGGCCCCGCCATTCGTGGCGGGGCCTTTTTTTTGTGCGCTTTGTTCCACCTGCCACCATGCGGATAGACTTGCACCAATATGGCCAATAACCACTCCGGTGTGAATGAACCGATGGCGGCGCTTCCCGCCGAGCTCGAGAGCAGCGCCCGGGAGCGCTACGCCGCGTTGCGCGAAGCCGCGGGTGGGGTGCTGCCGGCGCTCGATGAATTGCCAGGCGAAGCCGCTCGCGTGTTCGCCTGCAGCGAATACGTGGCGCACAGCTGCAGCCGCCATCCGGAGATGTTCAGAGAGTTGCTCGATGGCGGCGATTTACAACGCGTCTATGAAGACGCTGGCGCCGGCGGTTACCTGGGAAAGGCCGCGGCAGCCGCCGAGGCCAGCGGCAACGATGCCGAGCTCATGCAGTCGCTGCGTACCCTCAAGCGCCGCGAAATGGTCCGCATCGCATGGCGTGACATCGGCGGTCTCGCGAATTTCGATGAGACCCTGCGGGAAACATCCGCCTTCGCGGATGCGGTGCTGCGCACCAGCGTCGATCGACTGCATGGGTGGTTGGCGGGCGAGCTTGGCACACCGCTTGGCATGGACGGCAGCCCTCAAAGCCTGGTGGTTCTGGCGCTGGGGAAATTGGGCGCGGGTGAGCTCAATTTTTCATCGGACATCGATCTCATATTCTGCTTCCCCGAAGCGGGCTCCACCGCCGGCGGGCGCAAACAGCTCTCCAACGACGAATACTTCAGGCGCCTCGGACAACGGCTCATCAAGGTGCTCAACGAACGCACCGAGGCCGGTTTCGTATTTCGGGTCGACATGCGGCTGCGCCCCTTTGGCAGTACCGGCCCCATGGCATTGAACTTCGACGCCTTCGAAGACTACTACCAGAGTCACGGCCGCGACTGGGAGCGCTACGCGCTCATTCGCGCCCGCGCCGTGACCGGGGACGCCGGCAGTGGCGATGAGATCCTGGAGCGCCTGCGGCCATTCGTATACCGGCGCTATCTGGATTTCGGGGTGCTGGAATCCATTCGTGATATGAAGACCTTGATTACCGATGAGATCGAGCGCAAGGGGCTGCATGACAATATCAAACTGGGTCCCGGCGGCATCCGCGAAATTGAATTTACCGGCCAGGCTTTTCAGATGGTGCGCGGCGGACGTCAACCGGAGCTTCGCGACCGGCGGATTCTCAACGTCATCGCAATGCTTGGCGAGCGCGATCTTCTTCCCGCGTATGCGGTCAAGGATTTGTCCGATGCCTATCGATTCTTACGCACCACCGAGCACAGGCTGCAACAGGTGGCCGAGCGTCAGGTGCACACCCTGCCCACCGATCCCCGCGAGCGCTCGGTGCTTGCATCAGGTATGGGCTTCACCGATTGGTCCAGCTTCGCGCGTGCGCTCGCCAAACATCGCCAACGGGTTGACGCACAGTTTTCTCAGGTTTTCGGGGGTGAAGTGAATACGAGCGATAGCGATGAAGCACTGAAGTCTCTGTGGGCCGGAAATCTGGACCCCGATCAAGCCATCGCCCTGTTGCAGGCGGAGGGTTACGGCAACGCCGAAGAAGCATACAAACACATTAACCGCGTACGCGAGACCTACGCGCTGAAGCTCATGGATGCCAGTGGGCGACAGCGCCTGAATCGACTCATGCCCGATCTGCTGCGCGCGGTCGCCTCTCAGGACCAGCCGCTGGCAACCTTGCAGCGCGTGTTTCACATCGTCGAAGCGGTGGCGCGCCGCAGCGCCTATCTGGCCTTGCTCGCCGAGCGGCCACTGGCACTGTCGCAACTGGTGCGCCTGTGCGCGGCGAGTCCCTGGATTGCACGCGAACTCGGACGCCACCCAGTGTTACTCGACGAGCTGCTGGATCAACAATCCCTGTACGCCCCCCTGGATTTCAATGCCCTGGAAGCGGACATCGATCAACGCCTGACGGTGGTTGACGATAAGGACCTGGAACAGGAAATGGAGGTGCTGCGCCAGTTCAAGCACGCCAACGTGCTGCACGTGGCTGCCGCCGATGTGTCCAGGATCATGCCATTGATGATCGTGAGCGATCATCTCACTGCAATTGCCGAAGTGTCCTTGCGCAAGGTTCTGGCGCTGGCCTGGCGCGACATGGTGGCGCGCTTCGGGGAGCCGCGCATGGGCGAAGGCGGCCAGCGACAAGCGGCACCCTTCGCCATCGCAGCCTACGGCAAGCTCGGCGGACTCGAGCTCGGCTACGGCTCGGATCTGGACATTGTCTTTTTACACGGCAGTCACGGCAGCCAGCAGCACACCGACGGGGAAAAGCCGGTGGACAATGCGGTGTTTTTTGCCCGCCTCGGCCAGCGCATCATCCATTACCTGACCACGGCCACGGCCGAGGGCACGCTCTACGAGCTGGACTTCCGTCTGCGGCCTTCCGGCGCTAAGGGCTTGCTGGTGAACGGCATCGAGCCTTTGCGCGACTATTTGTTCAACGAGGCCTGGACATGGGAACACCAGGCGCTGGTGCGCGCCCGAGTGGTTGCGGGTAGCGCAGCCCTGGCTACGCGCTTCGCCGAGATACGCCGCGAGGTGCTGCTCGCGCCACGGGACGCGGAGACGTTGAAACGCGAGGTGCGCGAGATGCGCGGGCGCATGCGTGAGCAGCTGGGCAGTGGCGGCGGCGGCGAAACAGCCGTTCAGTGGCATCTCAAGCAAGACGCCGGCGGTATCGCCGATATCGAATTTATGGTGCAATATGCCGCCCTGCGCTGGGCCGCCCAACTCGGGGATTATCTGGATTACACCGACAATATCCGGCTTTTAGAGGGCATTGCCGATGCCCGGTTAATGGATGCCGGAGACGTCGGGCTCCTTACGGACGCCTACCGTGCCTACAGGGCACGCGTCCATGCCCTGGCCCTCCAGGAGGAGACGACCGTAAACGCCGATGGTGACGTCGACCACTACCGTGAAGGCGTAGTGAAAATGTGGCGCAAACTCATGGAACAATAATCCATGACCCGCAAGCAATGAACCAAATTGAAGTGCAAAAAGTCACGACAACAGCGCATCAGACCAAGTCCCCTCCCCCTCGTCTCGAGGGGGAGGGACAGGGTGGGGGTGTAGACAAGGAGCGGGCGGCGAAGCCTCGGACCCAGCTCATCTGTGACCTTCCAAACAAGAAGCGCCTGGCGAAGGCAAACATAGTGCAGACTTCTGCTCACCTTTCGGAGATTTTTTGATGAACATGGCTGACCGCGACGGAGTCATCTGGCTGGACGGCGAACTGGTGCCGTGGCGCGAGGCCAAGGTGCATGTTCTCACCCACACCCTGCACTACGGCATGGGCGTGTTCGAAGGTGTACGCGCCTACAAAACCGATGCCGGCACCGCCATCTTCCGATTGAACGAACACACCAACCGCCTGTTCCGTTCCGCCCACATACTGGGGATGGACATGCCCTATGACAAAACCACGCTGAATGAAGTGCAGCGCATGGTGGTGCGCGAGAATGCTTTGGACAGCGCTTACCTGCGCCCCATGTGCTTCCTGGGTTCGGAAGGAATGGGCTTACGGGCGGATAATTTGTCTACCCACGTGATGGTGGCCGCCTGGGAGTGGGGCGCTTATCTGGGCGCGGAGAGTATGGAAAAAGGCATTCGAATCCGCACTTCTTCGTACACGCGCCACCATGTCAACATCACCATGTGCAAGGCCAAGGCCAACGGCAACTACATAAACTCCATGCTGGCCTTGCAGGAAGCCTTGAGTTGCGGCTATGACGAAGCCCTGCTGCTGGATAACGAAGGCTATGTAGCGGAGGGCAGCGGCGAGAATATCTTCATCGTCCGCGACGGCACCCTTTACACGCCGGACCTTACCTCGGCGCTGGAAGGCGTGACCCGGGATACCATCGTGGTGCTGGCGAGCGAGTTCGGGATCCCGTTGATCGAAAAGCGCATCACCCGCGATGAAGTGTACGTGGCGGACGAGGCCTTCTTCACCGGCACCGCCGCAGAGGTAACACCCATCCGTGAACTGGACAACCGCACAATCGGTACCGGCACCCGGGGCCCCATCACCGAGAAGCTGCAGAAATCCTTCTTCGATCATGTCCATGGGCGTACCAACTCCCATTCCGAGTGGCTTACCCAGGTCGCCTGACAAACCCTGATTGCGCGGAGGAATCGATCAGTGAAGCTAGAAAGCGCCGCAGACGAAGGTCTCATCCTGGCCAACGCGGAAAACCGCTATGAAGTGACCCGCGACGACTTACCGCTCAGCTGCCCAATGCCGGGAATGAGTTTATGGAACTCCCACCCCAAGGTTTACCTGCCCATCGAGAAGACCGGCACTGCCAAGTGCCCTTATTGCGGAGCGGACTATTCTCTTATAGAGAACTGATGCGCGACGCGCCTCGCACACGCTTCGCCCGCGCACACTCAAGCCTCCTCCAAGGGTGACGATGACTGCTACCTCCAGCCAGGACTCGAGTGGCTACGGGCTAACCGGCCGGGACCTGTATGCGCGCCTGCTTCGCCAGGTGAAGCCCTATTGGCGCATGTTTGCGCTGGCTGTGGGCGCCATGGTGATTTTGGCCGGCACCGAGCCCGCTCTGCCGATGCTCCTCAAACCAACCCTGGACGGCAGCTTCCTGGAAAAAGATCTCGACTCCGTCGGGCTCATGGCCGGACTCATCGTGCTTCTGTTCGTGGTGCGCGGTGCCGCCACCTTTGCCACCACCATGGCACTTACTTGGGTGGGTGGTCGAGTCGTCATGGATCTGCGCAATAAAATGTTCGACAAATTGGTCAGCCTGCCATCGGCTTACTACGACAAGCAGGCCTCGGGGACGCTCATCTCCAAAGTCACCTTCGACGCCACCCAGGTAACGGAGGCTGCCTCCAATGTGTTGCTGGTGCTGGTGCGCGATTCTCTGTCGATCATTGGATTACTGGCCTGGATGTTTTACCTGCAATGGCAGCTCACGCTGATCACCTTTGTTACCGCACCCGTCATCGTGCTGCTGGTCAAGTATTTCAGCGCGCGGCTGCGCCTGATGAGCCATCGGTTGCAGGAAAGCATGGGGGACGTTACTCATGTGCTTGAAGAAGCCATAGACGGCCAGCATGTAGTGCGCAGCTTTGGCGGCGAAGCGTATGAGAAGAAGCGTTTTGCAGCCACCGTTGAACGGGTGCGGCGTTTTCAACTGAAATTCATGGCAGCGTCAACCGCGAACTCGCCGGTGGCGCAAGTGATAATTTCCATTGCCTTGGCCGTGATTTTGGTTCTGGCGGCGCATCTGTCGGCGACGGACCAAATTACCATCGGCGGATTCGTGAGCTTCTTTACCGCCATGGCGCTGCTGTTCTCTCCCATCAAGCGGCTAACCGGCATCAACGGTTTGCTGCAACGGGGTATTGCCGCCGCCGCCAGTGTGTTTGCGCTGGTGGACGAAGCGTCGGAATCGGATCAAGGCACGCGCACCATTGGCCGCGCCCGCGGACGCCTGGAACTGTGCGATCTATGCTTCACCTATGAGAGTGGCGAAGACAGGGCCTTGGATCATGTCTCCGTCGCCATCGAGCCCGGCCAAAGCCTTGCGCTGGTTGGACACTCGGGTAGCGGCAAAAGCACCCTGGCCATGCTCGTGCCACGCTTCTACAGCCCCGATGAGGGCCGCATACTCCTCGATGACATCGATACTCGCGAGCTCACGCTGGCGAGCCTGCGTGCCAACATTGCGCTCGTGAGTCAGGACATCGTGCTGTTCAACGATACCGTCGCCGCCAACATCGCCTACGGGCCGTTGGCCAGCGCCAGCCGCGAGGCCATCGTCGACGCCGCCATTGCCGCCCATGCCATGGAGTTTATCGAGGATCTTCCCCGGGGCTTGGACACTCAGGTGGGCCAAAAGGGCGTTCGCCTGTCCGGCGGACAACGCCAACGCCTGGCAATTGCCAGAGCCTTTTTGAAAGACGCGCCGATCCTGATCATGGACGAAGCCACATCATCGGTGGATACCATCTCGGAGCAGCACATTCAGGCGGGACTCGAACAGCTGCGCAAGGGCCGTACCACGATCATCATCGCCCATCGGCTTTCCACTATCGAAGGCGCGGACAAAATCGCGGTTATGGACAAAGGCCGCATCGTCGATGTGGGCACTCACGCGCAACTGCTGGAACAAAGCGGTTTGTACGCAAGCCTTTATCGATTCCAAATCGACCATCGCCCCGAGGAAGCCGCTGCGGCCGGCGCAAGCTGATAAGGGGCGTGCCATATGCTCGCGCTGCGCCGCTTCCACGCTGCACCTTGTTGAGATGAAGAGCCATGCAAAGCAGGCAGGCGAGCTCGTCGTGTGGCGCTTCGCCGACGGTTTGCGCGGCCACGAAAATCAAAGCGACGGACTGATCGCGGCGCTTTCGAAACGCACGCCCGTCTCGGTACACACGGTGCCCACACCGCGCGAGCAGCGTTTGAGTACCTTGTGGCGCGCGCTGCGCGCCCGGGACACCCACGGCCTGCCAAATCCCGATTTGCTCATCGGCACCGGCAATGCCGCCCATATTCCCATGCTGGTGGCCCGCCACCGGCGCGGCGGCCACGCGGTGGTCATCATGAAACCCGGCTTTCCCATGACATGGTTCGACCTGGTAATTGCGCCGGCCCATGACCAACTGGCGGCGAAAGAGAATCTTCTCATAACCCGAGGTGCCTTGAATCGCATGCAACCGGCGCAATTCAAGCAGCCCGGCGAAGGCCTGATGCTCATCGGCGGCCCTGAACGCCGGCATCCCTGGGCGCCGGACATGCTCGAAGAACAAATTGTGGCCATCGCCGAGCGGCATCGGGACATTCAATGGTGCATTGCTTCGTCGCGGCGCACGCCCCGGGAGTTCTTGCCTCACCTGCGCAGCTTGAAGCTCGACAATCTCGATACCGCCGCGGTCGAGGAGGTCAGCGCCGACTGGCTGCCCCGGAAGCTCGCCACCGCCGCCACTGTGTGGGTGACCGAGGACAGTGTGAACATGATCTACGAGTCTCTCACCGCCGGCGCGGCCACGGGATTACTGGACATGGCGCACCGTAACCAACGGGGATCGAAACGCAATCTGGCCGGCGGTTTGCTCGCCGAAGGTCTGGTCACCTCTTTCGAGCACTGGCGCCAGGGACACGATCCCCAACCACCGGCCGAACCTCTGGATGAGGCTGGCCGCTGCGCTGATTGGATTCTGCACGAATGGCAAAGCCGCGCACGCTGACGGTTGTGCAGGTAGTGCCGACGCTCGACAGCGGCGGCGTCGAGCGCGGCACTCTGGAAGTCGCTCAGGCTCTCGTCAGCGCAGGCCATCGCTCACTGGTGATTTCCGCTGGCGGGCGAATGGTACCCGCCCTGCAACGCGCGGGCAGTGAACATCTCAGCTGGGATATTGGCCGAAAGTCGCCTCTAACCTGGCGTTTCGTGGGGCGCCTGCGCAAACTGCTGGCGGAACGCCGGGTAGATATCCTGCATGCACGATCCCGCGTTCCGGCCTGGGTTGCTTATCTCGCCTGGCGGGGAATGGCGGCCGCCACGCGCCCGCGCTTCGTGACTACGGCTCATGGGGTGTACTCGGTGAACCGCTTCAGCGAAGTCATGACTCGCGGTGAGTGCGTCATCGCGGTGTCGAACAGTGTGCGGGATTATCTTCAGGCAAGTTTTCCCCGGGCCGACATGTCACGGGTGAGGGTCATCCACCGAGGCGTCGACGCCCAGGCCTTTCCCCGCGGCTATCGGCCGGACACTGAGTGGACTTCGCAGTGGTATGCACAGTTTCCGCAGCTGAAGGGTAAGTATGTGCTCACTCTTCCCGGACGGCTTACGCGGCTCAAAGGTCATGAGGCCTTTATCCGCCTGCTCGGCCGCCTGGGCCTGGGCGACCGTGAAGTACACGGGCTCGTTGTCGGTAATGCGGACAGCAGCGGCGAGCGCTACGCCGAGAGCCTGCGCCAGGAGGTGGCGCGGCGTAATCTTCCCATCAGCTTCACCGGACACCGCGGGGACATGCGAGACATTTATGCAAGCTCGGACCTGGTCCTATCCCTTTCGTCGCATCCGGAGTCCTTCGGGCGTACCGTGCTCGAAGCCTTGAGCATGGGTGTGCCGGTGCTTGGATACGATCATGGCGGTGTTGGCGAGGTGCTTGCCAGCGCCTTTCCTGAAGGCAGAATTGCAGTTGGCGACGAACACATGCTGCTCGAGCGGGTGCGCGCCTGGCGGCGTCAACCGGTGCGCCCCGCGTTACCAGTGCCCTTCACCCTGGAGGCCATGCTTGCCAAAACCCTGTCACTTTACGCGGAGCTGGCGGAATCTTTGCCGCCGCGGCGCTGAGTCCCTGCTTCCGTGAACGCTACGACGGTCGACCCTTTCTGGAAGGATCCACAGCAGCGCGGCATTGCGTTGATCTGGTTATGCCTGCTGGTGCTGCCCATTGGCCGGGTGGTGGAAGTGCCGGTCATGCTGATGGCTTTCGGCGGGCTTTATCTGCTGGTCAAGCATTGGCGCAGCTTGCGCCACGATCCGGCCTTCAAGCTGTTCGGCTGCGTGTTCTTGTTGGCCTGGATTCCGATCCTCATATCACTCCCCGACGCGGTGCGCCTGGAGAGTACTGCCAAGATGAGCATCAATCACCTGCGCTTCGGATTCGGGGGCATTTTTATTCTGCATATTCTGTCGACGCCCGAAGCCCATCGGCGTTTTCTTCAATGGTGCGCCTGGCTGTTGTTGTTCTGGGTGGTCGACGGCCTGGTGCAGCTGACCGTCGGGTGGGATTTGTTCGGGTTCCCGGTGCCTTTTCCCGGCCGCGTGAACGCGCTGTTCGGTCACGAAGGATTAGTTTACGGCATACTCATGGCCGTGTTTTGCCCGCTATTGTGGGAACATGCGGCACGCCGCTGGTCACGCTGGCAAATCGCATTCACGGTTATTGCCACCGTCATCGTCATACTGGCCGCCGGAGCGCGGTCCGCATGGATAACGACCGCCGTGATTCTGCTCGCCTACGCGATCCTGCTGTGGCGCCGCCGGGGCTTGTCCCGCTCCTTTGCCGCTGCGGTGATCACCGTGGGCGTCCTGTCGGTGCTGGCGCTGTGGGCCGGATCCGAGCGCTTTGCAGAACGCGTGAATTTCACCGTGGGCGCTTTCACCGGGTCGACAGAAAGCAGCAAAGACCCTATCGGTCATCGCTTCTGGATCTGGCGCGGCGCGCTCAACATGATCGAAGCCAACCCGGTCAATGGCGTCGGCGCCGGTGGCTTTCGCTACGCCTTCCCGGCATACGCCGCCGAAGGCGATCCTTTTGTTAACGCTAATCCGCCTATCAGCCCGTACCACTCCCATCAACTATGGTTGGAAGTGCTCTCGGAAAGCGGTCTGATCGGCGCCCTGGGCTTGTGCGCACTGCTGATTGTGCTGCTCATGGCGGGGCTGCGGGCGCCCCCGCAGACCCAGCGCATCATGCTTCCTTACGCCTTGTGCCTGCTGGCGGCGTATTTTCCCTTCAACACCCACATGGCGATTTACGCCTCGTTCTGGTCGCAGGTTGTGTGGTGGTTGATCGCCTTGTATTGCGCCGCGTACGGGGCGGGAATGGCCCGGCCAAGCTCGGTAGGGCCGGCTTCGTCTTTGTAGGTTGGGCTGGGGGCAGTGACGGTCTCCAGTAAGATCGACTTGGTTGTGCGCTCCTTGTCCACACCCCCTCCCTGTCCCTCCCCCTCGAGACGAGGGGGAGGGAACTTCGACTGATACGCGGTAACGCTCAACGTGCCGGAACCTTGCTTCGACCCGCGTATTGCGTCCGGCGAGCAGTTTACTTACCGATGCAGAAACGCGAGAAAATTTCCCCGAGCAGGTCATCACTGGTCACCTCGCCGGTGATCTCGCCCAAGGCCTGTTGAGCCAGGCGCAGCTCTTCGGCGGCAAGCTCGCCGGCGCGGCGCACCGTCAACACCTGCTCGGCGGCATCGACGGCCTCAGCGGCCCGCGCCAGGGCATCCAGGTGACGGCGCCGCGCCATGAAGTTGCCGCCCTCTTCGGGCTCGTAGCCTACGCACGCCTTGAGTACCGCCTCGAGTTCCTCAACGCCGGCACCGTTCTTGGCCGACAGGCGCACATGGACCAGGTTCTTATCAGCCGGGGGAGCACTTTGATCGCCGCCGAGGTCGATCTTGTTGTGGACGACGACAGGCGCCACCCCGGCGGGTAGACGCGCGATAATTTCCCGGTCCGCTGCATCCAGACCGCTTCGATGGTCGACCACCAGTAGCAGCGCATCGGCGCTGTCGATAGCACTCCAGGCGCGCTCCACACCCAGCTGCTCGACGGCGTCCCCCGGCGCGCGTATACCCGCCGTGTCGATAACGTGCAAGGGCAAGCCATCCAGTTGAATGAACTCGCCGACGGTATCCCGGGTGGTGCCGGGAATATCGGTGACGATAGCGGCGTCGCGGCCGGCAAGCAGATTGAGCAGGCTGGATTTACCCACGTTGGGCTGGCCGGCAAGCACCACGCGAATGCCCTCTTTGAGCAACACGCCACGGTCGGCGCTGGCGCGCGTTTGCGCCAATCCTTGGCGCACCGTTTGCAGCCGTTGATGCAGCTGCGGGTCGGAAAGAAAGTCGATCTCTTCTTCCGGGAAGTCGATACAGGCTTCGATGTGGGCGCGTAGCTCGGTTAAGGCCGCCGCCAAGGCGTGAATGCGCTCTGAAAAGGCACCATCCAGAGAGCGCATGGCGGAGCGCGCCGCCGCCCGGGACCCACTATCGATGAGGTCCGCCACCGCCTCGGCCTGGGACAAGTCCATGCGACCGTTGAGAAAAGCGCGCTCGGAGAATTCCCCCGGACGCGCCACACGGGCGCCCTGGGCCAGGGTCGCAGCCATCAACATATCCATGACCACCGGGCCGCCATGGCCCTGAAGTTCCAGCACGTCCTCACCGGTGAAGGAGGCAGGCTGCGGAAAATACAACGCCACGCCGCGGTCGATGACGGTGCCGGTGGCGTCGTGAAATCCGCAGTAGTGGGCCCGGCGCACGGGGGGTAAAGCGCCGATGAGGGCCTCGGCGATGCGCGTGGTGTCAGGCCCGGAGATCCGTACGATGCCGATGCCGCCGCGCCCCGGGGGCGTTGCGACAGCGGCAATGGTGTCCGAGCGGTGCATGCAAGCCTCGGCGGCTGACCGGATGATTGGTTAAACGGGTGAGCGGGATCCCGCGACATGGGAGCCTTCGACAACACGCTCCTTGTCCACACCCCCACCCTGTCCCTCCCCATCGAGAGGAGGGGGAGAGGGCTCAGGCTGATACGTGGGTGCAGTGTATTTGTACACTTTTATTCAGGTGGTCCCGACGATTTTCCGGGTAATAACCCATTGCTGGGCGATGGACAGAAGATTGTTCACGAACCAGTACAACACCAGGCCTGAGGGGAAAAACAGGAATAAGAAGGTGAACACGAAGGGCAGGGCCATCATGATGCGCGCCTGCATGGGATCAGGCGGTGCCGGGTTGAGCTTCTGTTGGGCGAACATGGTAATGCCCATGAGCAAGGGCAAGACAAAGTAGGGATCGTTAACACTGAGATCGTGGATCCAGAAGATGAAGGGCGCCTGGCGCAGGGCAACGCTCTCCAGCAGCACCCAGTACAGGGAAATAAACACCGGGATCTGCACCAGGATTGGCAAACACCCGCCGAGGGGATTGATCTTCTCTTTCTTGTAGAGCTCCATCATCGCCTGGTTGAGCTTCTGCTTATCGCCGGCGAAGCGATCGCGCAGATCCATGACCCGCGGTTGAAGCTTACGCATACGCGCCATGGATTTGTAACTGGCCGCCGAGAGATGAAAAAAGGCCAGCTTGATGAGCATGGTCAAGACGATAATCGAAAAGCCCCAGTTGCCGATGAATCCGTGCAACCAGGTGAGCATCCAGAACAAAGGCTCGGCAATGAACCACAGCCAACCGTAGTCGACGGTGCGCTCGAGATTCGGAGCAAGCGCTTTCAGGCGTTCCTGGACCTTGGGTCCGGCATAGAGTTTGAGCGCAACGCTGCCGTTGCTTTGCGGGGCGACGTCGAGCACCGGCGTCATCACACCCAGCACGAATCGATCCGTGGCCACCGGTTTGGAGTAGTAGTAGTTTCGAGCCTCCGGCGCAGGCACCCAGGCGCTGGTGAAGTAGTGCTGGATCATGGCGATCCAGCCACCCGTCTCGCTGCGCTTCAAATCCACATCGCGCATGTCCGAAAAGTTGATTTTCTCGTAGGGCTTTTCCGAGCCCGAGATGACACCGCCGGTGTAAGTATAGGTACGGAACAAGCCGCCTGTACGAACCACCTCGGAGCGCTGGAATTGCCCGTACATACGCGCTTTCCACGCCTCGGCCGACGCATTTTCCACGTCGTAGCGCACATCGATGACATAGCTGTTTCGATGAAAGGTATAAATTTTCGCGACCCGAACGCCGTCCTCGCTCATCCAATCCAGCTTCACCGTCAATGTGTCGCTGCCATCGGCCAGTGCGAAATCGGAATTGGCGGCGCTGAAAAGCGCGTGATGGTCGGGGGTGCGGCTGGCAGCAGCGGCGGAACTGGCGCGCAGGCCGGATTGGGCAATGAAAATGTTCGTTGGCTGGAACTCGAGGAGATGGTAAGGCTCGTCTTTTTCCTGCAGTGACACCGGGTATTTCAGCAATGCCAGACTGCGAACCCCACCGCCTCGCAAATTGATGGCGACGTCGAGGACATCGGTGCGCACGGTGACCTTGTCGTAGTCGGGTGCAGCGGTGACGGTGGGACCGTCGGCTTCCGGCTGGGGCGCCTCATCGCTGATGGTGGGCAGCGCCGGCACGTCTTCTTCGGCGGCGGGTGCCGCTTTGCCGGCTTCGCTGCCTGCCACCGATGGCGTCGGCGGTAT
>Ga0210064_1000287_pt1 | contig 24335 bp, 21 predicted proteins | sample Muzzi_CordC_D2_FD_185531 | JGI IMG/M metagenome (GOLD analysis project Ga0210064, IMG submission 185531) | Wetland microbial communities from San Francisco Bay, California, USA, that impact long-term carbon sequestration - Muzzi_CordC_D2 (SPAdes) | ecosystem: Environmental > Aquatic > Marine >... | reverse complement strand
ATCACCCGCCTCGACCCGTTGCAGGGTTGCCCGGCTGGTAAAGGCCCGCTCTGCAACCACAGCCATGGTCAAACGGCGTCGCTGCCGGGCTTCGCGGAGATCGGTACCCAGCTTTCGCAAGACCCGCTTGACAGCAGAAGATGGCATATGTGGTTTTGGCATAATGTATTATTCATATTGCATTAAACAGCTTTAATGTAACATGAATAATACATTATTCAAGTGAAATCGGCGATACCATGAACAGCTCAACAGGTATGACATGGTATTGGTGCGCCGTGCAGAAACTGGGTGTGGCGATACCATGATCTATACCATGAACAATCGGTAGTAACTGCTTGCCGATACCTGTCAGTGCCAGGTGTTGCCAGACAGAGATGTGGATAAGTTACTGAATTTATATGCTTGCTGCGTCTTGGTGCCAGCAGGTGCCTGCCAGTGCCAGATCTGGCCTACTCCCACTCTATTGTAAACGAGCGGTTTTTATCTTTTATATTCAATGGCTTATTTTCCTGCTAAATGGCAATACCATGAAAAATACCATGCTCAGAAATTGCTGCTTATTTCAGTTAATGCACCAGTCCCCCAGATGACCAAACCACTTGTTCTAAGCAGCAATTTCAATCCTGATATTCTTACCCAACGCTCTGGCTGCACGCTCCAGGGTCAGCAGCGTCACTGAAGGATTATCGGGATCAAGCAACCGTTCCAATGCGGAACGACTGGTCTTCATCCGCTTGGCTAATTGTGTCTTGCTCAATTTCTGGACCTTCATCAGTTCCTTTAGTTGATACGCGAGCACACGTTTAACGGCAATAGCTTCCGCTTCCGCAAGCACACCTTCCTCTTCCAGAAAATCATCTAAGTTACTGCCAATATATTTACTCATGTCACTTCTCCAGGTTGGCTTTGCGATCTTTAGCCAATTGCAAATCTGATTGAGGTGTTTTCTGGGACTTTTTAATAAAGCCATGCAACAGAATCATCCGTTCACCCTTTACCGTAAACAGGATTCGAGCGATACGCTGATCCAGCCGGCATCGGATTTCCCAGAAACCGGGATCCATTTTTCGCACGACTGGCATCCCGATAGGCCAGCCATATTGAACCGTCTTAATATCGCCACCGATCGACTTCTTGTCCTGTTTGCTCAGACCCTGCAACCACTCACGAACCGGTTCATTTCCCGATTCCGTTCGGTAAAAAACCACTTCAAGAGAAATATCGGCATCCATGTGGGAAAGTGTACCGAATTTGGTACGCTTTACAAGCTTTCGATTCACCAATGAAAGCTAGAAATTTGAGAACACTACTTTGACGTCAAGAAGGCGGAGGTAGCGACCGGTGTGAGTTAATAGTCTTACTGACATCCAATCCGATGTGGCACATGCTCATCCACGAATACCATGAACGGCTCAACACGCATGCCATGGTATTGGAGCACCGTGCTGATATTGAACACAGCGATACCATGATTTATACCATCGAAAAATGGTAATAACTGCTTGCTGATGCCTGCCAGTGCCAGACGTTGCCAGTCAGAAATGAGGATAAGTTATTGGTTATATGAGCTTACTGTGACTTGATGCCTGCAGGTGCCAGTCAGTGCCAGATCTGGCCTACCCCACTCGATTGTAAATAAGCCTTTTTTGCCTTTTATATTCAATGGCTTACTTTCCTGCTAATTGATAATACCATGAAAAATATCATGTTCAGAAAATCCTTCAAAATGCTCGGAATGTGCCGATTGAGCACTTCTAGACAGCACCCCAGGCCACCTTCCGGGCTTTGACTTTCAGGTGTATACCCTCCTGTTCCTGCAGATAATGGATCACCGTAACAGGCGCCATATATAGGCTAATTGATAATTACATTGACAATTAGCTATTTTTACACATAATGCGGGCATGTAAAGCAACCAGAAACCACCGTGACCTACATCCCCCGGAACGCAGAATCCAGGCTTAAACACTTCGCCAGTGGCTATCCAGTGGTTGTGGTCACCGGGCCTCGCCAGTCTGGCAAGTCCACTCTGGTGAGGCATGCCTTTCCCGAACATCGTTATGTATCGCTTGAAGATCTCGACCAGAGGGAATTTGCGGAAACGGATCCTCGTGGCTTTTTGAACCAGTTCAGCGGGGGTTCCATCCTGGATGAGGCACAACGTTGCCCCGCCCTGTTTTCCTATCTTCAGACACGCGTCGATGAAAGGCAACAACCCGGCGAATTTATCCTCACGGGATCCCAGCAGTTTGGCCTGTTATCAGGTATCACACAGAGTCTGGCAGGCAGAGCTGCATTACTGACACTGCTACCCATGACCTACGACGAGTTACAGCGCGCAGACAAAGTTGGCCGGAACCTCGATAAGATACTCTTTGATGGTGCCTTCCCCCCCATCTTCGACCGCGGACTTGAACCACATCCCTGGCATGGAAACTATGTGCGCACTTACCTGGAACGAGACGTCCGGCAATTGATCAAAGTACAGGATTTGGGAACCTTTCAACGCTTCCTGAAATTGTGCGCAGGCCGGACCGGTCAACTCCTCAATCTTTCCTCGCTAGCCAACGACTGCGGCATTACGCATAACACAGTCAAGTCCTGGGTATCCGTGCTGGAAGCCAGCTATATCGTGCATCTGTTGCCGCCGCATCACCAGAACTTCAGTAAACGTCTGGTCAAAACGCCCAAACTCTATTTTCTGGATACGGGTCTTGCCACCTGGCTGCTCGGCATCCAAAACAGCGAGCAACTGGCTACCCATGTTCAACGAGGCGCATTATTCGAATCCTGGGTCATAAGTGAATTGCTTAAGGCCCGTTATAACGCGGGCGAAACCTCGAACCTTTACTTCTGGCGTGATCGTTCGGGACACGAGGTGGATCTGCTGATTGACCATGGAACCCATCTGTCACCGCTGGAAATCAAATCCGGGCAAACCATCAACAAGGATTACTTCAAGGGGCTGGAGTTCTGGAAAAAACTGGCAGGTGAAACCGCCGGAAAGGCGTGGATGGTTTACGGCGGTGACAGTCGACAGATACGCTCTGATGTCACTGCACTACCGTGGTATGAAATCAACTCTGAGCAGATCGTGATATGAAAACATCGGGCATCGGACACAATGATCCCTGTCCTTGCGGCAGCGGAAAGAAATTCAAGCACTGCTGCCTGGGCAAGGAGAACAGCACGGCATCCAGCCACGGCGCGGCGGGCATGTCCGAATCCTTGCGCAAAGCACTCGAAGGCCGGCAATTCAACTCGCTGGAAGAGGCGCAGGCATTTCTAGACCAAATCACCCAACAGCAAAACCGTCGGCAGCTGGACGAATTTCACGGTTTATCGCCTGAGCAGATGCAACAGATACTGAATTTCCCATTCGCATCACAGGGACTGGTACGATAACTACATTCGGCTCGCCGTACGGCGCGGCATGCTCGATCGCATCCCGTTGTTGTTTTGCGGCAAGACCATTCTCGAAGATATGCGCACGCTTGCCAATCTCGTCGAGGAAGGCATCGTCATGCCCCAAAATACCTGCCACCGCAGTTTGCCGACCTCTGCCGTGACGGCGTGGATGTGTTTTTCAAACTTCCTCAACCACCTGAACCTGCAGCAAATCGAACAGGGCTACGCGAATATTCTATAGGGCACGACGGTGTTGAGACTGGAATGTTACCCGCTTGCCTCCGGCGATCCCTCCGGCGGATAGCCGAGGGTGTTGTGCATTTTTTTTCGGTGATCAGCGGTGAAATTCGGAAACGGCAGTTCGTGAGCGGCGCACCAGGCGCGGACCTGCGCCTCGGCCGCCTGCTGACGATCGGCATCGATCCCGGCGTCGCGGGAATGGTAGACGGTGCGCGAGGGAAACGCGAAACCGGTACCGGCCTCCTTCACGATATTCATGACGCGCAGATAGATGTCTTCCCGAACAGCTCGAAACTCAGTCAGCTCCGTGGTATCGATGTTGACGCGAACGTCGACATTCAAGGCGAAATCACCGAAGCCCGAGAATCGCACCTTGGGCTCCTCGTCGACGACCCGGGGATGGGCCAGAAGCATGTTACGCAGTGAGGCGAGCACGAAACGCAGCTGATCATCCGTGGTTTCGTGACGCAAGCCTAATACGGTTGAAAGCAACATGCGGTTGCGCAAACTGTAGTTGACAAGGTGCATCTTGGAGAAGTCACCATTGGGGATGGTCGTCACTGAACTATCCATGCCTCGGATCCGCGTCGAGCGCAGCCCGATCGACTCGACGAAGCCGATACGCTTCCAGTCCGGGGTCGGATCCTCGCCATAGCGGCAGAAGTCACCGACACGCACGGGGCGGTCGGCGAACAGGTTGAGGCTGCCGATGAAGTGCTCGATCGTGTTCTGGGCGGCAAGCGCAATGGCAATACCGGCCACGCCGAGGCCCGCGACAATGCCATACAACGGGGCGCCGAGTTGGCTGCTCACGTAGAAGATAATGGCAATGACAGCGATGGTGCCGACAACACGGGCTGCGAGGCGCAGTAGGTGGGCGTTCAGGCTCTGCTCAGGTATCTGCGGTGAGGCAATCACCGCTAACGCAAAAAAATGCCCGCAAGCAGACATGCGGGCATCTTATTAAGCACCATGACAGTTACACACCTGTGCTAGGTGTTTCCCACATTACGGACCGGTGATCGCAGCCCAGGCACCACGCCCCCAGGTCGCAGCGCGTAAGTCCTTCGTTATTGGGTCAACCAAAAGATCCCTGACTTCAACCATTGGCAAAGCTTCACTGTAGGGCTGCCACAGATTTGGACCGGTAGCATTTAGATCCAGTTGATATACACCTTCATTGCTTCCTACGTATGCAATAGAATCGTTATGTCCATCTCCGCTAATGACGTTCAACCCGATATTCGAAACCAATCCTTGACCTACATATCTGTGATTCACCTGCTGGGTTACCTCTTCAGGATCTATTTGCACAAGCTCGAGACGGACTACGCGCCTGTAGCTCGGCCCGCCTGTGAATAGCACATACAATATATTTGGATTGGTAGGAGAAAATGCCATACTTTGCACTCTTGCGTAATCGGGATGTGTCCATACATGATGATGCAAATTCAGGCTGGGAAAGTATGGATTTTTTAGTTTACCGTCCGAGAATATAATTTCTCCCGTAGTAGTTCCCGCAAACCAGTAGTTCGTTGAAGTCTGGAAGACTACCCGGTTTATGGTCGTGTTCCCATATTGGTGGGGAGTCCAGCTCTGACCACCGTTTTTTGTAAACCAGCGTTTGCTAACAAGATAGTCCGGGTCCTTCGGACTCACGGTTATCCATGCACCATCCCAGCCAAGTCCTTCTTGGGACCACAGCTTTTTATCATAGGTAACGCAGGGGGCACCGATATTTCTACCTATCTCGTACCAGCTTTGTCCGCCATCTTCCGAACGTTTTGTATCGCACAGATACTGTTCCTGCGAATACATAATCATGTCATCTGAATTGGGGCCAATGAGTGAGTAGTTTCCATCGCCATAGCGTATGGCTTCCCAAAAGTCATAGGGCCCATACGGTCCCACTTCGCCTTCCCATTTTATTGTATTATTATCTTGAGTGCCTCCAATCATCAATCGCCCATTGGTTTGAGATGCATCAATATCAAAGAATTGTGTAACTCTAAGATTGCTGTTTTTGGTTTGGCAGTCATCACTAACGGCACCTGCAATTACCTCACACCGCCATATACCCCCGTCGGAGTGAACATAATAAAGAGTAGAGAAAGGATGCGCTCTGTCATGAAACGGGTCGAACCTTAATCCCTTCATGTCAGCATGTACACCGCGTACTTGAGTAGTAGCTGGATATTGTCCATTTTGTTGTTTGTTCAAATACTCTTTAAAAAAACTAACCCCACCATGGTAAACGTAATTTTCATCAGAAGGATTCACCTTTAGAAAATCAAGATAACCATCCCATTTCCCGTACTTCAAAAACGTCCAGTCATCCCCTTCATTGCCAGACCTTGATAGGCCTATCTCATTCTCATGACCTGAAGGACCCTGGATGGCCGCATACAAAGTCCTGGGATTACTCTGAAAAATATCCAGTAATTGAAGGCGCTGATCAGTAGCACTACTGCCCGGCAATACCAGCTGTGTCCAATAAGCTACGTTGTTCGGGTCAGTCACATCGGGAATGGCATCCGCGTTACGAGTGCGCCATAGACCGCTTTTTTCGACGCTGATATAGAGTGTTGAATTATTGCTCGGGTGCGCAACCATGCTGTTATTGGCGATACGACCACTTTTTATCTCAATCCACTCGCTTGCAGTACTGGTTTTGGCCCGTGGATCGGCACTCGTATACCGGAATAAGCCATTGGCAGTTCCTGCATAAATCAGCACCTCCCCATTTTCTGTATAGCGAATCACCAAATTATTTCGCGTCGTTGTTATTGTATCTGCAAAACGATCCCAAATAATTCCACCATCCTGCGATTTTACAATACCTTTACCAGTAGAAGCATAGACTATTTCTGGAGTCTGCGGATCAACAGCAATAGCCGAAATATTCAAAGATACAAGCTTGTCTCCCACAGGGGCCCAAGTGTTGCCTCTCGATTCGGATTTCCATATACCCCCGGTTACAGCTCCGGAGTACTGTATCCCTGCATCGCTGGGGTGAAATGCAATTGTGTCGATACGTCCCACGGAGCCTATGCTTTCATCCTCACCTATACCATCATCAATAAGACTCGGTCCGAGCGACACCCATTTGTCAGGTCCGGATTCGTCAACTAAATATGTGACATCATTGACATTGATAGTCCAAGCCGTGATGCGTTGGGCATTTGCATCTGGAAAAACAACCTCATTAAGAAGCAGCTCTACAGCGAAGGTGTGTTGGCCTCGAGTGACTATATTCCAGGGTATCGCGAGTTGTTGGCGCTCACCAGGCGCCAGCTCTAGCAGGTCTACAAGTGGTATCAGCCCGCGTGAGCATCGCGGATCCTCATGGATATGGCTTAATGTTCTAAACACAGTACTAGACACTTCGGCCGCAAGCTGACTATCAATCACAACACCCGGAGTGCACACAAGTTCGTTGTCTATATAATAGACGGCCGGTACGCCATCAATCGCTGCAAACGTCGGATTGCGCACCGTCACTGGTATGGTGGCAGGGCTGCCTACGGTTAAGTTTAGTGAATCAAAATCAGTCGCATCGTACACCAATGCGGGTTTCGGATCTGCCTCCCCTGAAATCCAGAAGAAAGCTGACTGGTAATTATTAGAGCTAACAGGGTCAAAAACCCCTGCACCAGGTTCAATCGAAGCCGATATCTGGTTGCTTCCTGATTTATCGGCTATAAACAATTTTGTTAATTCGCGTTTAGCACCGGCTTCAAGAGCACCAAAGGTAACACTCCCGATATAATCGTTGTTGAGAGAAAAACGGATATTTCCGGACGTTGCATCGGCTTCTCCGTAATTCGCTATAGTGGCTCGAATGGTAATTGTTTCTCCGGGATCTCCTCGTTCCGGATCGAGTGTAATTTTGGACACATACAGATCCGACTGAAGGAAAGATGGAATTTCGTACTCCTCCTCATTTATACAGGCCGTTGTCAGCATCGTCGCCGTTGCGGCAAGAATAGGATCTATCTGCTTCTGTGCCTCGCAAGTCGTCAGCCAATCGTTATCATCTGGCATACGGAGTACGCTGCAACCATTGGCTTTTGCATGTATATCGTTTTCCAGCTTATTGCGCGCGCTCACGCATTGGTTATTGCCTACCATCTTCAATACGGTATCAATCTTTTTGATAAGGGCTTGCTGCGATCGTTTATTCTTGAACGCACCACTATCGAGTACATTGATCACCCCAATGGCCTGATTTAGATTATACATTGCGGAATCGATTAACTGTGCAGTTGCAGGTCGGGCGAATAACAACATATACAATAGGAGCCATACAAAATATAGAATTAAGGACTTATTGGATTGGGAGTGTCGGGTATCCATGTTATTGTCCTGATGAAGGTATATCTGGCGATCATCTATAGGTCGATCAGATAAAGCTGTTCCCGGGCATGGCGAAAGCACGACGCCGTAGCTTTCCCCGGGAGTCTGCACTGTTAAGCACCTTAACATCAGGATGGTTACAGATAGGTAACGGATTTGTTCGCTGAATGCACAACAATTGATCTAAGGGAACTGCGCATTGACCAAACTGTATCTGGCGCGCCGGCGATTGCGATACCAAACGTAGGGAAGTTGCGTCCCGGATACCAGGAACAGTGCAATAAGACAACGAACCCGGGTAATGCCGGGCCGGATGCTTGAAACTTTACAGTCAACGTTTCTGGCCTTCTCGGGAAACGTCCGACTCCAGTACAAATAAGACTATCAGGAACTTACGGCGAACCTCCGAATTATTTCACGAATCGGACCTTCACCCAAATATTCGAACATTCCCGGCTGTATGTTCGAAATCGTTTACGAAACAGACGTTCCTCACTCTCCCCTGAGTGTCTCGAAACAGAAGCAATGGGACATTTCCGGGTATAGAAGATATAGACGCCCCAACCTAATCAAAACCGAGGACTACCATTAAAGATGGATACCTCAAAGTGCTTTTAACCACTAAGCATTGATGATTACAGGAGAAGCGGCTATGAAACAGAATATAATCTATGTGGGCCTTGACGTCGATGACACCCAATACCACGGTTCGGCTCTGGACAAAAATTCTGGAGAAATCATTACATTCAAATGTCGACCGACATTAAAAAGCCTGTTGAGTCATCTTGATAGGCTCCACAAATGCTTTCAAGAAGGCGCTTTCAAGCTATGTTATGAAGCGTCTTATATTGGTTACACGCTGCAACGGGATCTCGTTGAAAACGGCTATCACTGTGATGTGGTTGCTCCCACCAGTATTCCCAGCCCACGTGGGAAACAAGTCAAAACGGATCGCATTGATGCGGCACAACTGGTGCAATTCTATGCCAATGATCTGCTGACGCTTGTGACCATACCCGAGCCAGAGCAGGAACAAGACCGAGACCTGGTCCGATCACGCCAGAAGTTGTTAGCGCAGCAAACGGAACTGCGCAAACATATCCAGGCCTTGTTACGTCGAAACGGGCGTCACTACAAAGTCGAGACCCAAAACATAACCCATTGGACCTTACACCACTATTGCTGGCTGGATAGAACTGTCGAAGCCTCATCGGGAAGCCTTAAAGTCAATCTGGAACTGTTGGTGCGCCAATTAAAAAGCGTTAACAGCACCCTGCTCGAGTATGGTCAACAGATTGAAGCACTGGCTAAAACACCACGCTACGAGCAATTGGTTCAGGCGTTGACTTGTTACAAAGGGATCAAAAATCTCTTTGCCCTCACCATGATTACCGAAATCGGAGACATTAAGCGCTTCCCCCACCCACGACAACTGGTGTCCTGGATTGGCATGGATATCCGGGAATACTCCTCTGGAGGCAAGCATAACCGTTTTGGTATTACCAAACATGGTAATCAATACTTGCGCACCGCTTTCGTGGAAGCCAACCAACGCGGTTATCGGACCGCCAGAATATCCAAGGACTTAAAAGCCAGACGGAAAAACACCGATCCTGACTTGATTAACATCGCAGATCGTTGTTTGCGACGACTGAATAAAAAAGGCAACCGTTTGTTGCTAGCAGGCAAGCATCCTAACAAAGTCAAAGTGGCTTGTGCCCGAGAAATGGTGGGATTTGTATGGGAGTCACTGAACAAGGCTGCGGCATAGAGAGAAAGAGATAAAACACGAGTCAGATTGTCATCTGCTTGAATGAACTGATTGATCCAGAGGATAAGACAGAGATTGGGAAGCCCACGGTTCCTTCCTTAGATACAAAAGCCCCTGAGTATAGGTTGTGGTAACCCCAAAACGGACAGATCTTAATGCGTTAACCAGCACGCGAATACGAGGATGTTAGTCCACGGTCAAAACCCACTCGGTGATCAAAAAAGTGAATATTCAAGTTGACAATAGGGGCGTCTATACGAGGAAGTATAAACCCCCTTCTCGTTGAAAAGGGTGCCACCCTGACCACCCCGAAGGAATGCGGCCACTTCGCAGCCAGACGGCCAGGCGTAGTCAATTTCAGCTGATGCGGCAGCCCGACCGGCGAAATCGGCCGAATTTTGGCCCTGTGATCCGCCCAAACCAAACCGGCAGCCGGGCGCCGCCCTTGCCCAGTGTCGTCGGCAACGTCCTTGTGCTTCACGAACGGATTTTCTTTAGGTCGAATAAGGTCGTTTGTGGCGGGCCGCGAGTCTCGGGTAACCGAACCGCGTCCTGGCATTCGCCCTTTTCCTTAAGGTGATCCAGGATCTTCTGGATCACCGCCGGATCCTCGATGCAGGCGATCACCTTCACAGCACCGCCGCATTCACGACACGTCTCGATATCAATATTGAACACGCGCTTCAGGCGCTGCGCCCAGGTCATCGAGGCGCGGCGTTCGGCAGGTGTTGACAGTTCATCGGACACCCTGGCTTTCTTGCCCTTGCCCCGCCTGGCCGGTGTCACCCATGCGCGGTGTTGGCTGTTCGGCGCAAACACCCCGTGGAAACGGGTGAGGTTGACTCGCGGCTTCGGCACCAGCGCCGCCAATCTTGCAATGAAGTCCAGCGGCTCAAAGATCACATGGGTGGTGCCATCTCGATAAGGGGTCTTCAGCTGGTAACGGATGTTACCGTTGGGCGTCAGCGACAGCCGCTTCTCCGACACCGCCGGGCGGCTGATGTAACGGCACAGGCGTTCCAGCTTCTGACGTTCATCCGCCCGCGCCGCCACCCCGGCGTGCAGGCTGAAACCGGCCACTTTGCCTACGGTATCACCGAACAGTTCTTCGGGATCACAGGCCGGCAGCGTTTGCAGGGTGAACACCTTGCGTCCCGCCTGCGGCCCAACGGCGATGCGGTAGGTGATGGAATGACCCAACAGTTGATTCAGGAGTTGGTCATCCACGATTTCCCCGGCCAGATAGCTGTTCTCCGCGTCCCGCTCCAACAGGCCCTGCCGTTCCAGAAAGCGGCCGACCCGGTGGGCGATGGTATGCGCCAGTTGGGTAAGTTCAGTACCGGTCGGCGCCTTGACCCTGCGGAATCGGTCTGAGCCATGGGCATGATCGGTGTACACACCGTCGAGGAACAGCATGTGGAAGTGAACATTCAGCAACAACCACTCTGAATACCATGCCGTCGACGGTGATGGTGCACTATCCTTTCCATCCTCTCCGTAACCACTGTCTTGATGTCGTGGTGTGGCCACGCCAAACCCACCATGCAGTAACGGTCCAGCACCCCGATGGTCAGTCGCTAAAGATCCCGCAGTGGATGCTACAGTCCGAGGCGGCGGACCTTCATCTCAGTGAACGCGTTCAACTGCCCGCCAGTACGCTACTGGCGCTGGTAGATATGCTGCATGCGTGGTCTATGGTGGTGACGACCAACCCGCCGGAGGCACATCGCGACGCAGCAAATCACACTCGAACTCGACAGCGACGAGAACGACCGTCCGACCCTGACTCTGGAACCCGAACGCGAACAACAGCTCATCGCGCTGATGGCTCAAGTCATTGTCGTCGTCGTGCAAAACCACGGGGGAGAAGATCATGAACAGGCGTGACAACGCGCAGAAGCTCACCCCCGAACACCTGGCCCGTAAGGCCGTGGTCTATCTACGCCGGTCATCCATGGCGCAGGTCAAACACAACCAAGAGAGTCAGCGGCTGCAGTACGCCTTGGCGGACACGGCCAAGGCCTACGGCTTCCAGCACGTAGAGGTCATCGACTGTGATCTGGGGATGAGTGCGGCCACCGGCGCGCAGGCGCGTGAAGGCTTCAAACGCGTATTGGCCAGCGTGGCCCTGGGGGAAGTCGGCATGGTGCTCAGCCGTGAACTCTCGCGGCTCTCACGCACCGACAAGGACTGGTGTCAGCTGATCGAGTTGTGCCAGATCTTTAATACCCTGATCGCCGATGCGGAGAACCTCTATGACCTGAATCGACTGGACGACCAACTGGTGTTGGGCATCAAGGGAACGCTGAGCGTGGTCGAGCTCAAGACCTTGAAGTTCCGCCTGCAACAGGGTCGCGAAGCAAAGGCCAAACGCGGCGAGCTCGGCCGGTGCCTGGCCCCGGGTTATGTCGCGGACCCGGCGGGCCAGATCGTCAAGGACCCCAACCTGCGGGTGCAAGAGGCCATCGCCCTGGTGTTCAAAAAATTCCGGGAACTGGGCAGTATCCGCCAAACCCATCGCTGGTTTCACGAGGAGACTATCGAACTACCGGTCAACAAGGCGCTCGGCGGCCAATTCCAATTGGCGTGGCAACTGCCAACCGTCAGCTTTCTCAGCGACGTATTGCACAATCCTCTTTACGCCGGTGCCTATGTGTATGGCCGCCGGCCGACGGAGGTGGTTGTCAAACAAGGCCAGGCGGTCAAGCGGCAACGCAGCGCGCAACCCGCCGAGGAGGCCAGCGTCTTTATTCAGGACCATCACCGCGGCTATATTAGCTGGGCACAGTACCAGCGGAACCAGGACATCATGCGCAGCAATGGCGGCAACTTCAGCCAGGATGAGTCTGCCCTGGCGGTGCGTAGCGGTCAGGGACTATTGACCGGGCTGCTGCGCTGTGGTCGATGTGGCCGCAAGCTGCATATTCGCTACTGGGGCAAGAGCGGTACGGCGGCGCGTTATGTGTGCGCGGGTGATTTTGCCACCGGCGGTGAGTATTGCCTGGGCTTTGGTGGAGCCACCGTCGATCAACGCCTCAGTGCGGAAATCCTTAAGGCCCTCTCACCCTGCGGCTTGAACGCCAGCATCGTGGCCATCGAGCGGCTCAGCCAGCAAGGCAGCGATCAGCGTGCGGCGTTACAACGCCAGATCCAACAGGTGGAATACGAGGCCCAACGCGCGTTTGAGCAGTATAACCAAGTCGACCCCGCCAATCGCTTGGTCGCCGAGGTGCTCGAGCACCGCTGGAATGAGAAGTTCGAAACACTACAAAGGCTCAAGGACGAAATGGACGCCCACCGCGATACCACTGTGTCGCTTAGCCCGGCTGAAACCGAGGCCATTGTGTCGCTCGGCAGCGACTTTGCGCCGGTATGGACTGCCGAACGACAGAGTAATACCCTGATACTGGTACATCGCCAGCCATTACTCGATCAGTGGGTTACCCAGCTTGCTCTCTTCCTCGGACTGGAGCCCAGGGATATCGGACAAATTGGAGGCGGCAAACACAAGCCCAATGGCCAACTCGATGTGGCTATGATTCAAAGCCTGGTGCGAAAGGATAATGTAGATGATCTGGTGGCCAACTATGGCCACGTGATTGTCGATGAATGTCATCACCTGCCTGCAGTATCCTTTGAGCGCGTCCTGGCTGAAGTCAGAGCAAAATTCATTACCGGCCTGACTGCCACACCGCAACGCCGTGACGGACATCACCCAATAATCGAGATGCAGTTAGGTCCGGTTCGCTTTAGCGTAGATGCACGAAACCAAGCTGTACAAAGCCCTTTCATCCACAAACTGATTATCCGCAACACAGAACCGAGCTTCGATGATAGCGGCGACCTGCGTATTCAGGACCTATACCGGCGGCTCGCCACTGACGAACAACGCAACAATATGATATTTGACGACGTCCTGCATGCTCTCGAAGCAGGCAGATCACCTATTCTGCTGACTGAGCGCAAGGAACACCTTGAATACTTTGCTGACCGATTGCGTAATTTCACGCGCAACCTTGTAGTCCTGCAGGGAGGAAGAGGAAGCAAAAAACGACGTGATGATCTGAACCGGCTGGCAGCCATTCCTGACAATGAAGAGCGGCTTGTTCTCGCAACCGGGCGTTACATTGGAGAAGGGTTTGACGATGCGAGACTGGATACCTTGTTTCTTGCACTACCTGTATCCTGGAAAGGAACCCTGATTCAATACGCCGGCAGACTGCACCGCCTGCATCCCGATAAAACCGAAGTCCACATCTATGACTATGTGGATCGCAATATACCTATGCTGGCCAGAATGTTTGAAAGACGCTTACGCGGATACCGTGCGATTGGTTACGGTGCCGAAGAGAATGAAACGAACCTGTAAACTGATCTTTCCTTGTGTGGATCGCATAGTTTATGAGAGATTCGTTTTCGTCAGATCATCAGCACATCGGAGCAACATGGCCCTCGAGACAATAATGTAGCCTTGGTACCTGCCGTTGCCAGCCAGTGCCAGATATTGCCTGCCAGTGCCGGTCACTCCCACTCGATTGTAAATAAGCCATTTTTATCTTTTATATTCAACGGCTTATTTTCCTACTAAATGATAATACCATGGAAAACACCATGTTCAGAAATTGCTGCCAATTGCCACTGAACATTACAGCTCTATAGGCCACAAAGCTGCAAGTTCTGTGCAGAGTAAGTATATGTACAAAATCTTACTCAACTAACAAAACAGTCCGGTCAGCCCATGCGCACCGATACGCAGGAACCACGGGCGCCTTGCCGACAAGGCACCCGTGCAAGCCTGGTATTAAGCCGCTTCGGCCTCCTCTTTCGGGTCATCACGGATAACCACGGTTTTCGCGACCTCGGTGATCTCGTGTGCCGGCATGCCCACACGCTTCGCGTGCTCGCGGACGGCTTCAGGGCTGGTGGCCTGATAGATACAGACGGTACCCAGGGTGCCGTCCTCTTCCTGCACCACGTAGGAACGGATCCAGCGGATGCGGTCCGACATCTCGTCATTACCGATACGCAGCGATACGCCGGCGGTGGCTTCCAGTTCCCTGGTGTTCTTCCAGGCATTGCGGCGGCGAATAACATAGGTATTCATAATCTCTCTCCTTTCGTGGTTTCGGTTAACGGTTCGTTCTTGCTACGGTTTCAAGTATAGGGAAACAGATGCTTGACAGGAGGTGGCTATAATGACACTGTTGAGTGCCATTTCCGCCACTGATTTTTGGGAGGCCAATGTCATGAATGTCAGTGTACTGGCCCTGGGCGAGGGTCTGTCTTCGACGGTGATCGGCCCGCTGGAAATATTTCGCAATGCGGGCGTGGTATGGAACGCGCTGTTGGGCGAAGAAGCCCGGCCTGTGTTTGACGTCACCACGGTTTCGCAGGATGGCAAACAGGTGCGGTTTGCCGGTGGTATCAACATCGTGCCGGACAAGTCGGTGGCCCAGGTCCGCAAGACCGACCTGATTGTGATTCCCGCGGTCGGACTCGAAATCGACGGCATCCTGAACGAAAACCGCCAGAGCATTCGCTGGCTGCAACGCCAGGCCGACAAAGGCACCGTGATCGCCGGCGCCTGCTCGGGGGTCTCCCTGATGGCCGAGGCCGGTCTGCTGGATCAGCGCGAAGCCACCACGCACTGGGCACTCGCCGACCGGTTCCGCAGACGCTATCCGAATGTTGACTGGCACCCGGAGTGCTTCATCACCGAGTCGGACAATATCTTCTGCGGCGGCGGTGTCTACGCGGCGCTGGACCTGAGCCTGCATCTGGTGGAACGATTTGCCGGTTACGAGATATCACGGCAGTGCGGACGCGCCCTTCTCATCGACGCTCCGCGCGCCTCGCAGACCGTCTACGGCGCGCAACTGATTCATCAACAGCACCACGACGAAAAGATTCAGCAGGCCGAGCAATATATGCAGGATTACTACAGCGCCCGGTTCACCATGGACGAACTGGCGCAACGCACAGGAATGAGTTCACGAAACTTCCTGCGCCGGTTCAAACAGGCCACCAATGATTCGCCGTTGACTTACCTGCACAAGTTGCGCATCCGCCATGCCAAGCGCCTGCTGGAAACCGATTTCAAATCCATCCAGGAAATTTGTTTTGAAGTCGGCTACGAAGACGTGCCGTTTTTCAGGCGCATATTCAAGCGTTACACGGAGCTTTCCCCCAGGGAATACCGGCAGCGCTTCGGTGTCAGTTAGCCATCAGAGTATAGGAAGAACAAACACCCTTTTCCTCTAAGTCCAGCAACAGCTAGCTGCTATCGAGTCGCCTGGTAACCGTGTAATGACCCCCGAATTCGGCTGACATGGCGCCCAGCGCACTGAAAACACACCCTCCTCTCTCCACAGTCGGCTCTATTTCCGCCATCCGGCACGAGGCATCCCTGCCGCAGCGGTGTGAGCGCAGCATGTTGAATTGAACCTTTGGCTTTCGGCCTCGTCAGTCAAACAGCCCCGACTGCCGACCGGCCGGTGGCGCTCGGCTTTCGGGCAATACTCTGCACTCGCTGGTTTCGGCTTTGTGCTCCAGGTGATCGAGGATTTGCTTGATCACTACCGGATCTTCAATACAGGCAATCACCTTCATGGCGCCGCCGCATTCGCTGCAGATCTCGATGTCGATGTTAAAGACACGCTTGAGCCGCTGCGCCCAGGTCATTGATGCTCTCCGTTCGGCGAGTGTTGACGGTTCATTGGCTATCCTGGCCTGGTTGCCCCCGCCCCGCTTTGCCGGTGTCACCAACGCCCGGTACTTGCTGTTCGGTACAAACACCCCATGAAAGCGGGTCAGATTGACTCTGGGTTTTGGCACCAGCGCCGCCAGTCTTGCGATGAAATCCAGCGGTTCGAAGATCACGTGCATGGTGCCGTCCCGGTACGGCGTCTTCAACTGGTAACGGAGGTTGCCATTGGGCGTCAGCGACAGCCGCTTCTCGGATACTGCCGGGCGGCTGATGTAGCGGCACAGGCGTTCCAGAAAACGGCCGACACGGTGGCCGACGATGTGCGCCAGTCGGGTGGGTTCAGCGCTGGTCGGCGCCTTGACCCAGCGGAATCGGGTGAATCCATCGGGACGGTCGACGTACACCCCATCGAGGAACAACATGTGAAAGTGGACAAGGTGAATTGATGCATAGCATCAAGAGAAGGTGCCTGGGGCACGTTGAGGTTCAGTACACCACCGAAGCGCTGGATCAGGGTGACCGCACCCGTACGGGCGGTTGTGTGGGTATCGCCCGCTTTCTTGACCAGATGCGTAGCGATGACCCGGTAAACGATGCCCAGCACACGCCCCATGATCTCGGGCCGGCTGGCGAACAGGAAACGTAGCTGGAATGGGAAACTCAGCACCCACTGGCGCATGGGCTGCCTGGGCAGCACTTCGTCAACCAGCAAGGCCGCGCTTTCGGCCATGCGCCGTGCGCCGCAGCTCGGGCAAAACCCCCGGCGCTTACAACTGAACGCAACCAGGTGCTCGGCGTGACACGATTCGCAGCGCACCCGCAAAAAGCCGTGTTCGAGTCGGCCGCATTTGAAATAGTCGTCGAATTCCCGCTGCACATAACCCGGCAATTCCTTGCCCTGCTCTGCCATAAGAGCTGCAAATGCCGGGTAATACTCGTCGACGACCTGATAGAGAAGTGTCTGCTCGGGACGGTGACGCTGGCAAAAAACCAGCATCCTCGTCCCGGGTGGCCATCCTGGCCGCCTGGTGGGGCACGATCCGCGTCCTTGCGTTACTGTATTGCTGGAGAGTCTACGCCAGTTTGCGGGATCTCGAAGCCTCAGCTGATATGCCAGCCAGTGCCAGTCATTGCCTGTGGGTGCCGGTCACTCCCACTCGATTGTAAATAAGCCATTTTTATCGTTTATATTCAATAGCTTATTTTCCTGCTAAATCGTAATACCATGAAAAATACCATGCTCAGAAATTTCTTCACAATGATCGAAATGTGCTGTTCGAATATTGCCACAAAGCACCATAAACCACCTTTCGTACTTTGATTTCCAAGTGTACCTCCCCTCCTGCTATTGCAAGTAATGGTGACCGTACCCTAGGCACAGCACTATGAAGGAACTGGCGGAACGTACGCTGGCGGCCGATCAGGTACCGGTGTTTTAACGAATAAGCAGACTGCCAGTAAATGTGATCCGTCAACGCCTCCGACACTGAACTTCAGCAGCCGGCCCAATGAGCGCCTTCAGGGATCTCTACCAGGATACGACCAGAGTTGAACCATGCTGCTTTCCTTAACCGCTTTTGGCCTGGCCTTTGGTCTCTGGCAACTGAAAGGGTGAATAGCTACAAGGAACTGAAGCTTGTTCACAAGTTTATCCTAATTCAGGCGGCGATCATCACCCTCATGCGGACTGGCCGAACACCATGCTGACCAGGTAGGCGGTATAGCCCAGGTAACAGGCCAGCAGAACTACGCCCTCGAAACGGTTGATACGTCCCAGCCCCCGAAACCCATAGCCGACAACGAAAAGCGATAAAGTCAGCGCGGCCATGACCAACATGTCGCGGTTGAAGACTTCCGGTCCGACCGCCATCGGGTGAATCACTCCGGCGATACCCACCACCGCCAGAGTGTTGAACAGATTCGAGCCCAGCACGTTGCCAAGGGCGATGTCATGTTCCCCCTTGCGCGTCGCGATGATGGAAGAGGCCAGCTCCGGCAGCGAGGTGCCGACCGCAACGATGGTCAGGCCGATGATCAGGTCGCTGACGCCGAACCCATGAGCGATTTCCACTGCGCCCCAGACCAGGATGCGGGAACTGACAATCAAAACCGCCAGTCCTACCACCAGCCAGAAGACCGCACGATTGATGGGTACGGCGCGGACATCCAGTTCCTGCTCCATCTCGCTTCCCAGTGCATCGGCTTTTTCCCGCAGCCCCTGCCGGATGGTCCAGGCCATCAGCCCCCCAAAAACAACCAGCAGCACTACGGCATCGACACGGGTGATCTCGCTATCCCGGAGTTGCCAGACCGCCAGCGCGGTCACTACCGTAAGGATGGGCAGTTCCTTGCGCAGCACCTGCGAATGGACAGCGATGGGACTGATCAATGCTGTCACTCCCAGGATCAGGGCGATGTTGGTGATATTCGAACCGTAGGCGTTACCCAGCGCGATGCCCGGGTTGCCCTGCGATGCGGCCAAAGCCGACACCACCATCTCCGGCGCTGAGGTGCCGAACCCGACGATAACCATGCCGATCAACAGCGGCTGCATACCGAAATGGCGGGCGGTGGAGGCCGAGCCCTCCACAAAACGGTCGGCGCTCCAGACGAGCAGCACCAACCCAAAAATTACAGCGATAAAGGCCAGTGTCATTCTGAGGCCTTGCTCAAACCAGTAAAGCTCAGCGCGTCTGATACCATGCCAGATTCAATTCTCATCTCATGGTATCGATGTAATCTGCCTTGCTACACACAATAAATACCATGGAAAATACCATGCTCAGAAATTCCTGCTGGTCAAAACGAAAATCACCGATTCACACAGTAATTCATAACTTCCCTAAACCAGATCCTGCGGGTTTGGCAACGTTCAACTCATAACGAGTTGTTCTGCCTCCACCCGGCAGCGGGATGATGACCCCTTTGGCAACCAGGTCTGACAAATCGCGGCTGGCCGTTCGGTTGGGGCACTTGGTGATCGCTTCATATTTCCTGGTCGTTATCCCGCCTTCAAAATCTTTTCGACCTTCAGCGAATACCCGCGACACCATCCTGGCCTGGCGGTCATTCAGCTGGTCACCATAGGCTTCGTAGAATCGTGTCTTGGCCAGTACAAAGTCCACTTCTTCCCTGGCGATTTCCTGAGCCTTGATGACCCTATCGGCAAAGTAATCAAGCCAGGTGTTAACCTCCAGACCTCCACGACTCGCTTTCTCCAGTTGCAGGTAATAGGTTTTTTTGTCCCCTTCTATCGCCGTGGCAAGACAAGCGGTGGTCGGATAGCCGAGAGACTGAGAAAGCGCATGATCAGCAATCGCCCTGCCGACTCGCCCATTACCATCATCAAAGGGATGTATCACTTCAAACCAAAGATGTGCAATTCCTGATCTGGCAATACCAGGTATCGCCTTATCCCTATTCGAAGGGCTGGTCTGATTGTACCAGTCGAGGAACCTCGCCATTTCTTCAGGCACCCGAGTCGCTGGCGGGGCTTCATAGTGAGCCTTTTCGCGACCATAAGGCCCGCTCACAATTTGCATTGGCGAAGGATCGTTGCGGTATGCACCGCGCAAAATAGGCGTGTAGCGCTGTTCCGGGACAGCCATGGACTGCCACTTGCCCAGCAGGTCGTGCGTCAGGGATATTTGCCAATTCTTGCGGACGTCCACCAGCAGCGATGCAGCCCCAACAGCTTTCTGGTCTGATTTGTCCGGTAGCGTATCCGATGTAATTAATGAGAGCAGCGAAGACCTGACCGACTCTCTGTCCAGATCCTCGCCCTCAATGGCGCTGGTTTTGATGGCCTCGGAAAGCATCAAGTCAATCGTGGCATCCTCTCGGGACGCCATCGGTAGCGCATCGAAGCTGCCCGCCAGCCGCTCTGAGTTCAGGCGAAATTCTAGTTCCCGATCATTGAGCGCGCGATTGTCATAGCGAAAATCTGGCCAGTCGGGCTGTTGCCATGTCCACTTCATGGCGCGATTTTAGCACTTATTCGCGCCATATTGTATATATTTTTGGCGTGTTTATAGCCCTAAATCACGCCACGCTCGTTCAAAAAGCGATATCTGAGCGCCGACCGCTCATACCATGATTACGCCAACCTGCCACTCATGGTATTGCTGCTTTCTGCGTTACAGCGCGCTGAAAATACCATGAAAAATACCATTGATAATGCAGAATATATTGTTGATTAGATTTGTTTAATTTTTATTAATCAATGCGTTAAAAATCAAGGTCACTCCCACTCGATGGCAAATAAGCCATTTTTGTCTTTTATATTCAATGGGTTATTTTCCTGCTAAACCGTAATGCCATGAAAAATACCATGCTCAGGAATTTCTTCAAAAAGTTTCATTTTTCCCACAAATCCGTAAGCACTGAACGTCACATTCGAACACCATTTCACGAGGATATCCAGGTTGATGAAGTAGGCCAAATATCAGTGTAGCGAAAAATTGTTGCGGCAGTCCCATTTTGGGACCATTATATCGGACGCATGAGAATCATCGCACTGTCGACCCTGAAAGCCTTCTGGGAAGAGAACCCGGAATATCAGGATGCCAAGGAGCCAACATTGGCCTGGTACCGTCATGCCTTGCATGCCGACTGGAGCTCACCTGCCGAGGTAAAGCGGGACTTCAGGAATGCCAGCATCCTTAAAGATGGCCGTGTGGTGTTCAATATCGCGGGGAACAAGTATCGACTCGTCGTGTGGATCAACTATGCCTACAGGGTTGTCTACATCCGCTTTATTGGCACCCATACGCAGTACGACAAGATTGACGTGCAAACCATTTAACCGCTGGAGGACTATAGATGGACATCAAACCGATTAAAACTGATGCCGACTACCACGCGGCATTGAAAGAAGTTGAACGCCTGATGATGGCTTCACCTGATACACCAGATGGTGAAAAACTGGATGTTATGGTCACGCTTATCGAGGCGTATGAAGCCAGGCATTTCCCGATGGATTTGCCCGATCCTGTTGAGGCAATCAAGTTCGAGATGGAACGCAAGGGCTTAACCGTAAAAGACCTGGAGCCGATGATCGGCAAAAGTAATCGCGTATACGAGATCCTGAATCACAAGCGCTCGCTGACTTTGAAGATGATCTGGAAGCTCCACGAAGGCCTGGGTATTCCGGCTGAGTCGCTGATCAAACCACCTCAGGCTCATGCCTAATCAAAATCACAGCAGAGATAAGTTTCATGATATCTCCGCTATCGATTCGAGGCTGTCTGATCTTGAACAAGAAAAGCAACAACTCATCGCGCTCAGATCAAAGCTGCAAAAATCGAAGACAGCACCTCCCGTTTCAGATTCCTTTTCTACAGAACAAAAGATAGCAATTTTCAGAAATCTGTTTCGCGGCCGCACCGATATCTTTGCCAATCGTTGGTAAAACCAGCGGGGGTGCAGTGGCTCTTACCGGAGTCGTTTTCACCAACGATTGCCGTTAGTCCTGGCCGCAATCTGAGCAGCGCGGCATTCTCGCCCTCTCCAAACAGGTGGAACTTCTCGACTTTGAGTTCCGAAATATACATCGCCGTCTCTCGTACGTTATTCGTCAGCTATACGCCACTTCCCAGATGACTTAACCAGATGTTCAAGCGGCGATTTCAATCTTGATATTCTTGCCCAGCGCTCTGGCTGCGCGTTCCAGGGTCAGCAGTGTCACTGAAGGATTCTCAGGGTCGAGCAACCGCTCCAATGCAGAACGGCTGGTCTTCATCCGCCTCGCTAGTTGGGTCTTGTTGAGTTTCTGCGCTTTCATCAATTCCTCAAGTTGAAAGGCAAGCACACGTTTAACGGCTATGGCTTCAGCATCCGCAAGCACACCTTCCTCGTCCAGAAAATCATCAAAGTTACTGCCAATGTGTTTACTCATGTCACTTCTCCAGGTTGGCTTTGCGATCTTTAGCCAATTGCAAATCAGCTTGAGGTGTCTTCTGGGATTTCTTGATGAAGCCATGCGTCACATCAATCCGGTGTTTGCTATTGGGTGCGAACATGGGTGCGAACACGCCGTGGAACCGTGTCACGTTGACTCTCGGTTTCGGCACCATGGCAGCCAGCTTGGCGTAAGCGCCAAACAAACCAGGGGCTTGCTCAGCCGATCCTGATCTGATCCTTGCCGAGGTTGCCGGGCAGCAGCGTCTCGATGGCCGCAACCGTTTCTGCCTTGGGCAGTTCCGCGAACAGGTGCCGGAGATAGGCATAGGGCTCCAGCCCATTGGCTTTGGAAGTCTCGATCAGCGAGTACAGATTCGCACTGGCCTGCACGCCCTTGACCGAGGCGCTGAACAACCAGTTCTTACGTCCGAGCACGAACGGACGGATGGCATTCTCCGCGCCGTTGTTGTCGATCTCCAGGCGACCGTCGTCCAGGTAGCGGATCAGCTTGTCCCATTCGTTGTGCAAGTAGTTCAATGCCTTGCCAGTCGCACTCGTCGGCGGCACCTGTGACAGGGATTCATCCAGCCAGCTACGCAGTTCATCAAGGATCGGCAGTGCATGCCGCTGGCGGTGGTCATGGCGGTCTTCCGGTGTCAACTTCCGGGCCTGCTTCTCAACCCGGTACAGCTTCCGGATCAGGGCCAGCCCGCGGTGTGCGTTACTCGCTGACTGCTTCTTGCCCTGCGCCCTGACCGCCTCATCAAACTTGCGACGGGCATGCGCCATGCAACCCACGTGCGACAGTGCATTCACCGCAACCACCGCATTGTAGCCGTCATAGCCATCGGTTTGCAGATAACCCGTGAAGCCTGCCAGCAGGCGCTTGGGTACCTCGGCACCCCGACCCGGATCATAGTCATACAGCACCACCGGCTGCCCCGGCGGCCCACCCCGCTGCAGCCACAGGTAGGATTTGGACTGTGCGGTCTTGCCCGGTTCCTGCAGCACCTGCACCGGTGTCTCATCCATCTGCAGGATGTCATAGGCCAGCAAGCGGTCGCGCAGCAGGTTAATTACGGGCTGGATCAGCGTGCCCGCCTGGATCATCCAGTTCGCCAGCGTGGCCCGTGGCAGATCCACGCCGATACGCTTCAGGATCGCCTCCTGCCGGTACAGCGGCAAGGCATCCTGGTACTTCGAGACCGTGATGTGCGCCAGCAGGCCCGGGGATGCCAGACTCTTGGGAATCGGCTGCGGCGGCAGCGCCGCTGTCTTGATGCACTGACCGCAACGGCAGGCATACTGCTTGCGGATATGCCGGATTACCCGGATTTTGGCCGGGATGATATCCAGTTGTTCGGAGGTTACCTCACCGATCTCGGCCAAGAGCTTCCCATCATGCGGACAGATCCGTTCATTGTCGGGCAGTTCATGGACGACCTCGACCCGGGGCAGTGTCTCGGGCAGCGGTTTGCGGCCCCGTTTGCGGCGGGTGTGCGCAGGGACCGTGACCGTCTCATCTCCAGCGGGGGCTACCGCCTGTGTCTCGGCCTCGGCTTCGTCGAACAGGCGGATCTGATCAGGAGAGAGCTTCTCGCTGCTGGCTGCGTAGCGCCGGGCCAGTGCGAGATTCAGTTGTTCCTGGAGGCTCAGTACCCGCGCTTGAAGCTGTTCGTTCTTTTGTACAACCGCTTGCTTATCTGCTTGCAGTTGTTCATTGCGCACAACCTGGTCGGCGACCAATGACTTCAGTGCATCAATGTCATCCGGTAACTGATCCAGTGCAATCGGCATGCGCTGCATTTTACCGGATGCACAGGAAAAAAGCCTATAGAACGCTGGAATAATGCAACCGCTCATGCGGTTGCAGGCGCATTACATCATAGCCATCCAGCAGCCAGTTCAGTTGCTGACCGGTCAACGTAACCACCTCACTGGCAACCTTGC
>Ga0210064_1000283_pt1 | contig 24432 bp, 24 predicted proteins | sample Muzzi_CordC_D2_FD_185531 | JGI IMG/M metagenome (GOLD analysis project Ga0210064, IMG submission 185531) | Wetland microbial communities from San Francisco Bay, California, USA, that impact long-term carbon sequestration - Muzzi_CordC_D2 (SPAdes) | ecosystem: Environmental > Aquatic > Marine >... | reverse complement strand
GCATCCTGGGTCGCATCTACAGCACCTCCGGTGCGAGCGAGATGATCTTCATGAATTTCTTGGCCCGAAGCTCTCGCGCCACGGGGCCGAAGATGCGCGTACCGACCGGTTCCTTCTGCGCATCGATCAGGACCGCCGCGTTGTCGTCGAAGCGGATGTACGAACCATCGCGACGGCCGATCGCCTTCGCCGTCCGGACGACCACCGCACGCCTCACTTCGCCCTTCTTCACCCGGGCATTCGGGATCGCATCCTTCACGGCCACGACGATGACATCGCCGATCGACGCGTAGCGCCGGCGGGTGCCGCCAAGGACGCGGATACAGGCCACCTTTCGGGCGCCTGAATTGTCCGCAACTTCGAGAACCGTTTCCTGCTGGATCATGGCCTCGCCTCTAGACCTCGGCCGCCTTGGCGATGGTGGTCTGCACCTTCCATCGCTTGCGCTTCGAGAGTGGCCGATGCTCGATGATCCGGACTCGGTCGCCGATCGAACAATCGTTGGATTCGTCGTGGGCCAGGAACTTGGTATAGCGCCGGACGTACTTCTTGTACCGCGGATCCTGAACGAGTCGCTCGACCCGAACGACCACGGTCTTGTCCATCGCGTCGCTTACCACGAGCCCAATCAATGTGCGTCGCATTCCTCGGTTATTCACTTCGTCGCTCCGCGCTTCTCGTGCAAAATGGTTTCCACACGAGCGATGTCCCGACGAAACGCTCTCAGCTTCGCCGTATTCTCCAGCTGGCCGGTCGCCAATCTGACCTTCGCGTTGAAGAACTCGCGACGCAGATCGGCCGATTTCGCAGCCAGCTCCTCCAGCGTGAGTTCCCGCAGTTCCGCCGGCTTCATGCCGTCTCCTCGCGCTGCACGAAACGGGTCTTGAAGGGCAGCTTGTGCGCCGCGAGCCGCATCGCCTCACGCGCGACTTCGACCGTCACCCCTTCCATTTCGTATAGAATCCTGCCCGGCTTCACGACTGCCACCCAGAGTTCCGGGCTGCCCTTGCCCTTGCCCATGCGGGTCTCGGCGGGCTTCTTCGTTATCGGCTTGTCGGGGAATACGCGGATCCAGACGTTTCCACCGCGCTTCACGTGGCGGGTCATCGCAATCCGGGCGGCCTCGATCTGGCGCGCCGACATGCGGGAACCTTCGACCGCCTGCAACCCGAAGTCGCCGAACGACAGCTTGCTGCCCCGGTACGCCTTGCCGCGCATACGGCCCTTCTGCATCTTCCGGTGCTTGACCTTCTTGGGTTGGAGCATGGCCTACCTCGGAACCTCTTCACCGACTCGTGTCGCGATCGCACCCTTCGAGAGGTCCTTGTCGCCGACTTCGCCCTTGAAGATCCAACACTTCACACCGATGATTCCATAGGTCGTCTTCGCCTCTGCGAAGCCGTAATCGATGTCGGCGCGAAGCGTGTGCAACGGCACTCGCCCTTCGCGGTACCACTCGCGGCGGCCCATTTCCGAGCCGCCCAGACGGCCGGAGCATTGGATCCGGATACCTCCTGCTCCGAACTTCATGGTCGACGTCACGGCCTTCTTCATCGCGCGACGAAACGCGACTCGGCGCTCGAGCTGGAGCGAGACCGCCTCGGCCACCAGTTGCGCGTCGAGCTCGGCCTTCCGGATCTCCTTGATGTTGATGAAGATCTCCTTGTTCGCGGAGAGCTCACCCAGCTCGGAGCGAAGGGTCTCGACCTCGGCGCCCCGCTTTCCGATCAGGATGCCGGGTCGCGCAGTGTGGATGTTGACGACGATCTTCTCACCCGTGCGGTCGATGACGACCTTCGAGATGCCGGCGTGGAAGAGCTTCTTCTTGATGTAGTTCCGGACGTGCAGATCCTCGTGGAGCTGCTCGCCGTAGCGTCGCTCGGCGAACCAATTGGACTGCCACCCAAAGAGAGTGCCGAGCCGGAAACCGTACGGATGTACCTTCTGTCCCACGTTATTCCTCGTTCAAGACGACTTGAATGTGGCTGGTGCGGTGCTGGATCCACGCTGCTCGTCCCTGAGCCCGCGCACGAATTCGCCACATGGATGAGCCCTGGTCGACGGTCACTTCCTTCACGACGAGATTGTCGATGTCGATGCCCGCGTGATCGCGATTGTTCTTTTCCTCGGCGTTCGCGACAGCCGATCGCACGAGCTTTGCGAGCGGCTTCGCAAATCGCTTGGTCGACAGGTCGAGGATCGTAAGCGCGTCATCGACGCCGCGTCCGCGAATCTCGTCCGCCACGAGTCGCGCCTTCTGCGCGCTCACGCGGTAATTGCTCAAACGGGCTCTCGCTTCCATATCAGCGCGTCTTCACTTTCTTGTCGGTGGAGTGGCCAGTGAACTTCCGAGTCGGGGAGAACTCGCCCAGGCGATGTCCAACCATGTTCTCGGTCACGAAGACCGGGACGAAGAGTTTCCCGTTGTGCACGTGGAAGGTCATCCCGACGAACTCGGGGGTAATCATCGACCGGCGCGACCAGGTTCGAATCACCTGCTTCGAACCGCTGGCGAGAACCTTGTCGACCTTCCGCTGCAGGCTCGGATCGACGAACGGGCCCTTCTTGAGTGATCGCGCCATTTACTTCTTCCCCCGCCGCTTCACGATGTACTTCTGCGACCTCTGGTTCTTGCGCGTCTTGTGCCCCTTCGTCGGCTCACCCCAGGGCGTGCACGGGTGACGTCCCCCCGAAGACCGCCCCTCGCCGCCACCCATCGGATGGTCGACCGGGTTCATCGCAACACCGCGAACGATCGACCGGCGGCCCTTCCAACGCGAACGGCCAGCCTTGCCGATCTTCTGGAGTTCGTGATCGCCGTTGCCGACGCTGCCGATCGTGGCGACGCAGTCGACATGGATCATGCGGTGTTCGCCACTGGGCATCCGCAACGTGGCGTACTTGCCTTCACGCGCCATCAGCTGCGCTCGTCCGCCCGCGGCCCGAACGAGCTGGGCGCCCTTCCCGGCCTTCATTTCGATGGCGTGCACCACGGTACCGAGCGGGATCCGGGCCAACGGCAGCGCATTGCCGGTGTCCGGCGACGCGTCGGCACCCGACATCACCATCGCGCCCACGCGCAGGCCGGCCGGAGCGAGGATGTACCGCTTCTCGCCGTCGGTATAGTGCAGCAACGCGATGTTCGCGGAGCGATTCGGGTCATACTCGATCGCCGCGACCTTGGCGGGAATACCGGCCTTGTCGCGACGGAAGTCGATCTTGCGATACCGCCGCTTGTGACCGCCGCCCCGGTGCCAATTCGTGATTCGTCCGTTCACGTTGCGACCACCGGTCTTACTGACCGCACCCTCGACGAGGGAACGCTCGGGCTTTCCGCGGGTGATTTCCGCAAAATCCGAGACACTCATTCCACGCCGTCCAGGCGAAGTGGGCTTGTAATTCTTGACACCCATGACGCGCCTACACTCCCTCGAAGAATTCGATCGAGTGGCCTTCGGCCAGGCGAACGATCGCCTTCTTCCATTCGGGTTTCCGACCCATGAATCTTCCGACACGCCGGCTCTTTCGGTGCATGCGCATCGTGTGAATGTCGAGCACCTTTACGTCGAACAGGCCTTCGACCGCTCGACGGATGTCGTGCTTGTTGGCACGCGGATCGACCGCCAGCGTCACGAGGTTCTGTTCTTCGCGACCGATATTGCTCTTTTCGGTGACCAGGGGTCGCTGGATCACTTCGTGGATTTTCATGCCGACGCCTCCTTGGGAGCACTGCCCAGGCGCGCGTCGATGGCGTCGACGGCCGAGGAGGTCAGCACCAGGCTCGGGTAACGCAAGACGTCATAGACGTTCAAGCCGGCCGCGCGGAGAACCTTGACGTGCGGAAGGTTCCGCGCCGAACGCTCGATGTGCGCGTCCTCGCCGTCGATCACGATCAGCACGCCACCGCCCTCGATGCCGATTGCAGCCAGGATCTCGGCCACACGCCTGGTCTTGAATTCGCCGATCTCGAGTGCATCGACCACCGTGATGGCGCCTTCTGCGAGCCGCTGCGAGAGCGCACACCGCAGCGCGGCACTGCGCACCTTCTTCGGGAGCTTGTGCTCGTAGCTGCGCGGAACCGGACCGAAGACACTGCCTCCGCCGGCCCACTGCGGGGCGCGGGTCGTGCCCTGGCGAGCGCGGCCGGTGCCCTTCTGCTTCCACGGTTTCGAGCCACCGCCGGAAACGGCAGCCCGATTCTTGGTGCTGTGGGTACCGGTGTGCCGCGCCGCCAGCTGCCGGGTGACCTCGGCATGCAGCAGATCGGGCTTCACCTTCACCTCGAAGATCGCCGCAGCGAGGTCAACGGTACCGGCCTTCTTGTTCTCGGTCGTAACGACGTCGAGGGTCGCCATGATCAGAGCTTGATCTCCACGTCGACGCCGGCTGCGAGCTCGAGCTTCATCAGTGCGTCGACGGTTTGCGGCGTCGGATCGAGAATGTCGATCAGGCGCTTGTGGGTACGGACCTCGAACTGCTCCCGCGACTTCTTGTCGATGTGCGGGCCGCGCAGGACCGTGTACTTGTTGATCGAGGTCGGAAGCGGAATCGGTCCGGCGACACGCGCTCCGGTACGAACCGCGGTGTCGACGATTTCACCGGCACTCTGGTCCAGGAGCTTGAAGTCGTAACCCTTCATCCGAATCCGGATCTTCTGCGAGTTGATGTCTGCCATTTCCCTACTCGACGATCTCTGCGACCACGCCCGCGCCGACCGTGCGACCGCCCTCACGGATGGCGAAGCGAAGCTCCTTGTCCATCGCGATGGGGGTGATCAGCTCGACGGTCATCTCCACGTTGTCGCCCGGCATCACCATTTCGGTTCCCTCCGGGAGGTCCGCCACACCCGTCACATCCGTCGTTCGGAAGTAGAACTGCGGTCGGTAACCATTGAAGAACGGCGTATGACGACCGCCCTCTTCCTTCGTCAGGATGTACGCCTGGGCCTTGAACTTCGTGTGCGGAGTGATCGACTTCGGCGCCGCCAGCACCTGACCCCGCTCCACCTCGTCCTTGCCCGTGCCGCGCAGCAGACAACCCACGTTGTCGCCCGCCTGGCCTTCGTCCAGGATCTTCCGGAACATCTCGACACCCGTCACCGTCGTCTTCGCGGTATCCCGGATGCCCACGATCTCCACTTCGTCGCCCGTGTGAACGATTCCCTGCTCCACCCGGCCCGTCACCACCGTGCCGCGACCCGTGATCGAGAACACGTCCTCCACCGGCATCAGGAACGGCTTGTCCAGCGCACGCTCCGGCTCCGGAATGTGCGCGTCCAGCGCGTCCATCAACTCGTCGATGCAGGCGTTCTTCGCGTCGTTTCCCGGATCCTCGAGCGCCTGCAGCGCCGAACCCTTCACGATCGGAATGTCGTCGCCCGGGAAGTCGTAGTTCGACAGCAACTCCCGAACCTCCATCTCCACCAGCTCGAGCAGCTCCTCGTCGTCCACCTGGTCGACCTTGTTCAGGAACACCACGATGTGCGGAACGTTCACCTGCCGAGCCAGGAGCACGTGCTCGCGCGTCTGCGGCATCGGGCCGTCCGCCGCCGAGACCACCAGGATCGCTCCGTCCATCTGCGCCGCGCCCGTGATCATGTTCTTCACGTAGTCCGCGTGACCGGGGCAATCGACGTGCGCGTAGTGGCGACCGTCCGTCTGGTACTCCACGTGCGCCGTCGCAATCGTGATCCCGCGCTCGCGCTCTTCGGGCGCCTTGTCGATCTGATCGAAGGGCGTGAAGTCCGCCAGACCCTTCGCGGCCTGGCGCTGCGTGATCGCTGCCGTCAACGTCGTCTTGCCGTGATCGACGTGACCGATCGTTCCCACGTTCACGTGCGGCTTGGTCCGCTCGAACTTTTCCTTGGCCATGACTTCCCTTCCACTCCCGTCGTCAGGCTCGCCGTCGGCGAGTCGATCAGTTGTAGACGATCGTCTGTGCGATGCTCTCCGGCACCGTATCGTAGTGAGAAAACTGCATCGTGTACGTCGCGCGTCCCTGGGTCATCGACCGCAGGTTGTTGACGTATCCGAACATGTTCGCCAGCGGCACTTCGGACCGGATGATCTGGCCGTTGCCGCTCATTCCGACACTCGTGATCGATCCGCGGCGGCTGCTCAAATCACCCTGAACCGCTCCCACGAAATCGTCGGGCGTCACGGATTCGACCGCCATCACGGGCTCGAGCAGCACCGGACCGGCGGCGCGCAATGCGTCCTTCATACCGATCGACGCCGCGATCTTGAACGATCGTTCCGACGAATCGACATCGTGCGCCTGGCCGTCGACCAGGCGCGCCTTGACGTCGACTACCGGGTAGCCCGCGAGAGCGCCCGTCTGAACGGCCTCCTCGCAGCCCTGCCGCACGGCCGGAATGAATTCCTTCGGAACCGCGCCGCCCTTCACCGCTTCCTCGAATTCGAAGCCGCAGCCGGCTTCGTTCGGGCTCACCTCGAGCACCACGACCGCGAAATCTCCCGTACCACCGGTCTGCTTCACGTAGCGACCTTCGACCCGAACGGATTTGGTGATGGTCTCCTTGTACGCGACCTGCGGAGACCCGACGTTGGCACCCACCTTGAATTCTCGGAGCAGTCGGTCGATGATGATTTCGAGGTGCAACTCGCCCATGCCCGCGATGATCGTCTGGCCGGTCTCGTCGTCGACATTCACGCGGAACGACGGATCCTCCTGCGCCAGACGCTGGAGCGCCTGGGAGAGGCGGTCCATGTCGGCGGACGTCTTCGGCTCGATCGCGATCGAGATTACGGTCTCGGGAAACTCCAGCGACTCGAGCACGATCGGCTTGTGGGAATGGCAGAGCGTTTCGCCGGTCGAAATCGATTTCAAGCCGACCACTGCTGCGATGTCGCCGGTGTAGATCTCGTCGAGATCCTCGCGCTTGTTGGCGTGCATCCGGAGCAGCCGCCCGATTCGTTCCTTCTTGAGCCGGTTGGCGTTGAAGACCGCGTCGCCGGTCTTGATCCGACCTGAATACACTCGGATGAAAGTCAGGTGACCGACGTGCGGATCGGACATCAGCTTGAAGGCAAGTGCGCAGAACGGCTCGTTGTCGTCGGCCTTGCGCTGCTCGATCTCGTCCGGCTTGCCGGGGCGATGCCCCTCGACGGGCGGGACGTCGAGCGGCGACGGCAGGTATTCGACCACCGCGTCGAGCAATGGCTGCACACCCTTGTTCCGGAAGGCCGAACCGCACAATACGGGAACGATCGCACGCTCGAGAACTGCCGCGCGCAGTGCCTTGCGGATCTGATCCGGTGCGATCTCCGCATCGTCGAGGAATTTCGCCATCAACGCCTCGTCGAAGTCGGCGACCGCCTCGACCAGTCGTTCGCGCGCTGCCGCGACCGCGGCGGCGAGTTCCTCGGGCACCGCGACTTCCTCGTACTTGGCGCCGAGGCTGTCATCGTCCCAGAGGATCGCCTTTTCGGTGATCAAATCGACGACGCCACGGAATTTCTCTTCGCTGCCGATCGGAATCTGCAGCCGGATCGGGTTCGCGCCGAGGCGGGTGCGGATCATCTCGACCGCTCGATCGAAGTCCGCTCCGACGCGATCCATCTTGTTGATGAACGCGAGTCGCGGCACCTTGTAGCGGTCGGCCTGGCGCCAGACCGTCTCGCTCTGGGGCTCCACCCCCGCAACACCACAGAAGACTCCGATGGCGCCATCGAGCACCCGCAGAGACCGCTCGACTTCGATCGTGAAATCGACGTGGCCGGGTGTATCGATGATGTTGATGCGATGGTCCTTCCAGGAACTCGTCGTTGCAGCGGACGTGATCGTGATACCACGCTCCTGCTCCTGTTCCATCCAATCCATCGTGGCGGCGCCGTCGTGGACCTCACCGAGCTTGTAATTGACGCCGGTGTAGTAGAGGATCCGCTCGGTGGTCGTGGTCTTCCCGGCATCGATATGCGCCATGATGCCGATGTTCCTGATTCTTTCGAGCGGTACGATTCGGGGCATTCCCAGGTCCAGTCGCGTCTGAAGCGGCTTGGCGCTCTACCAGCGGTAGTGCGAAAAGGCCTTGTTGGCCTCCGCCATACGGTGCGTGTCTTCGCGCTTCTTGACGCTCTCGCCGCGCTCGTTCGCGGCATCGATGATCTCGTCGGCGAGTTTCTCGTGCATGCTCCGCCCGGCGCGCGCCCGCGAGTAGTCGACCAGCCAGCGCATCGCGAGCGAGCTCGCTCGTTCGGGCCGGACTTCGATGGGCACCTGGTACGTTGCACCGCCGACGCGCCGTGATTTCACTTCGACGCGCGGTCGGATGTTGTCGAGTGCGCGACGGAACATCGCCAACGGATCGTTTCGCGTCTTCGACTCGATCACGTCGAACGCTCCATAGACGATTCGCTCGGCAATACTCTTCTTGCCGTCTCGCATGATGACGTTCGTGAAACGGCCGACCATTCGATCATTGAACTTCGGATCGGGCTGAATCGGGCGCTTCGGTACTTCGCGTCGTCGGGGCATCTCTATTCCGTCGTTCCGGGGCGGGGAGTACTTCTCCGCATGAAAACGCGCGGCTGCCTGCCGGTGCCACTCAGCACCGGCAGGCAGCCGCCGAAAGGGCTACTTGGGGCGCTTGGCTCCATACTTCGAGCGGCCGCGGTGGCGCCCATCGACGCCGGTCGTGTCGAGAGTGCCGCGCACGATGTGGTAGCGGACACCCGGGAGATCCTTCACCCGTCCGCCGCGAACCAACACCACCGAGTGCTCCTGCAGGTTGTGGCCGACGCCCGGGATGTAGGCGTTCACCTCACGTCCGTTGGTGAGACGCACACGCGCCACCTTGCGAAGCGCCGAGTTCGGCTTCTTCGGCGTGGCGGTGAAGACACGCAGACAGACGCCGCGCTTCTGCGGCGCCTGGCCGAGGTCGGCGGCTTTGGAGCGCCTGGGATTGCTCTTGCGTCCGCGGCGCGTCAGTTGCTGAACGGTGGGCATCAAGCCTCCCGGTCCCGGCGCACCAGGACATCGAATGAGTGGGTCGGGCGACAAGAGCCCAACCGAGAAGAATCAACGGAGAGCGTTGGCCAGTGCCCAAAGACACTGCTCCCCTGTGCCCCTCTTCCGGCTTCGATGGGACCGGAGAATCGAATTCTCGGGAGTCTCCACACCGCTTCGCCGGAAGCGGACCGCAGGGAAGCGGCCAATCTCAAAAACCGTCGCATTCTAGCGAGCTTCCGACCCCTGTCAACGTTCGCGACAGGCGAAGGTCTCGCGAAAGTCTTCTAGCTCTCGAGATTGCCCGATGGAAAGTCGCCGGTTGCGGGTATTCCGACCTCGGGCGGCACCAGAGGCTCCACGATCGGCGGGCCCGACACCGGTATCACGTCCTCGTCGGGCCCTGCGAGCAGCTCTTCCGGGGCGTCGATCCGAATGCCGATGTCCTGGTACTTCGCCATGCCCGTTCCGGCCGGGATCAGCCGGCCCATGATCACGTTCTCCTTGAGTCCCCGGAGATTGTCGACCTTTCCCCACATCGAGGCTTCGGTCAGCACCTTCGTGGTCTCCTGGAACGACGCGGCCGAGATGAACGACTCGGTCGAAAGCGACGCCTTGGTGATTCCGAGCAGCAGGGCTTCCGCGATTGCGGGCTCCTTGCCGGCCTCGATCATGCGGGCGTTGGTCTCCGCAAAGACCACCTTCTCGACCTGCTCACCCACCAGGAAGTCGGTGTCGCCGACATCCTTGACCCGAACGCGACGGAGCATCTGCCGGACGATCACCTCGATGTGCTTGTCGTTGATCCGCACACCCTGGAGGCGGTAGACCTCCTGGACCTCGTCGACGAGATACTTGGCGAGCTCCTTCTCACCCTTGATCTTGAGAATGTCGTGGGGGTTCGAAGAACCGTCCATCAACGCCTCACCCGCGCGGACCCGGTCGCCCTCGTGAACGCTGATATGCTTTCCCTTGGGGATCAGATATTCCTTCGGCTCGACCTCGACGTTCTCGACGGCGTCCGGAGTGACGATCACGCGGCGCTTGCCGCGCGAGTCGGCCCCGAACGAAACGATGCCGTCGATCTCGGTGACGATCGCGAAGTCCTTCGGCTTGCGAGCCTCGAAGAGCTCCGCGACGCGCGGCAGACCGCCGGTGATGTCCTTGGTCTTGACGGATTCGCGCGGCATCTTCGCCAGTACGTCACCTGCTGCGACCTCGTCGGAATCGATCACCGAAACCGTCGCGCCGACCGGCAGCAATGCACGCGCCAGCGACTCGCCTTGCGCGTCCTTGATGGTGATTCGCGGTCGGAGCTCCGGATCCTTCGACTCGACGATCACCTTCGACGACAGGCCCGTGAACTCGTCGACCTGCTCGCGCATCGTCACGCCTTCGACGATGTCGCCGAACTTCGCAATACCGCTCGACTCGGCGAGGATCGGATTCGCGAAGGGGTCCCACTCGACGATGGTCGCGCCCGGCTTCACGCGTTCGCCGTCCGCAACCGCCACCCGGGCGCCATACACCACCGGATGCCGCTCGCGCTCGCGTCCGCTCGAGTCGAACACGGCGATCTCCGCATTTCGGCTCATCACGACGTGATTGCCGTCGCGGTTCTCGACGGTGCGCAGGCCGGAGAGGAACTTGATTTCTCCTTCTGCCGTCGCCTCGACGCTCGACGCTTCGGCGCGCCGCGTGGCCGCACCGCCGATGTGGAAGGTCCGCATCGTCAGCTGCGTGCCGGGTTCACCGATCGACTGCGCCGCGATCACACCGACCGCTTCGCCCATGTTCACCATCATTCCGCGCGAGAGATCGCGGCCGTAACACTGCGCACAGACACCGAAGGGCGTCTCGCAGGTCAGCACCGAACGAATCATCACCTTCTCGACGCCGGCGTCTTCGATGAGCCGGACCTTCTCTTCGGTGATCTCGTCGCCGGCAGCAACGAGCAGCTCGTCGTTGATCGGGTCGAGCACGGGCTCGAGCGCACAGCGTCCGAGAATCCGCTCGCCGATCGGCTCGATGATGTCGCCGCCCTCGACCAGCGGCCCGGTCTCGATGCCCTCATTGGTTCCGCAGTCGACGGCGCGAACGATCATGTCCTGCGAGACGTCGACCAGACGCCGTGTCAGATAGCCCGAGTTGGCGGTCTTGAGCGCCGTGTCGGCCAGACCCTTGCGCGCACCGTGGGTCGAGATGAAGTACTGCAGCACCGTCAAGCCTTCACGGAAGTTTGCGGTGATGGGCGTCTCGATGATCTCGCCCGACGGCTTCGCCATCAAGCCTCGCATACCGGCGAGCTGCCGCATCTGCTGGGCCGAACCCCGCGCACCGGAGTCCGCCATCATGTAGATCGGGTTGAAGCTCGGAATCTCGTGCTTTTCGCCCTGCTCGTCGATGTCGATCTCGGTCTCGAGGCTCTTCAACATCTGCGACGAAACCAGCTCGGTTGCACTGGCCCAGATGTCGATCACCTTGTTGTAGCGCTCGCCGTCGGTGATCAGTCCTTCCTGATACTGCTCCTCGATCTGCGCGACCTGGGCATTCGCCGCCTCGATGTGTTTTTCCTTGTCCTTCGGGATCTCCATGTCCTTGATGGCGATGGAGACGCCGGCCTTGGTGGCGAACTGGTAGCCAATCGTTCGCAGCTTGTCGGCGAGGATCACCGTCGCCTTGTTGCCGAGGCGGCGATAGGCCTGGTCGATCAGCTCACCCAGCGCCTTCTTGTCCATTACCTGGTTGATGATCTCGAACGGGATCTCGTCGGGGACGATCTCACGCAGAACCACGCGCCCGGTCGTCGTGTCGACGATTTCGCCGTTCATCCGCACCTTGATCGGCGCGAGCAGGTCGATTTCACCCGCGTCGTATGCGATCCGGACTTCGTCGACGCTGGAAAACCGCATGCCGTCGCCGCGCACGCCCATGCGTTCGCGTGTCATGTAGTAGCAGCCGAGAACGATGTCCTGACTCGGCCCGATGATCGGGCGGCCGGTCGCAGGGCTGAGGATGTTGTTCGTCGACATCATCAGCACGCGGGCTTCCATCTGCGCTTCGACCGAGAGCGGCACGTGCACCGCCATCTGGTCACCGTCGAAGTCGGCATTGAAAGCGGCGCAGGTGAGCGGGTGCAGCTGGATCGCCTTGCCCTCGATCAGCGTCGGCTCGAAGGCCTGCAGGCCGAGGCGATGGAGCGTGGGGGCGCGGTTCAGCATCACCGGATGTTCGGTGATCACCTCCGCGAGGATGTCCCAGACCTCGGGACGCTCCTTCTCGACCATCTTCTTCGCAGCCTTGATGGTCGTTACGTAACCGCGCTGCTCGAGTTTCGAATAGATGAACGGCTTGAACAGCTCGATCGCCATCTTGCTCGGAATGCCGCACTGGTGCAGCCGCAATTCCGGACCGATCACGATGACCGAGCGGCCGGAGTAGTCGACCCGTTTGCCGAGCAGGTTCTGCCGGAAACGTCCGGTCTTTCCCTTCAACATGTCGGACAGCGACTTGAGCGGCCGCTTCGACGGCCCCGTGATGACGCGACCTCGACGGCCGTTGTCGAACAGCGCGTCGACCGCTTCCTGGAGCATCCGCTTCTCGTTGCGAATGATCACCTCGGGGGCGTTGAGCTCCTGGAGTCGCTTCAAGCGGTTGTTGCGGTTGATGACGCGCCGGTAGAGATCGTTCAGATCGCTCGTCGCGAATCGTCCGCCGTCGAGCGGCACCAGCGGCCGCAGATCCGGGGGGATGACCGGAATCACGTCGAGAATCATGTTCTCGGGTCGATTTCCGGACTCGCGGAACGCATCGAGCACCTTCAGGCGCTTCGAGATCTTCTTGCGCTTGGCCTCGCTCGTCGCCTCGCGCATCTCGAGGCGCAGGTTGTTGCACTCCTCCTCGACCTGGAGGAGGCCGAGCATCTCGCGGATCGCCTCGGCGCCGATCCCGTACTGGAAGGCATCTCGCCCGAATTGCTCCCGGGCTTCGATCAACTGCTCGTCGTTCAGCAGCTCACCGAACTTCAGGTCGGTCTCGCCGGGCTCGATCACGATGTGGGATTCGAAGTACAGCACCTTCTCGAGGTCGCGCAGTGAGATCTCGAGGATGTTGCCGATCCGCGAAGGCAGCGACTTCAGGAACCAGATGTGGGCGACCGGAGTCGCGAGCGTGATGTGCCCCATCCGTTCACGGCGAACCTTGGACTGGATCACCTCGACGCCGCACTTCTCGCACACGACGCCCCGGTGCTTCATGCGCTTGTACTTGCCGCAATTGCACTCGTAGTCCTTCACCGGACCGAAGATCTTCGCGCAGAACAGGCCGTCGCGTTCCGGCTTGAAGGTCCGGTAGTTGATCGTCTCGGGCTTCTTGACTTCCCCGAACGTCCACTCGCGGATCTTCTCGGGCGTTGCAATGGAAATCCGCAAGGCATTGAATGCCAACGGGTCCTTCGGCTTCTCGAACAGATTGTAGAGTTCGCGCAATCGAAACTCCCCTTTTACGCCTTGTCTTCGATGAGCTCGATGTTCAAGCCCAGCGCTTGCAGTTCCTTGACGAGAACATTGAAGCTCTCGGGCAGCCCCGGCTCGAGCACGTTCTCGCCCTTCACGATCGATTCGTAGATTCGCGTCCGGCCGAGCACATCGTCCGACTTGACGGTCAGGAATTCCTGGAGGCAGAAGGCCGCACCGTAGGCCTCCATCGCCCAGACTTCCATTTCGCCGAGTCGCTGGCCGCCGAATTGCGCCTTGCCGCCCAGCGGCTGCTGAGTAACGAGGCTGTACGGCCCGATGCTCCTGGCGTGGATCTTGTCGTCCGCGAGGTGATGGAGCTTCAGCATGTAGAGCACGCCGACCGTGACCTCGTGGTCGAACGGATCACCCGTGCGACCATCGAAGAGAACGGTCTGGCCCGACACCGGCAGCCCGGCCCGCGTCAACTCGTCGCGGATGTCGTCCTCCTTGGCACCGTCGAAGACGGCCGTTGCAAGGTGGACGCCGTTCCGGACGCTCTCGGCCAACGGCCGGATCTCCTCATCCGGCGCGTCGTCGAGGCGCTTCGTGATGGCGTCGTCGTCGTAGACCTGCTTCAGCTCGGCGCGAAGAGTGCCGACGTCGGCGTTCGGCTGGTTGCGCAGCATCTCGTCGATCTGCTCACCGAGGCCACGGGCCGCCCAGCCGAGGTGGGTCTCGAGCACCTGTCCCACGTTCATCCGCGACGGCACGCCGAGAGGATTGAGGACGATGTCGACGGGCCTGCCGTCGGCCATGTACGGCATGTCCTCCTCCGGAAGGATCCGGGAGATCACGCCCTTGTTGCCGTGCCGACCCGCCATCTTGTCGCCGACGGACAGCTTGCGCTTGATGGCGAGATACACCTTCACCATCTTGAACACGCCCGGCGGCAACTCGTCACCCTTGCGAAGGCGCGCGATCTTCTCGTCGAAGACGGCACGAATCACCGCAGCCTGCTCTTCGACGCTGTTGAAGGTCCGGTCGAGCTGTTCCTGGAGACGGGCGTCGGTGACCTGGATCTCCTTCCAGCGCCGCTTCGGAATCTCCGCGAGGATCTCGGCCGTGATCGTGCTCTTCGCATCGAGCCACGTGACGTCCTTGCGATCGTCGCCGATCCGATTTGCCGCCACCTTGCCGACGATCAGATCGCGGACGTTGTTCATCACGCTGTCGCGAATGATCCGGATCTCGTCTTCCTGATCCTTCCGGAGCCGTTCGATCTCCTGTTCTTCGATCGCGCGCGCACGCTCGTCCTTCTCGACGCCACGACGCGAGAAGACCTGCGCACCGATCACCGTGCCCGAGACGCCGGGCGGAACCCGCAGCGAGGTGTCGCGAACATCGCCCGCCTTCTCGCCGAAGATCGCGCGCAAGAGCCGCTCTTCCGGCGAGAGTTGCGTCTCGCCCTTGGGAGTGATCTTGCCGCAGAGGATGTCGTCCGACTGGACTTCGGCACCGATGCGGACGATTCCGGACTCGTCGAGGTCCTTCAGGGCCTCTTCACCGACGTTCGGAATGTCCCGGGTGATGTCCTCCTTGCCGAGCTTGGTATCGCGCGCGACACACTCGAACTCCTCGATGTGAATCGAGGTGAACGAGTCGTCCTTGACGACGCGTTCGGAGATGAGGATCGAGTCCTCGAAGTTGTATCCGGCCCACGGCATGAACGCGACGACCACGTTCCGTCCGAGCGCGAGCTCGCCATACTCGGTGGCCGGGCCGTCGGCGATGACCTGGCCCTTCACGACGTGATCGCCGGGCTTGACGATCGGCTTCTGATTGATGCACGTATTCTGATTCGAGCGCTGGTACTTGATCAGGTTGATGATGTCGACGTTCGAACCGGTGCCCTCGTCCTCGTCGGGCTTCACGACGATACGCGAAGCGTCGGCCAATTCGACCACGCCGTCGCGCTTCGCGACCACGGTGACGCCCGAATCGCGCGCAACCACGGCTTCGATACCCGTTCCGATCAACGGCGCCTGCGTCCGCATCAGCGGCACGGCCTGGCGCTGCATGTTCGATCCCATCAATGCCCGGTTCGCGTCGTCGTTCTCGAGGAACGGAATCAGCGAGGCCGCGACGGACACCAGCTGGTTGGGCGACACGTCCATCATGTCGACGCTCTCGGGAGCCCGCATCACGAACTCACCGGACTGCCGCGACTGAACCGTGCTGCGCACGTAGCGACCGTCTTCTCCGATCGGTGCATTCGCCTGGGCAATCGAGAGATTCTCTTCGTCGAGTGCGGAGAGGTACTTCACCTCCCCCGTCACCTTGCCGTCCTTGACGGTTCGATAGGGCGTTTCGATGAAGCCGAGTTCGTTCACGCGTGCGAAGGTCGAAAGCGACGCGATCAGGCCGATGTTCGGACCTTCCGGCGTCTCGATCGGGCAAATGCGCCCGTAGTGGGTCGGATGGACGTCGCGAACTTCGAAGCCGGCGCGCTCGCGCGTGAGGCCGCCCGGCCCGAGCGCGGACAGTCGGCGCTTGTGCGTTACCGCGGATAGCGGGTTCGTCTGGTCCATGAATTGAGAGAGCTGACTCGAACCGAAGAACTCCTTCACGACCGCCGAGACGGGCTTGGAGTTGATCAGGTCGTGCGGCATCAGCGTCTCGATCTCCTGGAGACTCATCCGCTCCTTGATCGCTCGCTCCATCCGAACCAGGCCGATGCGGTACTGGTTCTCGAGCAACTCACCGACGACGCGCACCCGGCGATTACCGAGGTGGTCGATGTCGTCCACCCGCTTGTCCGGGTCGGAACCGTTCTTCAGATCGACCAGGTACTTGACGGCGGCGATGATGTCTTCACGACGAAGCGTCGAGAGATCGCCCAGCGCGATTTCCTCGACCGGACCCGACATGCCGTTCGGATGCGACTCGACGCGCTCTTCGGGGTCGTAGCCGAGCTTGTGATTCACCTTCAGTCGGCCGACGCGAGAGAGATCGTAGCGCTCCGGGTTGAAGAACAGGTTCTGGAACAGGTTCGTCGCAGTATCGATCGTCGGCGGATCGCCGGGCCGAAGGCGCCGGTAGATCTCGATGATCGCCTGGTCCTGATCTTCGATCTTGTCGGCCAGGAGTGTGTCGCGGAGCGCCGATCCGGTGGTGAGCGGATCGAGGTGGATCAAGGGGAATTCGGTGAATCCATGTTCCTTGATCTCGTCGAACTTCTCCTGGGTGAGTTCCTCGTTGCACTCGAGGATGACTTCGCCGGTGTTCTCGTCGACGATGTCGACGGGAGCGACGCACCGGACCGAGTCCGTCTCGGGCCGGATGATGTCTTCGGCATTGATCTGGATTTCGGTGATGCCCGCTTCGGCGATCTTGCGAACCGTTGCCGCCGTGAACTTCCGGTCCTTCTTTACCAGAACCGCGCCCTTTGCGTCCTTGACCTCTCGCGTGCAGCGCTGACCGATGAGCAGCTCGGGAACGATCGAGCGGAACAGCTTCTTGCCTTCGATCCGGATGGTCTCGGACGGATAGAAATACGCCAGCAGATCTTCGGGCCCGAAGCCGAGGGCCCGCAGAAGCACGGTGACGTGGATCTTGCGGCGCCGATCGATGCGCGCGAACAACAGATCCTTGTGGTCGAACTCGAGGTCGAGCCACGACCCGCGGTAGGGGATGATGCGACAGGAGTAGATCTTCTTGCCGGCCGCGGTGACGGTCGTGGAAGTGCTGGTGTCGTAGAAGATTCCCGGCGAGCGGTGCAGCTGCGAGACGATCACCCGTTCGGTCCCGTTGATGATGAACGTGCCGTTGTCCGTCATGATCGGGATCTCGCCGAAGTAGACCTCCTGCTCCTTCACGTCGCGAATCGCCTGAGAGCCTTCGGCTTCGTCCCAGGCAACCAGGCGGATGGTCACCTTGAACGGAGTCGCGTAGGTCATTCCCCGGGCAAGGCACTCCTGGACGTCGTACTTCGGCTCTTCGAGCGTGTATCCCACGAATTCCAGCGACGCGGTGTCGTTGAAGTCCTTGATCGGGAAGACCGAATTGAATACGGCCTGGAGCCCGACGTTCTCACGCTTCTCGGGTTCGACATTGGTCTGCAGGAATCGTTCGAAGGTCTGCTTCTGGATCTCGATGAGGTTGGGGATATCGAGAACCGAGGGGATCTTCGAGAAATCCTTGCGTACACGCAGGATGTTTTCTGAATGAGGGATGTGATTCACGGGTTCGTCTCGCCCTCCGGATAGACCTGGAGACGCTGATTTGCGCTCACCACTGCGGCGAGCAGCATTCGAGTCCAGTCCCTACTTGATGTCGACCTGACCACCCGCTTCCTCGATCTGCGCCTTGATCTTCTCGGCCTCGTCCTTCGGCACGCCTTCCTTGATCGGCTTCGGCACGCCCTCGACCAGTTCCTTGGCCTCTTTCAGGCCGAGACCGGTGATCGCACGCACTTCTTTGATGACTTGAATCTTCTTGTCGCCCTGCGACAGCAGGATGACGTCGAATTCGTCCTTCTCTTCGGCGGCGGCCTCACCGCCTCCGGCACCCCCCACTGCGGCGACCGCGACCGGCGCGGCAGCGGAAACACCCCACTTCTCTTCGAGAAGCGTCGAGAGTTCGGCGGCCTCCATGACGGTGAGGCTCGAAAGGGAATCGACAATTGCATTGAGATCGGCCATGGCTGGGAATCCTTCTTCTTGTATCGCTCGGAGTCCACCCGAGCGGTTCTGGCGGAGAGTGTCCGCCGCAACGTGAAATCAGCGGAGCGAAAGCCCCGTTCGAAGACGAGCAAACCTGCTCGCCTGCAACACCTATGCGTCGCCCTCCTGGCGACCTCTCGCACTGACGACGCGCGCCAGCTGAGCCCCCGGCTCCGAGAGCAGCCGAACCAACTTGGTGGCCGGTGCCTGGATCAGGCCGATGATCTTGCCGCGGAGTTGATCGAGCGACGGCAGCTTCGCGACCGTGGCGATCTGTTCCGCATCCACCGTGCTGCCTTCCAGCACGCCCGCACGAAGGTCGAATACCTCGTTTTCCTTTGCGAAATCCGCGAGGACCCTTGCCAGCCCCACCGGATCGCCGTACGAAATCGCGATCGCCGTCGGGCCCTGGAAGTGTTCGACGATGTCGGCGACAGGCGTATCACCGGCTGCAAGCCGCAGCACGCAGTTCTTGACGACCCGGTATTCGTAATCACCGCCGCCCTCGGTGTGCAGCTGCCGCCGGAGCGCGTTTGCCTTGTCGACGTTGAGCCCGCAATAGCTCGCCACGTAGACACAGCTGGCGCGTCCGAACTTTCCCTTGAGATCGGCGACCTGTTCTTCTTTTTGCGTTCGAGTCAGCACCGGTCCTTCTCCCAGGTCGCCTAGGCCACAGCCGCGGGGTCGACGGCAATGCCGGGCCCCATCGTCGTAGAGATCGCGATCTTCTTCATGTAGACACCCTTCGACGTCGCCGGTTTCGCCTTCATTACGGCATTGATCAGCGCCCTGGCGTTCGAAAGCAGCTTTTCCGTGTCGAACGAGCGCTTGCCGATTGCGACGTGAATGATTCCGTTCTTGTCGACGCGGTACTCGACCTTGCCCGACTTGTTCTCGCGAACCGCGTTGCCGACGTCCATCGTGACGGTTCCCAGCTTCGGGTTCGGCATCAGGCCGCGCGGACCCAGCACCTTGCCCAGCCGACCGACGACGCTCATCATGTCGGGAGTCGCGATGACGCGGTCGAATTCGAGCCAGCCCTCGTTCTGGATCCTGGCGGCGATTTCGTCGCCGCCGACGTGATCGGCCCCCGCCTCGACGGCTTCCTTCTCCTTGTCGCCCTTGGCGAACACGACGATGCGCGTCTCCTTGCCCGTTCCGGAAGGCAGCACGATCGCCCCGCGGACCATCTGGTCGGCGTGCTTGGGGTCGACTCCGAGATTGATCGCGATGTCGACCGTTTCGTCGAACTTCGCCTGGGGAAGCTCATGGACCAGCTCGAGTGCGTCACTCAAGCTGTAGAGTCGTTCGCGGTCGATCCGCTCGGCAGCAGCCTTGTAGCGCTTGTTGGCAGCCATCGCCTAGCCCTCCACCACGTCGAGGCCCATCGACCGGGCGGTTCCGGCGATGATCCGCATGCGCATTTCGTCGTCGAGTGCGTTCAGATCCGCGGCCTTGATGTCGGCGATTTCCTTCAACTGGGACTTCGTCACCGTGCCGACCTTGTTCCGGTTGGGCTCGCCCGATCCCTTGGCGATCTTCGCCGCCTTCTTCAGGAGGATGGCGGCCGGCGGAGTCTTCAGCTCGAAAGTGAACGAGCGGTCCGCATAGACGCTGATGACCGCGGGAATGATCATTCCCTGCTGATCCTGCGTGCGCGCATTGAATGCCTTGCAGAACTCCATGATGTTCACACCGTGCTGTCCGAGCGCCGGTCCGACCGGAGGCGAGGGATTCGCCTGCCCGGCGGGGCACTGGAGCTTCACGAACGCGATTACTTTCTTGGCCACTCAGAGACTCCTCAAGCCTTTTCCACGTTGGTGTAATCGAGCACCACGGGTGTGGCCCGTCCGAACACCTGCACCATGACTCGCAATTTTTCCTTTTCCTGCATGACCTCGTCGACGTACCCGGAGAAGTTCGCGAACGGCCCGTCGACCACGCGAATGCTCTCGCCTTCCTCGAACATGATCTTCGGCTTGGGCTTGCTCGCTCCATCCTTGATCTGCTGCGTCATCCGGGCGACTTCTTCGTCCGAGATCGGCGGCGGTTTCTGCTTCTGATCGCCGCCGACGAAACCGGTGATCTTCGGAGTGCCGGTGACGATGTGCCATGTCTCGTCCGTGAGATCCATTCTCACCAGGATGTATCCCGGGAAGTACTTCCGCTTGGATGTGCGCTTCTGCCCCTTGACGATCTCGACGACGGTCTCTTCCGGAATCAGCACCTCGTCGAACGCATCCTCCTGCCCGAGCGACTTCGCACGCTCGAGCAGCGCTCGCATCGCCTTGGCTTCATGTCCGGAATACGTGTGGACGATGTACCACTGCTTCGACATCGGGCTCTCCGAAGAACGGGATGCGCTTCGTTTCAGGGAATCAGCAGCTGGATCACTTGACCCAACACCAGATCCACGACACTCAGAACCGAGGTGATGATCGCCACGATGACGACAACCCCGATCGTTCCACCGACCGTCTCCTTCTGCGTTGGCCAGGTCACCTTGCGAAACTCCGAGCGCACCTCGAGGGTGAACTGCTTTGCGTCGGAGTACAGGATCGCGGGATTCCACTGCATCGCTTGGTTACCGATCTTCGCGTTGCTTCGTACTGGCAGGCGCGGAGGGACTTGAACCCCCAACCTCCGGATTTGGAGTCCGATGCACTACCAATTGTGCTACGCGCCTCTGGTTCGTTCGACGAGCCGACATTCGGCTCGCTATCGCTCTATTCGATGATCTCTGCGACCACGCCCGCGCCGACCGTGCGACCGCCCTCACGGATGGCGAAGCGAAGCTCCTTGTCCATCGCGATGGGGGTGATCAGCTCGACGGTCATCTCCACGTTGTCGCCCGGCATCACCATTTCGGTTCCCTCCGGGAGGTCCGCCACACCCGTCACATCCGTCGTTCGGAAGTAGAACTGCGGTCGGTAACCATTGAAGAACGGCGTATGACGACCGCCCTCTTCCTTCGTCAGGATGTACGCCTGGGCCTTGAACTTCGTGTGCGGAGTGATCGACTTCGGCGCCGCCAGCACCTGACCCCGCTCCACCTCGTCCTTGCCCGTGCCGCGCAGCAGACAACCCACGTTGTCGCCCGCCTGGCCTTCGTCCAGGATCTTCCGGAACATCTCGACACCCGTCACCGTCGTCTTCGCGGTATCCCGGATGCCCACGATCTCCACTTCGTCGCCCGTGTGAACGATTCCCTGCTCCACCCGGCCCGTCACCACCGTGCCGCGACCCGTGATCGAGAACACGTCCTCCACCGGCATCAGGAACGGCTTGTCCAGCGCACGCTCCGGCTCCGGAATGTGCGCGTCCAGCGCGTCCATCAACTCGTCGATGCAGGCGTTCTTCGCGTCGTTTCCCGGATCCTCGAGCGCCTGCAGCGCCGAACCCTTCACGATCGGAATGTCGTCGCCCGGGAAGTCGTAGTTCGACAGCAACTCCCGAACCTCCATCTCCACCAGCTCGAGCAGCTCCTCGTCGTCCACCTGGTCGACCTTGTTCAGGAACACCACGATGTGCGGAACGTTCACCTGCCGAGCCAGGAGCACGTGCTCGCGCGTCTGCGGCATCGGGCCGTCCGCCGCCGAGACCACCAGGATCGCTCCGTCCATCTGCGCCGCGCCCGTGATCATGTTCTTCACGTAGTCCGCGTGACCGGGGCAATCGACGTGCGCGTAGTGGCGACCGTCCGTCTGGTACTCCACGTGCGCCGTCGCAATCGTGATCCCGCGCTCGCGCTCTTCGGGCGCCTTGTCGATCTGATCGAAGGGCGTGAAGTCCGCCAGACCCTTCGCGGCCTGGCGCTGCGTGATCGCTGCCGTCAACGTCGTCTTGCCGTGATCGACGTGACCGATCGTTCCCACGTTCACGTGCGGCTTGGTCCGCTCGAACTTTTCCTTGGCCATGACCTCTCCCGATGTGTCCTTCCTAGTCGCGTCCGCCGACGGCGGAGTCCTGGGTGCTTCGAATCAAAGTCTGGAGCCCACGAGCGGGCTTGAACCGCTGACCTCGTCCTTACCAAGGACGTGCTCTACCACCTGAGCTACGTGGGCCATTTCACTCGTCTTGGGCGAAGCGTGGAGCGGGAAACGGGATTCGAACCCGCGACCCCGAGCTTGGAAGGCTCGTGCTCTAGCCAACTGAGCTATTCCCGCCCGCGCGCTCCCAATCAATTTCCACCTACCACCGCAGGGTCGTGATCCCGATTCGCATGCTTGCCAACGATGGGCTGCCATCGACGCCCCGACATTCGACACCGCGTTCAAGTATTCGGCTCCCGCACTCGTTCTCGTTCTCGCTCCCGGCCTGCCCCGCGGCTTCGACCCGGATGCGCATTCATCTGATGATTCCCCGGCCCCCGCGTCGCCGGATCGCCTGCTCAATCCATCACCAACGTGGTGGAGAGGGGAGGATTCGAACCTCCGTAGGCATAAGCCAGCAGATTTACAGTCTGCCCCGGTTGGCCGCTTCGGTACCTCTCCGTTTTCTCCACGCCACCGTTGGAACAAAAAAAGGCGTGAGGTCCCCGTTTCCGCTGGCCAGAACCATCATGAAAAAATGGTTCACGCGAATTCAAGGGGCCGCTCGCTGTTATCTGTACGCCCGGTACACCCGACTCGTTCAGGAGCGCCAAGCGGTGTCGAATCGACTTGTCTTTCCCTGGTTTCTGTCTTGATTCCCGCGACGCCAAAATCCCGTCGCGATTCCAGCCGGAGCTGACGATGGGACTCGAACCCGCAACCTGCTGATTACAAATCAGCTGCTCTACCAATTGAGCTACGTCAGCATGGAGAATCGCGCGGCGACTATACGCCGCTCGCTCCCCCGCAGCAACGCGCGGCGCGCAAATCGTGCCCATTTATAAGGGACTTAGCGAGAAGTTGCCAGCCGTGACCGGCGCCGGAGCTCGAACAGCATCACGGCGGCGGCGGCGGAAACGTTGAGCGAGCCGACTCGACCCTCCATGGGGATTCTCACCCGGTGATCGAGCACCTGGTCGACTCCGCGCCTGAGCCCCCGGCCCTCGGATCCGAGCACCACGACGCGATCCCCCGTGAGCAGCCGGTCCGGCAGGTCGAACAGCTCGTCGGCTGCCTCCGCGTCGGTGCCGAAGATCCAGAAACCTTCCTTCTTCAAATAGTTGAGTGTTCTCGGGAGGTTCGGAACGCGAGCCGCGGGCAGCCACTCGATCGCGCCCGCGCTCGCGCGGGCCACGGCGGGGCTGAGCGGCGGCGAACGACGGCGGGTCAGCAACAAACCCGCAACTCCGGCCGCCTCCGCAACACGCGCGATGGCGCCGAGATTCTGGGGATCTTCGACCCCGTCGAGTGCGATCAGCGTCCTCGGGCTCTCGACAACCGCGAGCAGCGACTCGAGCGCAACCTCGGGCAGCGGGCCGGCCGCGAGCTCGACGCCTGCCCCCGAACGCTCACCCGGGTCATCGATCGCAAGCTGCTCCGGAGCCACCCTGCGAACGGGCACGCCGCCCGCTTCGGCGAGCGCGACCAGCTCCAACACCTCCGGACGCAGCGTCCCGGAACGCACGCGGAGTTCGTAGAGAGCCCGCCGACGCGCGCGAAGCGCCTCCCGCACCGGGTGGATCCCGTTCAAATGCTCGCGCTGACTGCGCCGGGCACCGCGGCGGTCAGGCTTCTTCGGCGTCACAGGCCCGTTCGATTGCGCGGATCAGCTGTTGCGCGGCCCCGGAGGGATCGGAGGCTCGAAGCACCGGGCGGCCGACCACGAGCAGATCCGCTCCGGCCGCGATCGCCGCGGCCGCGGTTGCGGTGCGCGCTTGATCGTCGGCAGGCCAGCCCTCCGGCCGGATACCCGGTGTGACGATCCGGAATCCGGCTCCCGCCCGACTTCGGATCGCGGCCGCCTCGTGAGGTGAAGCCACCACTCCATCGATGCCCGAGTCGAGAGCGAGGTCGACCATCCGCATTACCTGGTCGGCCACCTCCACAGCCTCGAACCCCACTTCTCTCAAGCCGGCGGACGAGAAGCTCGTGAGCACCGTGACGCCGAGCAGCAACGGCCGGGGTCGATCGCCGGCAACGGCTGCGTCCTCCGCAGCCTCGCGCGCTGCGCGCAGCATGTCTCCGCCACCGCTCGTGTGGAGCGTGAGCATCGAGACGCCGTGGCGCGTCGCGGCGCCGACGCTGCGAGCCACGGTATTCGGAATGTCGTGAAGCTTGGTGTCGAGGAAGACCTTGGCGCGCTTGCCGGCCTCGGGGTCGAGCAAATCGGGCGGGTCGGCGCGGCTCGCATCGGTG
>Ga0210064_1000282_pt1 | contig 24436 bp, 18 predicted proteins | sample Muzzi_CordC_D2_FD_185531 | JGI IMG/M metagenome (GOLD analysis project Ga0210064, IMG submission 185531) | Wetland microbial communities from San Francisco Bay, California, USA, that impact long-term carbon sequestration - Muzzi_CordC_D2 (SPAdes) | ecosystem: Environmental > Aquatic > Marine >... | reverse complement strand
AACATCTGCGGCCCGGCCAGATAGTCCTTCGAATACGACTTGACCAGCGAGGTAAAGGCCTTCTTGTCGGCGGGTTGCCGCGCCTTCGCCTTGCCGGGCTCGATCGAGACGTACTTGAGCCCCTTGCTTCCCATCACGGCACCGAGACCACCGCGCGCCGCATGGCGTGCGGGACGTCGGGCGTCCTGGTCGGTGCACGCGACCGACGCGCCCTTCATCTGGAGTTCGCCCGCGGGCCCGATCGAGACGAACGAGGCATCCGCGCTGTAGCTCTTCGCGAGGTAGTCGATCAGCGCGTAGTTGCACTTCATCTTCGCACCCGCATTCTCGACGACCGCGGCGCCTTCGGCGGTGACATCGAGTCCGTAGGTCTTCGAAGAATCGGCGGGCTTGCCCGTCACGATGATCGCTCGGTAGCCGAGCTTCATCAGGTGCTGAGCAGGTTCACCGCCCGCGTTGGCTTCCTTGATGCCGTTCGTGAGCGGGCTCTTGCCGCCGATCGAGATGCGACCCGAGGTCGGTGCGGCGGTTCCGCCGAGCACGCCGGGCGCCATCACCAGCACATTTTCCGGGCCGAGCGGATCACACGCGGGATCGCACTCCGCGAGCAGGATCTTCGCCGACAGCCCGCGACCGCCGAGAAGCTTCCACTCGTCCGGGAAGGGTACGATGTTCACCGTCTGGTTCGTCATGTCGACCCGGATGAGTCGATCGCCGCTCGGTCCGCTCATTGAAAACTCCTTCGGCCAGGCACCCTGAATCGGGGCCGAGATCATAACAGAGCCGCTCTCCGCGCGAGGGGCTACCCGCCTGCGATCGCAGCCAGGATCTCGACTTGGTCGTCGTTGCCGACGCTCGTATCGGCCGCGCCGCGGTCGATTTCTTCGCCGTTTACGAAGAGCGTGACGAAGGACTGGACCCGACCCGCCGGGTCCAAGACCAGCTCGGCGAACCCCGGATACTCGGCCTCGACCGCTTCGATGCAGGCGCGGACGCTTTCAGCCGCGACTTCGATGCTGGCTCTTCCCTGTGTGGGGCCGCGGTACGGCGGCGGAACCTTGACCGTGGGCATGTCGCTTCCTTCCGTCGGCGGGCGCCTGCGCGCCCTCGGACAATGTAGCGGCCACTAGCGTCGCAGGGGATTCGCGCCCAGATCGCGGCCGCGAAACGGCGCCCGGACCGCGATCTTGATGCGAGTACCCGCCGCGAGCGCCCGATCGGGAGCCAGGCGATTCATCGCCGCCAACGACTCCGGCGACCATGCGTTCCCGCTGCGGCGCGCAAGCTGCGCGAGCGTCTCCCCCGCCGTAGCCGTAACGAAGCGCAGACGCTCCTCCTGGATCTGCGCACGTTCGCGATCGCGGAGCGGCTGGAGACTGCGCGCAACGTTCCGCATCGCGATCTCGGCCGCACCCGCGTCGTCGGGCGGTGCCGCGGCGACCAGCCGGAGCACGCCGGTCTCGAGGCTGAACCAGTGCAGTTCGAGCCGCACGCGCCCGGCGGGCGTGTCGGCGATCGCGATCGCGCGGTAGGCGGGCAGACCGGCAATGCGCAGCTCTTCGCGGCTCTCCACCCGAAGCGGCATCCTTCCGCCGAACTCCTCGAGAAAGATCCGGCCGGCTTCGTCGGGCGGACCGCTCGGCCCCTGCCGCTCGAGCACCACCTGCGCGCGGCCGTCGGGCGAAACCGCGCCGACCGCGCGGCGCGAGTGCAGGCGTTTCCAACCGCGGGGCAGCCGCAGCGTGTAGCCGAGGTCGTGATGAACGAAGCGATCGCCCGCGAAGATCCCGTCGGCGGGGTTCGGGCCGACGAGCAGGCCGTCGATCCAGTCCATCGGCGCCTTCCCGATGCCCGCCGTCGCGCGTGACCGCGCGCTCGCAATGCGATCGCGCGGTGAGGGGTGGCGATCGAAGAAATCGGGCATCGCTGCGGGGCGAACGCGCCGCAGCCCCTCGAGCCCGCGCAGCGCATCGGCGAATGCCGCGGTATCGAATCCCGCAAGCGCGGCGTTGCGCTGACCGAGTGCGTCCGCGCCGGTTTCGCTGTCGACCGCGAAACGCCCCACCAACGAAGCTCCGGCCGCGAAGCGGGCCGTCACCCGCCCGCCGACCGCGGCCTGCATCAACGCGGATCCGACACCGAGCGCCGGGAGCCCCGACGGCGCCACCGGCAGATCTCCGACCTCACCGTGTGCGAGTTCGTGAGCGATCAGGTTCGCGAGTTCCGCTTCGTTCGCCACCAGCGCGAGCAGTCCGCGCGTGACGAAGACGAACTCGTCCGCGACGCTGAAGACGTTCGCATCCGCCTGGTCGACCACGTGAAAGGAAGGAACGGCCGAGCGACCGGGGGCGGGCCGCGCAACCGATCGTCCGATTCGAGCGACCGGATCGGTCAGCGACGCGTCGTCCACCAGGCCGAGCTCCGCGCGCACCTTTGCGAGTGCGGGAGCCTCGCCTTCGTCGTCGGCACTCGTGGCGTAGATCGATTGCGAAGAATCCTTGCGCGCATCCCCCGCGCAGCCGAACGCCACCAAGCCGACGACCCACCACACGACGGATCGCGGCAGCCGTCTCCGCGCTTCGGCGGGGCGGACGCGCCGGAGCGCGGAGGATCCGAAATGCCGAGGCGGCGGGGCGTTCTCGGGCCTCCGACGGAGCAGGCCGATGAGGGGCGGAGCAGCCATTCGGCCGCCGCGATTGCCGCGGCCGGACGCTCTCGAGGAGACTCGGGATCGGGCCGGCTCTCCGGATCGTTCTCCAGAGTGGAGACGGGCCTCACCGGACGTGTCACCCGAAAGGTGCTCCTCTCGGACTCCGCTCATTTTTTGGAAGCTCCCGGGTCCGAGAAAGCTCCCCGCGCCAAGATTCGCCACGTCACGGTCGACCTGGTCTCGTGCAACGCTGCGAACCCGTCTGCCCGCTCTCACCGACGCTTGTTGGCGTGCGCTTCCGGCGGCGAATCGTTCAGGCCGACGAGAGCGAGACCTCGGTCTCCCTGTCACGCCGCGGAGTCACGCACGAATTTCACTGTACGCCGCGACTTCCGGTCGCTCAATCGGAATTTCTCCGCAGCGGCGCGGGAATGTTTCCCGTAGACGAAGAAGGACCCGGAGCGATCGGGCTTCCGCTCCAACGGACTCCCCGCGGGGCAAGCGCAATCCCTCAACCGGTTCACCCGATCCGCGATCTCGCTACACTGCGACGCCGAGGTCGGGATCGGCCCCGGCGCCGCTTCGCTGCATGGCGATGCGATGAACCGCCCGCGATCCATGCGGGTGGTCCCGAGAAGACGGTCCGCGAGGCGCTCCGAGAGAAGGGGGTCGGGTGGCACGGCGCATCATTCTCTGCGATGGGGCAGACCTCGCTCGGCTCTGGGGCCACGTCGGGGCTGCCGAGGGCGAGGTACTCACCTGGGTGCCGCGTGGGGGTGCGCCGCGGGCACGGCCGCCGGGCTTCCATTCGCTCCAGGGCGGCCTCAGCGCGGACGCGATCGCCAAGCTCGATCCGAAGGAGGGTGATGTCTTCGCCCTCGTGACCGAAGAGCTGCCGTTCGTGCGCGCCGCGATTGCGGCGATCGCGGAGACGGATCCGGCCGCGCCGATCCTGCTGCTCTCCGATCGGATCGACTCCGACGATCTGCCGGAGCATCCGTGCCTGCTGCGGGCCGGACTGCGCTCGCTGATTCGCGACGACATCGACGAAGAGTTCGACCATCTGGCCAATCTCCAACGCGTCGTCGAGCTGCGCAACTTGATGAATCCGTGTGAGCGGATCGGAATCCTGCTGCAACCCGACCCGGACCCCGACGGCATCGCGGGCGGTTACGCGTTCCGGATCCTGCTCGGACGCAAGCGACCGACGGCGCCGTTGATCTCCTTCGGCGAGGTGAAACGACCCGAGAATCGCGCAATGGTGGACGCTCTCGGCATCCACGTACGGACCGTGACGCCCGAAGAGCTCGACGAGTTCGATGCCATCGTGCTGATCGACGTGCAGCCGACGGTCTTCGGCGACAACCCTCCGGACCGGGTGCTGTCGGTCGAGGCCGTGATCGACCATCACCCCGAGCGCAGCGGCTACGACTCCGTAATCAAGGACATTCGCCCGTCCTACGGCGCCACATCGACGATCCTGACCGAGTATCTGCGCGCCGCCGGCCTCGAAATCAATCAGCGGCTGGGAACCGCGCTGCTCTACGGCATCAAGAGCGACACGCAGCTGCTCGGACGCGAAACCAGCATCGAAGACATCGCCGCGTTCTCGTACCTGCACTCCTGCCACAGCCCCGCACTGCTGCGACGCATCGAGCGGCCCGCGCTGCCGACCGACGGGCTGCGCGCGCTCGGCCGCGCTCTTTCGAAGACGAGCGTCGAGAACGAAATCCATCTGCTCGTGCTCGGCCGGGTCGGCGAAGACGTGATCCCGCAGGTCGCCGATCTCGGGCTGCAGGCGGAAGGCGCCGAATGGTCGATCGCGGCCGGAACCGTGGGCTCCGACCTGGTGTTCTCGGTGCGCAACGTGGGCTACGTCCGCGCAGCGGGCGACGTGGTGCGCAGCGTCGTCGAGGGCCTCGGCGTCGGCGGCGGCCACCGCTCGATGGCCAAGGGCATCATTCCCCTCAAGGCGTTCCGCAAGGTCTACGGCAGCGCCACCCGCGAAGCCATCCGCGTAGCCCTCCACGACGCCTTCGTGAACGCGATCTATCCCAAAGACGACTGACCCCCTGCTCGCGCCCCAGCCGGGTGCCGAAGAAGTCCTGCCATGGTTGCGAGAGGTCGGGGCGGGATCGAAGGCCGAAGGAGCGCGAGCTTGGGGGGTGCCTGCCGCGACCGTCAGCCGATCAGGGAGCGGCAGGCACCCCCCAAGCTCGCGCGGATAAAACAGAACCGACCTCTTTCAGCACCCTGCTAGCCGGGAGCCCCCCGGCCGCGATTACGACAGGGTCAGCAGCTCGTGCGCCCCCGTCATACGTTCCTGGATCGGAATCCCGACGGGGCACGATCCGAGACACGGTGCGCTGCAAGCAGAGCACACCGCCGCGTTCTTCTCGAGGCGAGAGTACAGCCGCATTCCCTCCTTTTCCCAGCCGTAGTCCTCGAAATACATCCGGTGCCGCAACACATCGTGCACCGCCAGGCCCTCCGGGCAGGCGCCGAGGCATTCGCCGCAGTGGGGGGCGCAGTAGCTCCCGAGGATCCGCCGGTCGTACTCCTCGAGGATCTTGGCGTCGGCGGCCGTAACGGCCCGACCCGACGCATACAGATATTCATCGACATGTTGTGGCTTGAAGAACGAGATCACCGCACACGAGACATCCGGGTTCGACAACACCCACTTGAGCGCAGCCTGCGTATAGCTGTCGGCCGCGTCGTGGAAGTCGGCGAGCCCCTGATGCTTCGCGCCCTTGAGTGTCTTCATCGCCACCACGCCCATGTCCTGCTCCGCTCGTGCACGCGAGATGATCCCCGCCAGCGGTGCCCAGATGCCGTGGTGGTATGCGAGCATCATCACGTCGAAGCGACCCGAATCGATGCCCGCGTTCGCGACCTCGACCAGATTCGGCGTGTGACTCGAGAAGCCCATGAATCGCACCTTGCCTTCCTGCTTGAGCTGGTCGAAGGCCTCGTGGACATTCTCGTCCATCAGCCGTTCGACGGTGTCGACCGAGTGGATGTGGCACAGGTCGACGTAGTCGGTTCCGAGCCGACGGAGACTCGCCTCGACCGCCTGCTTGTAGTGAGCGACCGGGGTGCCAGGCGCGAGGTGGCCGAGCGGCGTGCAGAACTTGGTCGCGATGAACAGCTTGTCGCGCTTTCCCCTGATCGCGCGGCCGACTGCATTCTCGCTGCCCGCGGCGGAATAATCGGGAGACGTGTCGATGTAGTTCACGCCGCGCTCGATGGCGGCACGCGCCACCTTCTCGCCATCTTCGTCGCGAATCCGACCCGTACCGAGAACGACGTCGGAGATGTTCCACTCCGTGCGTCCGAACCGCCGGTAGTTCCGGATCGTCGCACCCTTCCAGGCATCCTTCCATTCGGGATCGGTGAACACGATGTCCTTGTCGTTGATGTACTTGCCCACCCCCGCCCAGCCGTCGCCACTCACGCCGACCCCGAAAAGACCGCGAAGAGCGGCCGTCGCGGCCGCGAGCGTGATCCCGCCGATCGCAACACCGGCACCCGCACCGGCTCCGGTGAGGAAACCGCGTCGTGCCGGATCCACGCTCGCAGCTTTCTTGCGAACCGCGGCGCGCGTGACGAAGAACCCGATCGCCCCGATCGCGACGACCGAGAGGACGAGCAGCACGACTCCCGACATCGCATTCATCGCATCGGGCTTGAATTTCAGGCCGATCTCATGCATCAGCTCGCCGGCCAGGAAGCCGGACTGATCGAGCCCGATCGGCACTTTGTAGAGGTAGTGGCCGACGACGAAGTATCCGGCGATGATCGCAAAGACCAGACATCCGATGACTGCGGTGCGGGGCTTGAACGACACGAGGTCCCTCCTGCGATTGGCGGTGGCTCGAAAGGCGCGAACTCCCGGCAGTATACGCAGCCGAACGCACATGGGTTGCACCTTGCGCCAACGCGACGAATGGGCCCCGCGGGTGGCGCCGCCGCGATTCCGGTTGCGCGCCGATCTCTGCGATCTACCGTTTCCGATGGGGAACCAGAGAGGTCGGATTCATTCCCGTGATCGAGATCAGCCTCGAAGCCCACATCGACGCGCCGCGAGAGCGTGTCTGGCGGATGCTTGTCGACCACGAACGAATGCCGGAGTGGTTCCCCGCTCGAGAGGTCGTCCGGCAGCAGCCCGGCGAGCCCGACCCGAATGGAGTGGGTGCGCACCGGGTCGTGCGCATGAGCGGGCTCACGATCGAGGAAGTCGTGACCGCGTTCAAACCCGGCGAGCACCTCGAGTATTCCGTGATCGAGGGGGCGCCGTTCGTCGACCACATGGCCGACGTGATCTTGATGGATGAGGGGGACGGCACCCGGGTTCGCTGGAGCACCCGCCTGCGCCCGTTGCTTCCCGGAACCGGGTGGCTCGTGAAGAGCAATGTCGCGCGCATGCTGCAGCGCGCCGTGTCGGGCCTGAAGCGAATCGTCGAGATGGAGACCGGGCAGCCCGAGGAGAGCGCAGCTCTACGGGGCGGGATCTCCGGCTGTGAAACCGACGGCGCGATGCCCTGACCGATGGCCGAACCCACCGTCATTCACACGCTGGCAGAGGTCGCGGGGTTCATCGGAGTCGACCTCGGACCGAGCGACTGGGTTCCGATCACGCAGGATCGCATCGACTTGTTCGCAAAGGCGACCGGTGACGACCAGTGGATCCACACCGACGTCGAGCGCGCGCGCCGCGAGTCACCGTGGAAGGAGACGATCGCACACGGCTACCTCACGCTCTCGCTGGCTCCGATGCTGCTGAACCGGATTCTCGCGATCGAGGAGAGCCGATCGGCGATCAACTCCGGAATCGAGAAGATGCGACTGTCGAGCCCGGTACTCGCGGGCTCGCGCGTGCGCATGTCGGGCTGCATCGAGCACACGCGATCGATGCCCGGCGGCGGCCTGCGGGTGATGTTTCGCCTGGTGTTCGAGGTCGAGGGCGCGGTGAAGCCGGCCTGCACCGCGAACGTCGTCTACGTCTACTTCCCGTAGTGGAACTCCGCCCGCTGCGACGGTCGTCGACCGACGCGACGAGCTGGCCGAATCGGTTGGAACGAGGCATTGCGCCGAGATCCTGCACCGGCAGCCAGCGGTCGTCCTGCAGGACTTCGACCTCATCGACGCGGTCATCGGAATCGTAGAGGACGCGGAGCTTGATCTCGGCGCCCGACCCCGCGGTTCCCTCGAGCGGAGTGGTGACGAGTTCGGAAAGACCGAGGGTGACGACGGCGGCGGCGCCGTAGGTGACGGCCTTCGCCGCCTTCACCGCGCCGTGTTGCCCCTGATAGAACTTGAAGACGTCGTACTTTCTGCCGTCCGGAGCCGTTTCGGTAACGATCGGCTGCTCGAACTCGGCGAGGACCTTGTAGCGTTCCGTTCCCTTCTCCAAGACCGAGAAATCCTTGCTCTCCGGCCCCTTGGTGGCTTGCACCGCCGAGCAGGCCGACAGCGCCACGACCAGGAGCGGAAGGAGAGCGACGTGCAGTGCGATTCACATCACTGTTTCTCCAAGCGTTCGACCGGACGATCCGACGCGACGGATCGCATCTCGAAGGCAGGATCTTCCGAAGATCCTCCGTCCCGGCGCGAAGCATATCACGGTCGAGCGCAGTGGTCGGCTTGACGCCGAGGGGCCGGATGCCGATGCTTGGACGATGCGCGTAGCGATCGCTCAAGTGAATCCCGTCGTCGGCGATCTCCGCGGCAACCGCCGTCTCGTCGAAGAGGCGGCCGAGCGGGCCGCCGCCGCACGCGCCGACGTCGTCGTGCTGCCCGAGCTGGTCCTGACCGGTTACCCCCCGATGGACCTGCTTTCGCGCGAGGGATTCGTGCGCGACCAGATCCGCGAACTCGACGCCCTGCTGCCGCCGTCGAAACGGGTACCGATCCTGCTCGGCGCCGTGCTGCCCGAAGCGGGAAGACCGGCGGGAGGGATATGCAACTCCGCAGTGCTGCTCGTCGGCGGTCGGCGCGTCGCCCGACAGGACAAGACCCACCTGCCCACCTACGACGTCTTCGACGAGAAACGCTACTTCAGCCCGGCCGAATCGCGCACACCGTGCGAACTCGCCGGCGTACCGGTCGGCCTCACGATTTGCGAAGACTCCTGGGCCGACGTGTACGGCTATTCCGTGAACCCGATCGCGGAGCTGGCGGCCGCGGGCACGCGATACATCTTCAACATCTCCGCATCGCCCTGGCACCTCGACAAAACGGGCGAACGCCGCGAGATGATCTCGAAGCTCGCCCGCGGCCACGACACGCCCATCGTGTTCGTGAACCAGGTCGGCGGCAACGACGAACTCATCTTCGATGGCGGCTCGTTCGTCTGCGATGCGAAGGGCGGAGTGATCGCCAGTCTGCCGCTGTTCGAATCTGCGTTCGAAGTGATCGATCTCGACGCCGAGCACGCGTCGCTCGCACCCGACGCCGTGGAGGATCCGGAACACGCCGTGCAGCTCGAGGCGGGGCTGTGTCTCGGCATCGGCGACTACTTCCACAAGCAGGGCCTGCCGCCGGACGCCGTCGTCGGCCTCTCGGGCGGAATCGACTCGGCGGTGACCGCCCACCTCGCCTGCCTCGCACTCGGCCCCGAACGCGTACTCGGCGTCGCGATGCCGGGCCCATTCTCATCGGAGCACAGCGTCGAGGATGCGCTCGCACTCGGCCGAAACCTCGGCATCGAAGTCCGCACGGTCGACATCACGCCCGTCTACGACAGTTACAAGGCCGTCTTCGGGCAACTCTTCGGCGAACGCGACGACTACGGCATCGCACAGCAGAACATCCAATCGCGGATCCGCGGCGCGACGTTGATGGCGGTTTCGAACGCCGAAGGACGCCTGGTGCTCGCAACCGGCAACAAGAGCGAGTTGTCGACCGGCTACTGCACCCTCTACGGCGACACCGTCGGCGGGATCGCGGTGCTCGGGGACGTCTACAAGCGCGACGTCTACGCGCTCGCGCGTCTGGCGAACCGCGCCGAAGAGAGAATTCCGCGTCGCACGATCGAGAAGCCGCCGTCCGCCGAGCTCGCGCCGGACCAGCTCGACTCCGACGATCTTCCCCCCTACGACGTGCTCGACGATGTGCTCGAACAAGCGATCGAAGGACAGCGCAGCGCGTCCGGGATCGAAGTTCCGCCCGGCACCACCGCCAAGGTGGTGCGTGACATCGTGAATCGACTGGATCGCAACGAGTACAAACGCCGTCAGGCGCCGCTCGTGTTGCGGACGTCGCGGAAGGCCTTCGGATCGGGAAGGCGGCTCCCGATCGTCCACCGCTTCATCGAGTCGGGGGACTGAAGTCGCAGCCGGCGGAGTGGTGGGCTACTCGGCGCCTTCGCCGATCGCGCGTACGTTCTCCGCACGAGCACCACGCGGGCCTTCCTGCACGACGTACTCGACGAAGTCTCCCTCGGAGAGCGAGTCGTAGTCCTGCGCTCCGAGCCCCGAGCGGTGGAAGAAGACCTCCTTGCCGTCGTCGCCGCGCACGAAGCCGAAGCCGCGCTCGCGTACGAGCTTCTTGATCTTCCCCTTCACCTTCGGACCCGACGGCGCGGCGCGCTGCGTCGCCTGCCGGCGGCCGCGGCCGCGACCACTTCGGCGCGGGCGTCCGGTGTTGTAGCGGTCGCCGCTCACGAACTCCTGACAGAAGAGTTCGGCGGGAACTTCCAGATCCTGCATGTCCTGCGATTCGGGCGACAGCAACACCTCGTCGTCGCCGATCTCGACGATCTGGTAGCGAAGTCCGGTGTTCTTGTGGGTGACTTGCGATCCCGACTCGACTTCATCCAATTGCAGCATGGATCCGACCTCGCTTTGGCTCCGCGCCCGAACGCCGGGTACCCGCGACGACGCGGGCCGGGGGCTTCAGGGATTCGAGCGGGGCAACCACGCCCGGCGCTCGCTGGCCAGAAACGCAGTAAGGTCCGGAGGTTAGGGGACTTTCCCGCCTGGGTCAATCCGGGCCCCGGCGGGGCTATGCTGCATCCGGAGCCCCTTGGAGACCGGGAATGCCCGCACTTCGCTCGCTGATCCTGATCGCGCTGTTGCTGTTCGCACCCGCTGTCCACGCGCGGGAAGACACGGTGATTCGGGTCGGGACCAGCGGCGACTACGCGCCCTTCAGCCTCGCGATCGAGGGGGATTCGATCGTGTTCGAGGGCTTCGACCTCGCCGTCGCGCGCGCCTTCGCCGAAGCCCACCACTACGAACTCGTTCCGAAACGCTTTCGCTGGTCGAACCTGTCCGAGTCCCTCGAGTCCGGCCGCTTCGACATCGCGATGTCCGGAGTCACCATCACCCCCGATCGCTCCGCGATCGGCCGCTTCAGCATTCCGGTCGTCGAAACCGGCGCGGTGGTGCTCGTGCGCGAGCTGGAAGGCGATCCCGACCTCGCATCGCTCGATCGCTCGACGATCCGGATCGGAGTGAATGCGGGCGGCTACCTCGAACGCGTGGCCCGCGGCCGGTTCCCCAACGCGACCCTGCTCACGATTCCCGACAACGCCGCGGTGCTCGACGCACTATCGACCGGAAACGTGCATGCCGTCGTCACCGATACCGCCGAGGCCTCCCTCTGGCTGGACACGTTGCCGGGCGCGAGACGACTCGGCCCGATCACCCGCGACCGCAAGGCCTACCTCGTGCGCGCGGATCGGCCCGACCTCGCCGCGCAGCTCGACCGCTGGCTGCTCGAGCGCGAAGCGGACGGCACGCTCGCCGCGGTCCGTGAGCTCTATCTCGGCGCGAACGCGGGGCCCGCCGTGGCGACGCCCCTCACCGCACTGCTGGCCGCGGTGGACGAACGCCTGTCGCTGATGCCCCTGCTCGCGGTCGCGAAGCGCGAAGCCGGGCTGCCGCTCGTCGTTCCGAGGCGAGAAACCGTCGTGCTCGACGCCGCCGTCGCCGACGTCGCGGCAGCGGCTTCCGGCGCGGGGATTGCGGAGCCCCCGGCCACGCCACTCGTGCGCGCCTTCTTCCGCGCGCAGATCGAGGCGTCGAAGCAGGTGCAGGTATCTTCGCTCAAGGATCCCGCCTTCGTGCGACCCGACGCCCCCCCCGATGTGGGCGAGGTGCTGCGCCCGGCGCTGATGCGGATCGGAGCGAAGATCGCAGGCCTGATCGTCGCGCTCCCGGCCGGGCTCGATCCGGGCGAAGTCCGCCGAGCCGCGCGCGACCAGCTGCGAACGCCGTACCTCTCCGAATCGTCGAAGCATTCCATCGCCGACGCGATCGCCGCGCTTTCCGGCGGCGTCGCCGATCAGTAGTAGGTCGAACGCGCGCGATGCCGCGGGGTCGCCTTCATTTCCGGACTCTGGCCGTGGGTCCACAGCAGGTAGTCGACCTGCTGGGCCGTCGACCCCTTGCCCGCGGCGGCGAGAACGGCAACGCAGCGCTCGACCGCGTGCAGCGCCGATGCCCGAATCTCGACTTCCTCGGGTGATCCGCTCTCCAACAGCTCCTCTGCGTCGATGCGCCGCGCGAGCTCCGGCTCGTAGACCAACACTCCCTTGCGACGCAGGACATGGGGCACGAGGTTGTCGGCGAAGATCGTGAGTCGCGAAAGGTCGTCGAAGCCGCCGTAACCCCGATCATCGAAAGCAACGGCCAGATCCGCGACGGTGAGCTGGGCGCGCTTGTAGAACGGCACCTCGAAGCCCGAATAACGCGCGACGTCGCGGTAGAACGGCATGCCGGCCAGGGCCAGGACGAGCGCCGAAGCCGAACCCGCCGCGGCTTCGACCAGTCGCGAGAATCGCCCGCCGTAGCCCCGTGCGACGAAGCGGCCCAGGTCGTTCCACGCCGTCGCGTACAGCGCCATCAGCTCGCCGACCTCCGGAACCGTGAGGTCCTGATCGAAGACGTCGGCGCAATCCCCGGCGTCGAGCCGCTGCAGCGCTTCGGCGCTCCACGGACCGGCGCGCAGGAAGTGCTGCTTCAGGTTCGTCGCGAGGGTCATATAGCCCGACATGCCCGGACGCTTCGACAGGGTCGGAAACCAGCCGGAGCCGAAATTGATCGCGTTCAGCGTGAAGATGAACGCCAGAGTCGCATCGTCGTCTCCGACCCGTTGGTGTCCGGGGTCGAAGTCGGGGTCGGCGGCCGGCATACGACCGAGCTCATCGGCGAGAGCCACGACGGCATCGGCGTCGATGCGCACGAAACGGGCGTTCGCCGCGACGCGAGCGGAGGCAGCGCGAATCCGCTCGAAGATGTCTTCGCTCATTGCTCCGAGCCGATCAGCCACAGCGCCTGCGGCAGGATCTCGATTCGGACCGGCAACGATCCGAGCGACTCGCCGTCGATATCGAGCAGTACCGTGCCCGGCTCCGCCTCGGCCTCTATTTCGCGGCCGCGCAGGAAGCTGCAGATCGGATCGTCGAGATGTCTGCCCGAATAGAGCATCGGCAGCTTCGAGATCAACGTCGACTTCGGATGCTCCGGGACCAGCACGATGTCGAGCAGGCCGTCGTCGAGTCGCGCCTCGGGCGCGATGTGCATGCCGCCTCCGAACCAGCGCCCGTTGGCCGCGGCGACGATCATCAGCGGACCGTCGTGAACCAGCTCGCCGTCGACGCGCACGACGACCGGAGCGGCACGGTAGCGCGCGATACCCTTCAACGTCCCGACCAGGAACGAAGCCCTGCCGCCGAGGCGCTTGCTCGCCTGGTTGACGAACCGGTCGATCAATCCGCTGATCCCGAAGCTCGCGACGTTGACGAAATAGCCGGTGGTCTCGTTCAGCGCGAAGTTGCGGTAGCGGATCCGGCCGGCGTCGATGGCGCGCGGCTTGGCCTGCTTCAACGCGGCGATGGCCTGGTCGATTCCGGACGGCACGCCCGCACTCCGCGCGAAGTCGCCGCCGGTTCCGAGGGGCAGCGCGCCGATCTGCGCGTAGCCCCCGAGCCCGGCCGCGAGCAATCCGCTCGCGACTTCGTTCAGCGTGCCGTCCCCGCCCGCGACGAGCACCCGCTCGATCCCCGAGCGAACGCCCTCACGCGCGATCCGCTCCGCGTCGCGCGGGCCTCGCGTCAGCTCGCTCTCGAAGGCACCGAGTTCCGCTCGGAGCTTCGATTCGAGCGCACTCCAGCGCCGGCCGGTCGCGCCGTTCCGGCTGCGCGGGTTCACGATCACGAGCGTCCGTGCAGACACGCGGGCATGGTACTGGAACCGGAGCAAGGACGAGACGCTTCGATCGCGAAGCGGCTCGAACGCAGCGGCCGATCAGCAGCCGATGCCCGCTCAGGCCGCGCTTCTCGATCCGCTGGTGGCGCTCGTCGCCGCTGGTGGTGAGGCGACGATCTGGTAGCTGCGCCGAACGCTGTCGACGTAGGCCATCGCTTCCGCGTGCGTTCGCTCTTCGTCCCAGCCCGCGACCCGCGCAGCCGCTTCCGCGATCGCGGGCAGCTCGGCGAGTCCCTGTCCCACCGCGAAGATCGCCATCCCGAGGCGCCGCTCCAACAGATCGCAGAGCGTCGCAGGGCACTCCGTACGGAACGACCAGGCAATCTCGGCGAAGAGGTTGCGCGAGCCTCCGATCGGGCGCAGATCCGCGGGGGAAGCTTCGGCGAGCAGATCGGCCGCGCGCGCCCCATAGCTCCGCAGCAGATGGCGGCTGTGCCTGCTCTCGATCCCGTAGCGCGCGCGGAGCTCCTCCTCGGCGACACGCCACTCGGGGAGCGCGGGGCGAAGCGGGAGATCGGCGGTCCGGCTCGGTCCGAAGTTCGCCGCACGACCGGCGGGCAGGGCGCGAATCACGCGGTCGACGATCCGCTTGCCCATCAGGCGATGGGTCGTGAGCTTCCCACCCACGACCGACAACAAGCCGGAGGCGTCCGCGTAGATGCGGTGCTCGCGCGAAACCTTGGTCGAGGGCGTTTCATCGTCGCTCGCAGCGGCAAGCGGTCGAACGCCCGCGAATACGCTGCTCAGGTCGTTCGTCGTCAGGCACGCGTTCGGAAAGGCCCGATTGACGGCGTCGAGCAGGTAGTGGACCTCGTCGATCGAGACGGTCGGCGAGTCGATCTCGTCGCTGAAGGCGTCGGTGGTGCCGATCAGTGCGACGTCGTCCCACGGAACCAGGAAGACCTGACGGCCATCCGCCGCATCGAAGGTCACGGCGGTCTCGGCGCGAATGCGGTCGCGCGGAATCACCAGATGGACACCCTTCGCGGGTCGCAGCTCCGGGCGCGCGACCGGACGATCGATGCCGCGCACCCGCTCGACCGCCGGACCTGCCGCGTTCACGATCGCGGCCGCCCGCACTTCGGTCGTTTCCCCGGAGAGCCGGTCGACGATGCGCGCGCCGCACAGCAGGCCGTCGTCGCCGCGCAGGAATTCGACCGCTTCGGCGTGATTCACCGCGTGGCCTCCGAACTCGCGCGCGCTCTTCAGGGTCTCGAGCACCAGACGGGCGTCGTCGACCTGGCCGTCGCTGTACAGCCCCGCTCCCTGCAGACCCTCGCCGCGCAGCTCGGGTACCCGTTCGAGGACGCCTTCAGGGTCGACGATTCGAAAGCGCGCCGTCGGCCGGAAGTTCGCCAGCGCGGAGTAGATTCCGAGTGCGGACCGCACCTGCCACATCGGATACCGGCCGCCGCGATAGGCGGGAAACAGGAACTCCAACGGGCGCACGAGGTCGGGATCGAGTCGCATCATGCGATCGCGCTCGCGGCACGATTCGCGCGTCATCGCGAGGTGGCCCTCGCCGATGTAGCGCAGACCGCCGTGAATCAGCTTCGAGGAACGACTCGACGTGCCCGACGCAAAATCCTCGCGCTCGACCAGCAGCGCGCGCAGGCCCCGTGTGGCGGCGTCGCGCAGAACCCCGGCTCCCGTGATGCCCCCGCCGATCACCAGCAGATCGACCCCGGCGCGGGCCGCTGCGGCGAGATCGCCGGCGCGGCCCGCGAACGACCAGGTCCGAGCGGATCCGGCGGTCACGTGGCGGGCGCTCGCGCCGCCGGACCGATCAATCCGGCGGATTCGAGGCGATTCGCCTCGAGCATGATCGCCGCTTCGCTGTAATCGAGCATTTCCTCGAGGACTCGACGTGCAGCGACCGGGTCACCGGCTTCGATCGCAGCGAAGAGCTCGCGATGATTGCGGAGCGAACGCTCGAAATCGCGCTGCTCGTTGTAATAGAGCGGCCCGAGCTTGCGCAGCAGCCGGGTGAAGAGGTTCGTCAGGAATTGGTAGACGAGATTGCCGGTCGCCTCGCCGAGCAACGCGTTCATTTCGACGTCGATCTCGAGTGCGACGCTGGGCTCGCTGCCGTCGCGCGCTTCGCGCTCGATCAGAGCGCGGGCCCGAGCGACGTCGGCTTCGGAGCGATTCGCCGCCGCGAGCTCCACCGCGTGTACCGTCATGTGGCGCCGAAACTCGAGAATCTGCCGCAACAGCTCGGCGGTAATGGTGCGGCGATCCCGGAGCAGATCCTCGATCAGCTGGAGCGCCGACGAGCCCCGAATTCCGCGTACGAAGCTGCCCTGACCGTGACGAACCTCGATCAACTCCAGGAATTCGAGACGCTTGAGCGCCTCACGCACCGAAGCCCGATTGACGGCGAGCGATTCCGACAGCTCGCGTTCGTTCGGCAAACGCGACCCGACGGCGTAGACACCGGTGAGGATCAGACCGCGCAAGCGCTCGGCGACGGCGTCCGATCGGCGCGGAGATGCCAGGGATTCGAGATTCGCGCTCATATCGCTCCTCGCGACAAACGACTGGTATGAGGTCTGAGGTCCGACCACCTTATCGGACGATATACGAATTGGCGAACCCGAATTTCGTCGGTTGTGCCCCGAAGATTGTTGGTCGATCGAGAAGAACCGCAGGCGTGCCGCGGAATTCCGTGTTCTTTTTCCAACTAGTTGAATTTCCAATAGGATTCAGAGGGTTGGCGCTACCACCAACAATCTTTGGGGCACGATCGATTCCACCAAAATTTTATTGCGAACAGATTCGCAAATAGAAATCTCCAGCGAAGTGGGTTTTGCGCCCCGGCCCCTCAAGAATTGTCCTCGATCGGGTCGATAGACCCCCCGGAACCACGACCTGATGATCGAACTTCACTCACTTCTGCTCGAAATCATGGTGCTGCTCGGCGTCTGGCTCTGTCTTACGGTGCTCCAGCAGGACCGCAGGACTCCCGGACGCAAGACCTTCGCGCTCGCAACCGGGGCCTGGATGATCTGGTGCTTCGGCGGCCTGGCCGGAGCCCGCGGCTGGTTGAGTCCGCCCACCGCAATCCAGATCGCGCACGTCGGCGTGATGCTGATCGCGCCGCTGTGGTTGGGACTGGCTGCTCAAACGGCGCGCCTCGAGATCGCGCGCCGGGTTCCGTGGTTCCCGCTACCGCTGGCGGCGCCGGGCCTGGCCATCATCGCGCTGCTCTTCAGCGAACGCTGGAGCGGATTGTTCCTGATCGCAGGCGAGGATGGGTCGAATCTCAAGGGGCCGCTCTGGACGGTGATGGTCGTCTACGGTTTCGGTCTCGCGCTCGCGGGTTGCGCGATCCTCGTCTCGGCGGCGATCCGCTGGAAGCAACCCGGCGAAGAAGCGCGTCGGATCGCGATCGGCATCGCGCCGCTCATCACCTTCGTGGGCAGCGGGCTGTACTTCACCGGCTTCTGGCAGCTGCCCGCCGATCCGACGCCGCTGCTGCTCGGTATCTCCTTCCTCACCCTGCACGGTGGAATCTTCGCCGGCGGCCTGCTCCAGCCGCTCGCCATCTCGCAGCACGCGCTGATCCAACAGCTTCCCGTCGGTATCGTGCTCACCGATCGCGGCGGCGGCGTCGTCGACATCAATCGCGTCGCGGAGCGACGGCTCGGGATCGTCGCGAGTGCCGCGATCGGACGCAACTTCGATGCGGTGATCGACGCAGCCGGGCTCGGAGTCGATTTCGAAGTCACACCGGTCATGTCCGCAGGCTCGGAAGCCGGGCAGATCGTGCTGCTCGATCCGGCCGATCACAAAGCGCCGTCCGCCAGCGAAATCTTCGCCGCCGAGGCGCCGACCGCGAGCCCGTCCACGCTCGACGAAAGCCCGTCTACGCTCGACGACTGAACCCGACAGACGGCCGGATTCCGACTCCCGACCCGAATTCGATTCGGTGTATGCTGGCCGAAACAGGGAGGGCGCGTTCGTGGCGGACCGGTGGACGATTCGCGGCATCGAGTACGGCAACTGCAACTGCGACCGGGGCTGCCCCCGCCCGTTCAACGCCCCGGCCAGCCACGGCAACTGCGAAGCGGTCGCGGGGGAAATCATCCGCTAGGCGCGGTCCGCCGCCTCGGCCGAGCCGCCATGCCGAATCCGCCCCGATATTCCAGCGCGAAGAGCCTGCCGCGGCGCGATCGCATCGCGGTTCTCGCCGCGCTGTTCGGCGTCACCGCACTCGCGTGGCTGTACTTGATCGATCTCGCGATTGCGATGCGGGGCATGGCCGACATGTCGGGCGGCGGCATGAGCGACACCGCAGCGATGCTCGAGGTGCGCGCCTGGACTCCACGGCACTTCGCGATGATGTTCCTGATGTGGGCGGTGATGATGATCGGCATGATGGTCCCGACCGCCGCGCCCATGACCCTCATCTATGCCGCGGTCGGCCGGAAAGCCGCGCGGCAGGGCACTCCCGTCGCACCGACCGCCGCTTTCGTCGCCGGCTACGTCGCAGTGTGGGCGGGCTTCAGCCTGGCCGCGACCGTCGCCCAGTGGGGCCTCGACCGGGCGGCGCTGCTCTCGCCGATGATGGTGAGTCGAAGTCCCACCCTGGGCGCCGGACTGCTCTTCGCTGCGGGGATCTATCAGCTCACGCCGTTCAAGAACGGCTGCCTCGAGCACTGCCGGGCTCCGGCGCACTTCATCGCCGAAAACTGGCGGCCCGGAGTCACGGGTGCGTTCCGCATGGGCCTCGTGCACGGCGCCTACTGTCTCGGCTGCTGCTGGATCCTGATGGGTCTGCTGTTCCTCGGCGGCGTCATGAACCTGCTCTGGATCGCCGCCATCACCCTCTTCGTCCTGCTCGAGAAGATCGTCCCCGCCGGCCCCCTGGCGGGCCGCCTCGCCGGGCTCGCGATGATCCTCTGCGCCGTGCTCTTCCTCACCGCGTGAGCGCGCCGAGCAGCCCACCCGCACACGCGAAGCCGCCGAACTCCGTATCCGTCGAATGGTCGCGTGCGCCGCGCGCGGCGATCCGCGCCGGCCGATCGAACGCCTACGACTGCGCGCGCAACAGGTTCAACGCCGAACCGGCCTTGAACCAGGCGATCTGCTCCTCGTTCAGGGTCTGCTTCACCTCGAACGAATCCTCGCTGCCGTCCTCGTGCTGCAACACGACCGTGAGATTCGCTCCGGGCGAGAGCTTCGCCAGACCGCGCACGCTCACGCGATCGTGCTCCTGCACCTTGTCGTAGTCGGCCGGGTCGACGAAGGTCAGCGGCAGCACGCCCTGCTTCTTCAGGTTCGACTCGTGGATTCGCGCAAAGCTGCGCACCAGCACCGCCGCGCAGCCGAGCAGTCGCGGCGACATCGCCGCGTGCTCGCGGCTCGAACCCTCGCCGTAGTTCTCGTCCCCGACGACGAACCAGCGCAAGCCTTCGGCCTTGTAGTGCCGCGCGGTGTCGGAGAACTTGCAATGGCGGTCGTTCGACAACAGATCGACGCCGAGGCCCGTCTCGTCGGTGAAGGCGTTCACCGCGCCGGTGAACATGTTGTCGCTGATGTTGTCGAGGTGTCCGCGGAACCGCAGCCAGGGACCCGCGGGCGAGATGTGGTCCGTCGTGCACTTGCCCTTTGCCTTGAGCAGCAGCGGGATCCCTTCGTAGTCGTTGCCGTCCCAGGCCGCGAAGGGCTCGAGCAGCTGCAGGCGCTCGCTGCTCGGCGACACCTCGACCTTCGCGTTGCCGCGATCGGCGGGCGGCTCGACGTAACCCAGACGACTCGCGACGAAGCCCTGCTTCGGAACTTCCGGCGCGGGCGCGGGGGCTTCGAGCTTGAAGCCGACGCCGTTCTCGCCGACGATCTCGTCGCGCAGCGGGTCGAAGGCGAGCGTTCCCGCGAGCGCGTAGGCGACGACGATCTCGGGGCTGCCGATGAACGACAGCGTCTCCGGGTTTCCGTCGTTGCGGCGGCGGAAGTTGCGGTTGTACGAGCTGATGATCGAATTCGATTCGCCTTGCGCGATGTCGTCCCGCTTCCACTGTCCGATGCACGGACCGCACGCGTTGGCGAGCACCGTGGCGCCGATCTCGTCGAAGTTCCGCATCTGGCCGTCGCGCTGGATCGTCAGGTGGACCTGCTCGGAACCGGGTGTGACGTAGAGCGCGGATTTCGCCTTGGCACCGTGCGCGGCCGCCTGGCGCGCAACGTCGGCCGCGCGCTCCAGGTCTTCGTAGGAGGAGTTCGTGCAGCTGCCGATCAAGCCCGCGGTCAGGTTCACCGGGTAGCCGTGCTCGGCCGCGTCCGCAGCCATCCGCGTGACGGGCCTGGCGAGGTCGGGCGTATGCGGGCCGACGAGATGGGGTTCGAGCGTCGACAGATCGATCTCGACGACCACGTCGAAGAACTTCTCCGGATCCTGCTCGACCTCCGGATCCGCACGCAGCAGCTCGGCGCGGGCGTTCGCCACGTCGGCGATCTCCCGTCGGCCGGTCGCTGCGAGATAGGTCGCCATGCGCTCGTCGTAGGGAAAGATCGAAGTCGTCGCGCCCAGCTCGGCGCCCATGTTCGTGATGGTGCCCTTGCCGGTACAGCTGATCGACCGCGTTCCGGGGCCGAAGTACTCGATCACGCGATTGGTCCCGCCCTTCACGGTGAGCGTTTCACAGACCTTGAGAATCACGTCCTTCGGCGCCGTCCAGCCCGACAGCTCGCCGGTCAGATGCACGCCGACCTTGTTCGGGTAGAGGACTTCCCAGGGGAAGCCCGCCATCACGTCGACCGCGTCGGCGCCTCCGACGCCGCACGCGAACATGCCGAGGCCGCCCGCGTTCGGAGTGTGGGAATCCGTGCCGATCATCATTCCGCCCGGAAACGCGTAGTTCTCGAGTACGACCTGATGGATGATGCCCGCACCGGGGCCCCAGAAGCCGATGCCGTAGCGCGAGGATGCGGTGCGGAGGAAATCGTAGACCTCGCGATTGGTCTCGGCAGCGGTCTGCATGTCGGCCGCTGCGCCCCGATGAGCCTGGATCAGGTGGTCGCAATGGACGGTGGTCGGCGCGGCCGTCTCGTCGCGGCCGGCGAGCATGAATTGGAGCAACGCCATCTGTGCGGTGGCGTCCTGCATCGCGACGCGGTCGGGGCGGGTGGCGACGTAGCTCTTGCCGGGCTCGAGGGCTTCGTTCTCGGCGTCGTCGAGGTGCCCGAGGAAGACCTTCTCGGCGTAGGTGAGCGGACGGCCGAGTCGGCGGCGGATGATCGCCACGTTCCGCTCGAGCCTGTCATGGACCGCGCGAACGAAGTCGGGAGTGGTTTCGATGGTGGGCATGATTCCTCCGAGGGGTGGCGACGTTAGCGCATACCGGGTCCGTTTTGAGTCTACCGGCGCCCGCGAGCGCGCGGACGCCGGGTGCGGCCGGGAGCTGGGGCGCGATCAGCCGGAGCGGAGGGTCGCGAGCTCCGCCAGCAGATGCGCCGAAGCGTGCGCGGCCTTGCGAAAATCCCCCAGATGGAGGCTTTCGTTCTCGCCGTGCGCGTTGCAGGGCGGATCCTCCAGTCCGAGCAGCAGCGCCGGGACACCGCCGAGCACTTCGCTGAATGGACCGACGAATGGAATCGAGCCGCCGCAGCCCACCGTGACCGCGTCGCAGCCGTAGCCCCGAGCGAGCGCCCGGCGCGCCGCGTCGAAGGCCGGCCCGACCGGAGTCGTCTTCCAGCCCGGCACCGCGACCGGCACGGCGGTCTCGACCCGCACTCCCTCCGGCGGATCGCGTCGCAGGAACTCGACGAGCAGATCGCTCACGCGCTGTGCGTCCTGGCCGGGAGCGATCCGGACCCCGACGCGCGCGCTCGCCGTGGCGATCAGCTGGTTCGCCGCGGTCGCGAGCGGCATCGCCTCGAGCGCGAGGAGCGCCAGCGACGGCCGATACCAGAGGCGCTCGTAGATCGAGCCGTCGTCCACTCCGCGCAACCGGACACCCGCGAGAACGCCGGCATCCGCTCGAAACATCTCGCTGTCGAACGGCAGCTCGGCGAGGCGTGCGCGCTCCTCGGCGTCGAGTGCCGGGACGTCGTCGTCGATTCCCGGCACCGCGATCTCGCCCGCGGCGTCGGAGAGCCGCGCGAGCAGCGTCGCGAGCGCGGTCGCCGCATCGGGAATCGGCCCGCCCCACATCCCGCTGTGGACCGGGTGGTCGAGCGCGTGCACGTGCACGTCCACCGCGACCATTCCGCGCAATGCGGTCGTGAGAGATGGCAGCCCGGTCGCGAGGTTCGCCGTATCCGACAACACCAGCACGTCCGCGTCGAGCCGTTCGCGGTGGCGCCTCAGGAATTCCGCCAGGTGCGCGGAGCCGGTTTCCTCTTCGCCTTCGACGATCACCTTCACGTGGATCGGCAGCGCACCCTCGCTGTCGAGCCAGGCGCGCAACGCCGCCGCGTGCAGCAGGATGCCGGCCTTGTCGTCCACCACGCCGCGCCCGTAGAGGCGACCGTCGTCGCGCCGGGTCGGCTCGAACGCGGGCGTGCGCCAGTGGTCGAGGCGGCCGGGCGGCTGAACGTCGTGGTGGGCGTAGATCAGCGCGGTCGGCGCGGCCGGGTCGTCCGCGCGCTTCTCCGCGAGCACATACGGATGGGCGCCTTCGATCGTCACTACCTCGACGTCGTCCAGGCCGGTGTCGACGAGGACCTCCGCGGTGCGCTGCGCCGATCGCGCCACCTCGCTCGGGTCGAAGCCCGCCGCCGAGACGCCCGGAATTCGCGCCAGATCACAGAGCTGCTCCACCGTCTCGTCGAAACGGCGATCGAGCGAAGCGATGACGGGTTCCGGTGCCCCCACGGCGGCCGACGGTAGCACTGCGCGCGTCGGCCGGCGTGAGTGCAAAAGGCTCGTCGACTCCCGAACGCGATTCGAGTCTCCGGAATACCGGAACGATTCGCGACTGCTCGCCGGGCATACCAAACTGGATTTCTTCTTTCCAATCGGGGCCGTATCGAGTAGGAATCCATCGATCATGGCTTTCGCTCCACTCCGCTCCGATCTTTCCCGCTTCGGACTGCGTGCCACTGCGACGAGGCTCGTCCTCGACCCCCTCGCCCGACTCGTGCGGCTTCGCGTCTACGACTGCATCGAGCTCCGTCCCGAGGACGTCGACCAGTATGCGCTCGAGCCCATTCCCGATTACACCCGCAGATTCCTGGCGCCGGATGAAGTTCGATGCTTCGCCAAGGATCCACGTCGAAAGCCGCAATCTCGCCTCCGTGCGTTCCGCCTACCGCCTCGGCTTCCGCCGCTTCGGGATGGTGATCAGCGTCGGCCGCAAGCGCAGGATCGAGGTCTTGCACCTCCCGGGTTCGCGAGCACACGGGTTCAAGCCCGAGCGAAATCGACGCCGCAAGCAGCGCAAGCCGCAACCGTCACTCGCTGCCGTCCTCGCGTCCGAACCTGGGCGTACTGCGTCGGTTGCGCGATTCCCCCGATCGCTTCAACCCGGCCCATCGCGTGCGCTCCCTGGCTGAATTGGAGGGCTCGCGAAGCGCCGACAACGACTACCGGTTTCAGCACGAGTCGCACGGCGCGCTGTACGCCGTCTTCCTGCGATCGTTCGTCGAGGAGTCGGCGCTCGACCGTCGACTGCTCCGCGCTCGGCGCCGACCCGAGAGGATGTTGTCCAGGACGCCGAAGTACTTCCTGTGGGTCGGTGGTCGGCGTCGAGCCGTGGCCCGATCGATCGAGCCGAACCGAACCGAACCGAACCGAACCGAACCGAACGGAGCAAGGAAGATCCTCCGAACCACCCGAATCGGCAACGGAGAAAGCCGCTGGCTACGGCTGATCTCCGGCTCGGCGCCCTGTCCTCTGGTACCTGGCGTTCGTCTCGTCGAAGCAGCTCATTGCCATATCAGGACTGTTTGAAGAAATCCGGTATCGCGTCGTTCGGCACCAGCACTGTCTCCGCCTTTCTCTCCGACAGCACGAACCTCACGGCCGCCCCCGCCAGCTCCTCCACGCCGATCGTCGGGCACAACCGGTTCACCAGCGCGTACAAACCGTCCAACGGCACCGCGATCTTCACCGACGTGGGCAGTCCGGGCAGAGTCCTTCTCGTCCCGACGACGAACCCCGCGCGGAGACAGATCGCATTGCCGGCGTTCTGGACATCGTTCGCCACGAACTCCTCGATCTTGCGCTTGCCCTCGTAGTAGCCCGGGATCACGTGAGGGAACGGATACCACCAGTCGTCCATGTTCGACCGGTCACGCGTGATCACGGCGAACTTGGTGGCGCCGATCTCCTTGCTGATGGTGTATGCGTTCATGTTCGCGTCGCCGCAGGTCCGCACCATGTTCGTCTGCGACCACGGCGTTATCGCCCCCACGCACGAGACACACCCCACAATGTCGTATCGAGACGTCGCTGCGCGCAGCGCGTCACGAACGGTCTGCGGCGCGAGGAGGTCTCCGCTTACGAAGCTGAGCCTGGTGGTTTGGTACACGGGCTCGTCCGAGAGCCACTCGGGTGCGACTCCGGTTCGACTCACTACGAAGATCTGGAGGTCCTTGTTCTGCAACAAGGCTTCCGCCAACACCG
>Ga0210064_1000281_pt1 | contig 24441 bp, 23 predicted proteins | sample Muzzi_CordC_D2_FD_185531 | JGI IMG/M metagenome (GOLD analysis project Ga0210064, IMG submission 185531) | Wetland microbial communities from San Francisco Bay, California, USA, that impact long-term carbon sequestration - Muzzi_CordC_D2 (SPAdes) | ecosystem: Environmental > Aquatic > Marine >... | reverse complement strand
AAAACTGCCGTCAGGAAATGGAAGGTCCTCGGCATTGGCCTGAACAAAACCTACGTTGCCGGTAATGCCTTTATCCAGAAGGCGTTCGCGGCCGACGCCTAACATCGAAGCATTGATATCACCGATTATCACTCCGCCTTGCGCGCCGACAAGGCGTGACAGGCGAGCAGCCAGATCAGCCGTTCCACCGGCGAGGTCGAGTATCGTCTGCCCGGGACGTGCACCGGCTTGTTCGACGGCGAAGCGTTTCCACAGACGGTGGATACCGAACGACATGGCATCGTTCATGATGTCATAGTTGCTGGCAACGGAATCGAACACATCTGAAACCCGGCGTTGCTTGTCCTCCCAGTCAACCTGCTGGTAGCCGAAGTGAGTGGTTTTTTCGCTCATGGTTTACCCATTGCCTAACTCGGAATGTGGTGCGCCTGCTTCCTTCAGACGGTTAAGATAGTCCTGCCAGTTCTGTTGCTTGTTGGCACCCAGGTGGTACAGGGTATCCCAGGAGTAGATGCCCGTGTTGTGTTCATCATCGAAATAAATCTGTATGGCATAGTTTCCGACCGGTTCGATGCGCTCTATATTGACGTCCTCTTTGTCAACTTGCAGGACGCTGTCACCCGGACTATGCCCCTGTACTTCGGCGGACGGTGAATTTACACGCAGATATTCGCAGCTCATTTCAAAATGTTCACCATCGTCAAAGGTGATTTCCAGCATTCTGGATTTCTGGTGCAGATTGATCTCGGTTGGATGCGGATGTTGCTGGGCCATAGTGAACCTCGAAATGGAGATGTTACAAAATGTACCTGCTCAGGTCTTCATCCTGGGCCAGGTCTGCTAATTGTTCATTGACATAATCGGCATCGACGACCAGGGTCTGGCCGGAGTGGTCTGCTGCTTCAAAAGACGCTTTTTCCAGCAAACGCTCCATTACAGTGTGCAAACGGCGTGCGCCGATGTTTTCGGTGCGTTCGTTTATCTCCCAGGCTACCCTGGCAATACGCTCGATGCCATCGTTCACAAAGCTGAGTTGCAGCCCTTCTGTCATCATCAGCGCAATGTACTGTTCGGTGAGTGATGCATCCGGTTCTGTGAGAATACGAACGAATTCCGCTACACCCAGCGCCTGTAGTTCCACACGGATGGGCATGCGGCCCTGCAGCTCGGGAATCAGATCCGAGGGTTTGGACATGTGGAAGGCGCCGGAGGCAATAAACAGGATATGGTCGGTTTTCACCATGCCGTATTTGGTCGTGACAGTACTGCCCTCCACCAGCGGCAGGAGATCGCGCTGCACACCCTCCCGGGATACCCCTGGGCTGCCACCCTGTTCACTGCGCTGCGTGACTTTGTCGATTTCATCAAGGAAGACAATGCCATTCTGTTCGGCCGCTGTTAACGCGCATAACTTGAGGTCTTCCTCATTGATCATCTTGCCGGCTTCTTCGTCGGTCAGAACCTTGAAGGCGTCGGCCACGCGCAGCTTGCGGGCTTTGGTACGATCGCTGCCGAAATTTTGAAACATGCCCTGCAACTGGCTGGTCATTTCTTCCATGCCGGGCGGAGCCATAATTTCAATGCCCGGCGGCGCGGCCGACACTTCTACCTCAATTTCCTTGTCATCAAGCCGCCCCTCACGGAGCATTTTGCGAAATTTCTGCCGGGTTTCGCCGCCGTGACCGGTTTCCTCCGTTTCGGTACTGAAACCCGCATTGCGCGGTTTTGGCAGCAGCGCATCAAGAATACGCTCTTCTGCCGCGTCCTGCGCGCGATGATGTACCTTGGACATTGCCTCTTCACGCGTCATCTTGATGGCGATGTCGACCAGGTCACGGATGATGGATTCCACATCGCGGCCGACGTAACCGACTTCTGTGAACTTGGTGGCTTCTATCTTTATGAAAGGTGCCCTGGCCAGTTTTGCCAGTCGCCGGGCAATTTCGGTTTTACCCACGCCGGTGGGGCCAATCATCAGTATGTTCTTTGGCGTGATTTCACTGCGTAAGGGATCCTCCACCTGCTGCCGGCGCCAGCGATTACGCAGGGCTATGGCGACGGCGCGTTTGGCGTCGTCCTGGCCGATGATATGTTTGTCCAGCTCCTGGACGATTTCACGGGGGGTCATTTCAGACATGGGTAAAATTAAAACTCGAGTTCTTCCAGAGTCAGATTCCGGTTGGTGTAGACACAAATGCTAGCGGCGATTTCCAGGCCTTTCTCAACGATGCTGCGCGCATCCAGATCGGTATTATCGAGCATGGCGCGCGCTGCAGCCTGGGCAAACGGACCACCGGAACCGATGGCCATCAGGCAGTCTTCGGGTTCTATCACATCGCCGTTGCCGGTGATGATCAGAGAGCTTTCATTGTCGGCTACCACCAGCAGGGCCTCCAGGCGGCGCAGCATGCGGTCGGTGCGCCAGTCCTTGGCCAGTTCGACGGCAGAGCGAACCAGGTGCCCCTGGTGTTTTTCAAGTTTGGCTTCGAAGCGTTCGAACAGTGTGAATGCATCGGCAGTACCACCGGCAAACCCCGCCAGCACTTTACCGTGGTAAAGCGTGCGCACCTTGCGTGCGTTGCCTTTCATCACGGTGTTGCCCATGGAGACCTGCCCATCACCGCCGACCACCACACGGCCGTGCCGGCGTACGGAGAGAATGGTTGTGCCGCGATACTGTTCCACGCCAGATTCCTGCATTCTTGTAAAGGGGGCCGGAATTGTACACCAAGACCGCCTCTGGATCAGGCTGGTGTCAGCAGGCCCTAAAACCTTTAGCCGGATGCGGATAAATTTGAAATCTGTCCCGGCTGGTACCGACTTGAGCGCCGAACTGCCCCGCCCGCGATCGAACAGCGTTGAATTTAGCCACGGAATTCGCGGAAATGAACAATAAACGTTGTCTGCCGCGGCTGTTTACACGACATTGTTTATTCGCCTTTTTTTGATTTGCGCGCGCGCGGATGCGCTTTATCGTAAACCTGGGCGAGTCGCTGAAAATCGAGATGGGTGTAGATCTGGGTCGTGCTCAGATTGGCATGGCCGAGCAATTCCTGAACAGCGCGCAGATCACCGCTGGATTCCAGCAGGTGGGTGGCGCAGGAATGGCGCAGGGCATGCGGGTGCAGGCGGATGTCAATCCCCTGTTTGAGGGCCCAGCGCCTGAAGCGCTGTTGAACATTGCGAGGGCTCAAGCGTGTGCCAGTTCGGTTAATGAACAAGGCGGGTTCTCCCACGGCACAGTGAACGGCGCGGACTTTCAACCAGTTCTGCAACACTTCGCTGGCCTTGCGGCCAACCGGGACCACACGGGTTTTTCGGCCTTTACCCAGTACCCGGGCCTCACACTGTGGCAGATCGATGTCCTGCAGGTCGAGACCGACCAGCTCCGCCAGGCGCAGGCCGGAGGAATACATCAGTTCCATCATCGCCAGGTCGCGTTGTGCCAGCCAGTCATCAGCAGCGGTATCCAGCAGGCCCTGAATGCGGTCGATGTCCAGGCTGTGGGGAAGTTTGCGCGGCGTTTTCGGTGCGCGTATGTCCTGTGCGGGATTACTGCTCAAGATACCCTGTCTGATGAGGTGGCAGCAGAAGCTGCGCAGGGCGGACAATTTACGTTGGATGCTGCGCCCGCCAAGTCCCTGCCGGTGGATCTGCGCCGCGAAGCTGCGCACTTGTTGAGGATGCAGATCCGACCAGCGCGCGATACCCTGTTCATTGCAGAACCGTACCACAGATACCAGGTCGCGGCGGTAATTGCTGAGTGTGTGCGGGGATAGCTGGCGTTCGTCACGTAAGTGAGATTCGAATTCGCTCAGCCGGGCTATTTCGCATTGAAGCATGGATATTACCAGCCGCCTATCCTGCGTACCCCTCAATCAGCACCGGTGTGATTTGCCAGCAGAGATGACAACAGTTCGCCGAGGTGGCTGAGAAAAAGAGTGCCCATGCAGGGATTAAAGCGGTTGACTTCCCGGCTGCCAATGGCGAGCAAGCCGCTGTGTGCGTATTCACCCAGCGGGACAACGGCCGTCGATTCGATGTCAGTGGCCTGGTCCTTGAATATAATATCCAGTTGCTCCTGTTTGAGACGACCGCATTGCGGTTTTCCCTCGGAGTATAGAGTCGGAAACCGCTCTTTCAGTGTTTCGTCGATAACCAGGTTCTTTGCACCGGTTTCACGCTGCCGGGTTTCATCAAGTCCTGGCAGGTGCAGTGCGATGGCATCGGCTTTGAACTCGTTGCGTAAATGGTCTCTCAGCGTATCCAGCAATTCGAGCAGTGAGCCGGCTTTGAGCAGATCGAGCGTCATCTGGTGCATGCGCTCGTTCAGGCGGTCGTTGCCTTGTGCCACATCGACCAGTTCCAACAGCTTGTTTTTTAGATCCTGGTTTTGATCGCGCAGCACCTGAACCTGTTTTTCGATCAAGGAAAGGGCTTCTCCCGTCGAATGTGAGAGATGGAGCTCTGCCAGCAGACCGGGATGCTTTTCAAAGAAGTCCGGATGGTTGCTGATAAAGCTGGCCACCTGCTCGGAGTCGGGCTCCTCTATCCTGCTTTCGGCGTTGGCTTGAGTTGTCATAGGTCTATTTTGCCCTCAAAAACAAATGTGGCGGGTCCCGTCATCAGTACCGGTTGATGCTCGCCCGCCCAGCTTACCACAAGATCACCTCCCCGCAGCTCGACGGTCACGGTTTCGTCCAGTGTGCCCTGAATCCGGCCGATCACAACAGCAGCACAGGCACCCGAACCACAGGCCAGGGTTTCGCCAACACCTCGTTCGAAAACACGTAGCCGGATGCGTGAGCGGTCGATAATTTCCATGAAGCCAACGTTCACGTGGTTAGGAAAGCGCGGGTGCGATTCAATCCGGGGGCCGAGTTTCGCCAGCGGAGCTGAATCAAGGTGTGGTACTTCCAGCACAGCATGCGGGTTACCCATCGAAACGGCACCGATTTCCACCGTTTCGCCGTTAACCGACAAGGCATAACGCTGTGCACGAACCATCGCCTGAAACGGAATTTCTGCCGGCTCCAGATGAGGGGGCCCCATATCGACGCTAATCTGGCCATCGTCCTGAACGACCAGCTCTATGCGCCCTGCTTTGGTCTGTACCGTAATCCGGCTCGCTTTTGTCAAGCCTTTTTGGCGAACAAACCGGGCAAAGCAGCGGGCTCCGTTGCCGCATTGCTCCACCTCGCGACCATTGGCGTTGAAAATGCGGTAGCGGAATTCAGCATCGGGCTGCTCAGGTGCTTCCACCAGCAGCAGCTGGTCACATCCGACACCATGCCGCCGATCGGCAATGTGGCGAATTTGCGGAGTTGACAGCTTAACCTGCTGATTGATCGCGTCGATCACAACAAAGTCGTTGCCCAGGCCGTGCATTTTGCTGAAAGACAGTTCCATGGTGTGAGGGTACGGGCAATGAAATGTGCCTTCAACAAATTCATCGATGTGCCGGCTGGTTTGCAGTCGCGGGCAAAGCGTAGCAGAATCCCCAGCATGGAAAATCCGTATCCAGGACCTGTGTCAACACGTTGAAAGTAGCCGCTGCTGAACCGGTAACACCATCAGCAGAGGTTTTGCGCTTGCGGCAGGTCGGCGTGGAGGAAATCGCCAGCCTGCTGACCGATTACGGACTGGTCTGCGAGCAAGTCGGAGATGATGTCGCAATACCAGGCAGCTTCTGGGGTGACTCGGAAGCCGGTCTGGTCGCCAACAGACTGCTGGCACGTGCTGATACGCCAGTCCATTCCATATTGCATGAAGCCTGCCACTACGTGTGTATGACACCGGAGCGGCGCGACGGCCTGCATACCGATGCCGGTGGTGACTACGATGAGGAAAACGCAGTGTGCTATTTGCAGATTCTGCTGGCGGGACACCTGCCTGGGATTGGGCGTGAGCGCATGATGCGGGATATGGATGCCTGGGGATACAGTTTCCGTCTGGGCTCGGCATGTTCCTGGTTCGAACGTGACGCAGCGGATGCATATCACTGGTTGCTGGTGCATGGTCTGGTCGATGACTGCAAACAGCCGACGTGGAGCCTGCGCCACCTGTAGCAGCCCTCCTACAGGTGGCCAGAGACTATAAAATGCCGGTCGCTGACGACTTCAATCCTAAGCTGGTCAATGCCCTGTTGTTTCAGTTGCAGCCTCACTTCATCGGGGCGGTAGGCGGCCAGCAGAGAATTAAAAAAATCCTTTTGCAAAACCTCTGCTTCATTGGCGGCATAGGTTTTTAACAGCTGTTCGGCCTGTTCACGGCTGTCCGGCCGCATCAGGTCCATGACAAAAACAACCGAACCCGGCTGTCCGTATTCGACAAGACTCCTCCAAAGCGTGGCAGGATCATTGAGGTGATGGAGCAGGCTGTTGGAAAGCAGGATGTCGTAAGATTGCAGGGGCAGTCGTGTATCCGGCAGATAGGCAGGAAAATATTCGATACACCCGTCCAGCGACTGTGCACCGGTCTCTGTGCGAGCCAGGGCCAGCATGGATTCGGAGGCATCGACAGCATGGATGTTGCAATCCGGAAATGCCCTGGCAAAGCGCCGGCAGATGTCGCCGGGCCCACAGCCGAGATCCAGTACCCTGTTGCCTGGTTGTGTGTCGGCGAATCGCTCCCTGAACAGCGCGATAAAGTGATTGTGCGGCTCGCTGAAATCAGCCCGAGCATAGGCCAGCGCCTGCTCGGGTTCGTCCATCAGCTCGGCTTCGGGAATACGCTGCATGGCTGGCAATGATGCCTGAGATCGACGAAAAAGCCATGGTTTCTGTTTTCGATACGGTATTGCAAGACGCTGCCTGCCGGTGAGCCGTTTATAACAAGCTCAGCAGTAACGCCGCTGGTAGCGCACCCCTTCGCTATGGATTAAGGCTCTGCAGGGTATCCCGCCTGCTGTTTGGTGGTTAGAACTCAGGAAGATATTCCTGAGAAAACAGCTCTTGCAGGGTCTCGCGCCGGCGAATCAGGTGCGCCTGTTCTCCATCCACCAGGATTTCGGCAGCACGTGGTCGGCTGTTGTAGTTGGAACTCATGCTGAAGCCATAGGCGCCTGCTGATCGTACCGCCAGCAAATCACCCTGCTGGATAGCAAGTTCACGCTGCTTGCCCAGAAAATCACCGGTCTCGCAGACCGGGCCGACCACGTCATAGCGTGTGCTGGCCTGTTGGCGCGGAACAACGGGAATAATGTCCTGCCAGGCGCTGTACAGTGCAGGACGGATCAGGTCATTCATGGCGGCGTCAACAATGGCGAAATTTTTGTCTTCACTTTCCTTGAGGTACTGAATTTCGGTAAGCAGGATGCCGGCATTGGCAGCAATGGCGCGTCCGGGTTCAATGAGTATTTCCTTGCTGGTATTTGCCAGGCGTGCCATAAGCGGCCGCAGGTACTGTTGAGGTGACGGTGGATGCTCGTTCCGGTAGCGCACACCGAGCCCACCGCCCAGATCGAGGTGACGAATCTCAATCCCTTGATCTTCAATGCGTTGTACAAGTTCCAGCACCCGGTCCAGGGCGTCGACAAAGGGCGAGATCTCCGTGAGTTGGGAACCGATGTGGCAATCCACCCCTTCGATGCCGAGGTGATCGGCATCGGCGGCCTGTTGATAGGCATCCAGGGCATATTCAACGGGGATGCCGAATTTGTTTTCCTTGAGGCCGGTGGAAATATACGGGTGGGTGTTCGCATCCACGTCGGGGTTTACGCGTAATGAGACGGGCGCTACCACACCGTGGGTCGCGGCGACAGCGTTGAGGCGATTCAACTCAGCGGATGACTCAACATTGAAACAGCGGATGCCCGCTTCAAGTGCCTGTTCGATTTCCGCGAGCGTTTTTCCTACACCGGAAAAAACCACCTTGGAAGGCTCGCCGCCGGCGTGTAAGACACGCGCCAGTTCACCAGCGGAGACGATGTCAAAGCCTGAGCCCAGCTTGGCCAGTAGCGCCAGCACTGCGATATTGGAATTGGCTTTGACTGCGTAGCAGACCAGGTGCCGGTGTTCGCCCAGTGCCTGGTCGAAGGCATTCCAGTGTCGTTCCAATGTGGCGCGGGAGTAGATATAGAGCGGTGTGCCATAGGTCGCTGCAAGCTCCTGTAAATCGACCTGTTCTGCGATCAGGCGGCCATTCTGATAGTCAAAGAAATCCATTACTTTTCGTCCTGATCTTTTGGCTGTTCCTTGTCCGGGAGATAGAGATTGCCGTCCTGCCCACAGCCGGACAGCATGGCAGCGGCAGCTAGCAGGGTGATTGTCAGCCAGAGTAGGTATTGTGCCCAACAGGGTTTCATAATGGTTTCCTGATTGTATGATGTGCGCGAGTATACGAAGGTGGCGTGAAAAGCCCAAATTATGCGTGCTCTCACCGCAATGGTACTTACTTACCTCTTCCCGCTATCCCATCCGTTCGAGTAAGTTTGAATTCATTCACGGCATTCACGGAAATAAACGCCAAAAATTCCCTGCCTTCCATGGCCATCTACATAGCACCAGCGAGATCAAGTCTCGGACTGACGAGCCGTGAAGCTCTGTTTGATCTCCCGCCAAGGCGCAGAGACGCAAAGGGGTTCCCTGGCGGGCTTGCGGCTTTGCGAGAGATATGAGTGAAATCTGACTCATGTGTAAAGATGTTGGTCATGCAAGAATTACCGGTGTCCGTTAGCCAGCCGGGCAGTTACCATATTCAAATGAATGAAGAAACGGATTTGGATTTGTTGGAAATTGAGCCTGAGGGACCAGCAGGCCGAGCAGTGATCTGGCTGCACGGTCTGGGTGCCGACGGGCACGATTTTGAGCCGCTGGTTCAGCAGTGGGGGTTGGCCGATGAGCTGGGCGCACGATTTATCCTGCCGCATGCCCCGCGACGAGCGGTCACCCTCAATGGCGGCATGGTCATGCGGGCCTGGTACGATATTTACAATCTTGGCTTCGGGGCTGGTGAGGACGGGGAAGGCATCGGACAGGCGCGTCAGCAAGTTCTGGGCTTGATCCGGCGCGAACAGCAGCGTGGCATCCGTAGCGACAGAATCCTGCTGGCCGGATTTTCACAGGGCGGGGCCGTTGCCCTGCATACGGCGTTACGTTGCCGGGCACCGCTGGCCGGCGTATTGGCCTTGTCAAGCTATTTGCCACTGGCGCATTTACTGGCGGAAGAAAAATGTGCCGATCCCTCCAGTCTTGTCATTCGAATGGATCATGGGGACCAGGATCCGGTTGTCTCATTTGCCGTGGCGGAACGTTGCCGAGACTCGATACAGTCGCAGGGTTATGAGGTCGAGTTTCACCGCTATCCGATGGGGCACAGCCTGTGTGAACCGCAAATGCAAAGCCTGCGCAACTGGTTAGTGCAGCGGCTTGGTTGATGCTGTAAGAACAATGTGGACGAATTCCGGGATGCTGATTCCGCCGGCCGGGAGGTTTTAGTGGGTAATCCCGCGGTCGGTGCAGGTTGATGCAGGTCAAAGTAAAGTTGAAAAAGATGTGTGAGTATATAAAGGTATGCTAAATTATCTTTACATTGTATTTTGTGCCGCCCTTTCCACTGTGGTACCCCATTCCGCATTGGCAGCGGGGGCTGATGGTGGCTTACTTTATCAGCGGAATTGTTCCGTTTGCCACGGCATGAAAGGTGATGGCGGCGTTGGGATTCCATTAAATCTTAAGGATTTTCTTGCCGTTGCCAGCGACAATTACTTGCGTGCGACCCTGCGTGAAGGACGTCCTGGTCGCGTGATGCCGGCCTTCCCTGGTCTCAGCAGTGACCAGGTCAACGCCATCATCGGGCACATACGCAGCTGGTCTGAAACAGACGGCCCGACATACCCGGATGAAACGTTGAACGGGCAGCCAGAGAGAGGCAAGGAGCTGTTTGCCAGTCACTGCGCCGTCTGTCACGGCGACAAGGGACAGGGTGGCGTTGGAACGGGGGTGACCTTTTCGCGTCCCAGAGACGCGCCAGTGGAAGCGCCGGCGCTGGATAACCCGGGTTTTCAGGCATCGGTCAGTGATGCCATGCTGAAAGCGACCCTGTTGCGCGGACGTGAAGGAACGCCCATGCCATCCATCGCGGCGCTGGGGCTGGAGGCAAGGGATGCCGATGATCTGGTCACCTATCTGCGTCAGCTGAATACAGCCACCAAGCCAGAGGAGGCAGCAGCCGGGCTTGAGCACGTCATTCAGTTCGAATCTGCGTATGATCTCGAGCAGACACTGGAAAACCTCAAACAGGCTGTCGTCGGGCGTAATTTCCGCGTCATTCGTGAGCAATATTTTGAACAGGGACTGGCCGCCGATGGTGAGGAGAATCCACGCAGAATAATACTGTATTTCTGTAATTTTGCCTTTCTTGATGAAGCGCTGGCGATTGACCCGAGGGTCGGCTTGTTTCTTCCTTGCCGTATCACCCTGATGGAGACCGAACACGGCGTACAGGTGATGAGCATCAATCCGAAAAACCTCAGCCAGCTATTCAATAACCAGGCGTTGGATATGGCCTGCCAGCAGATGCACGACCTTTATGAAGAGATCATGGAGGAGGCGACACTGTGAAAAAATATGTTGTCATGCTGCTGTTGCTTTTGTCGCCTGTTCTGGCGGCAGAGGAACTGTTTATGGTTCGCTCACAGTTATCGTTTCCGGAAGCCATGACCGTTTTGCAGCAGACAATACAAGAAAACGGTTATCAGGTTTCCCGCGTGCAACGCATTGATATCGGTTTAACCCGGTCTGGATACAAGACGGACAAATACAGGGTGGTGTTTTTCGGTAATCTGCAGGAAATTCGCAGGATCACTGACCAGTACCCGGAAATGGTCGCATATTTGCCGCTGAAAATTGCCATCTTCGCAGAAAACGATGAAACAATATTGCTCTCCTCCAGCTTTAAACATCTGCGTCCCTTCTATTCGAATGCAGATTTGCTGGCCAGCTTCGCTCGCTGGGAATCAGATATACAAACAATCCTTGAGCGGGTGCGTACTGCAGAGTAGCAGCGGTCCTGCTGGTCTGACTATATCATCACCTTAACCACATGCCCCCGTGCACCCTCCCCCCCAGGGGACCTTTTCTCTGAGACCTTCGTGTCCTTGTGGTGAGAAGATCGGGTTCGAGTCGGCAGGTCTGGTGCTGTTACGTCAGGCAGTTATGAAGGGCTTCGTTAAGCAGTGATTCAATACGTTTTTTATAATTCAGGAAATGAATCGACTGCACGCCATTGACATGATCAGTTCCAAGCATGGCTGGATTAACGTCGATATCGGTGATGTAAATCGGATAAGCGCCGCCATTGCCTCTTTTACGAGAGATATGTTCGGCGACCCGCTGAAAAATCTGATCACCAAATTCCAGTGCTGAGAACTCCCGGTTTCCGCAAAAGATACTGAACGAGCCGTGGCGCTCGTCTTCCAGGCTGCCGATAACCTGGACATGCAGATAACGGTGTTTCTCCGCCTCAGGGTTTACCTTTACGGGCTCCAGTACATACTCTTCCGGGCTGTAACGAACGATCTGAAAATACTGAACGTGCAATTTGTCTGATAGACTGTTCGGCATGTTCGCATTGTTGAGCCGGTAACGCACCATATCCAGAAAATACTGAAATTGACCGAGCAGTGTTTGCTGGTCGTGAAAAGCCAGGCACTGATGAAATAATGAACCGCGCTCATCAAGGATGTAGACCTGAACCCGGCCACCGCCTATCTGGTGGAAAAGCTGTATCACCCCTTCCCGGTTTTTCTCCAGTACCAGTGCCAGCGGTGAGTTGTCCATTGTCTGCTTGTCGATGCGGATGGGACTGAAAGCGGTCTGTGGCTGTCCAAGATGATTCAACAGAGCAGTCTGTGAATCCAGCTCCTGAAAACGCGGTATTTTGTGTTCGCATTTCAGCACATAGTACTTCTGTCCTATCCGCAGGGCATAGCGGGCATGTTGACGCCAGTAATTATAATAGAAATACTCTGTGACTTCGTTGAACAGTTGCTCCAGACGGCGGGCGATGACAGCGCCGCGTGACGAGGAAAAGCTGAAGCAGGGTAGCGCTGGAGGTACCGTGTCAGAATCGACTGGTGACCAGGCAAAGTAGTCGCACAGGCAGTCGAGTAATGCAGTGCCGCCGGCATAGCGATAGGTCAATACCTCGCCCCACGATGTCACCATAATCGTTTCGAAATTGACAGCCAGATTTTCCCATTGTCCCCCATAACTCAACGGGTCGATACGTTCGCTGACCAGTTGCATGCCGTTACGGGTCAGTTTCGCCATGGGATCGCGGGCCAGGTTGATAAACAGGCATGCCTGGCGAACCGTGGCCTGATCAGCCAGCGATTGCATGTTGCTTTCAGGGATTTTACCTTTGGGAAACATCTGTTGCAGGCAATCGAGTACACAACGTAGCTCCCACTGGCTGAGGCTGCTGTCGGGAGGCTGCACACCGATGGTCGTCGGGTTACGGTTGATAAGGCCGTTGAAATGGCACCAGGCCAGCAGCTCCAGCAGGCTGGCCGAGCGTTTCAGGGGGGTATGTTTGTCTGCATCCCGTATTAACACATTGCCTCTGTATATAGCCCACTGACCCCGTTCGTCGATATGGTGCAGCGACAACCTCTCTTCAGACAGGTCCCTGGAGACACCCGGGTTGATCATTTCGACTTTTCCGGCCTTACGTTCAAAAGCGACATAAAGTTTACGACCCAGTAGATTAAGATCGTCGGAATTAATGGCGTGTTTGTTATTGTGTTCTCGTCCAAACTGAGACAGCGCGCGATAGCTGCGTGTCAGTTCATCCACCAGTATTCGGCGTTCCTGCAGTACACGTTTGATTTTCCATTGACGGCGCTGGTCCAGCAATGCTGTTTTGCTCCTGCTCCAACCCCAGATGTCAATAAGTTCACGAACAGCTCGCCGGCGCCAGTTCAGCTTGCCATGGTGGTCGGTCTGGCTCATGGTTTCGTTGACCTTGAAGTAGAAGCATCGCCGGGCCAGGTCGAGGCGATCTAGTTCTCTGCGCGAAAACAGATACTCCTCTACCGTGTTGCACATCATGACGTAGGGGTCAAGCCCATTCAGCTGTACACTACCATTGTGAACCGCTTTCTTAAAACGCATGGACAGTATTTCAATGTCCGGGGACTGATTGGCATAGGCTTCCATCAACAGGATCTTGAGAATGGATTTGTAGGGCGAGTCAACGGCCTTGTAGAGCTGCCAGAGCGTGGCACCGAAAAATTCCTCGCTCGGCAAGTGGGACAAGCCACCGAAATCAACTATATCGTTGGACTTGATAAACCGGTTTACGATGAGTTTGTCAACATACTCATCGTAGTATTCTTCGTACGCGGGCGGCACCAGCCACCACACCGGGAAGCGCCCGGCGACCAGCAGGCCGGTGCGATAAAATTCGTCCAGCAGCAGATGATGCTGGGCGCTTCCGGCGTTTTCATTGGAAAGTTGCTGGTGTTTTTTGCCACGAAAAGATACATCATCCATCAGGAAAAAATGAACTTCCAGGCCAATTGATTCCGCCCAGCATTTAATGCCGTCAGCCTTTATCAGCAGCGCTGCAAGATCCTCTTCGGACAGACCGGGACGATGGCAGATCCAGACGTCGAAGTCACTGGATTTGGAATATGCAATCGTGCCGGTACTTCCCATCAAATACAGCGCATGAATCGAGTAGCGGCGCTGGGCGCGGCGCTGGTAACTGAAACTCTTCGCCAGTCTGCGTGCCGACTGAATACAGCGAATACCGGGTGAGTAGTCGTATACACCGCAAGGTGTCTTATTGGACAGGTAGCCCGGCAGCATCGGATGATTGATATGAAACAACAGCGGAAGCAGCCGGATGAATATTCTCTGACGTGTATCCAGACACTCCTGAACACGGCTCAAGCGATCTTTGTTGAGCGCCATGAAGCGCCGCTTGATGGCGCGTAACTCAAGTGCATCGATTTCGATGCGAACCTTGTTCTTGCGCCCGAAATCCGCGCTGACGATATGCCGGTCCGCGCTGCCTGTCCCTGGCGGCTGCTGCAATGCCGATGTGTGTGTTCGGTGATCAGTCACACAGATTCCCGTTATTACAGTGCGAGGGACTGCTTGCTGTGTTCAGCGCAAGCCTGTGACAGAGCCAATGCGCCGTTACAGCGGACCACAGGCCCCCGCCTGTCCAGTGCCAGCAGCGGAAACGGACAGCGATTAACCATGGCCGGTGCTTGATTTACCGATAGCGCTGTGTTCATCGGTCCGACACTCCAGAACGGATGATCCTGTAACTTGCGGATACCTGTCTATGTAACGGAATCTGTGACCGAATCTTTATATAGAGTGTGGCCCCGTTCACAGCCTGTGGTGCTGTGTGGGATCGCCTGCTTATTGGTGCTGTTCGGCAGGAAACGCTTTTCCGCGTACTTTTTCAGCGGGATAGCGTTTTTCCGCAAACACGTCCAGTCTCAGGCGCAATTGTTCCAGATTGTCGATTTGACTTTTGTCGGCCTCGGGCCTCATTAAACCATACTGTTTGCCGATACTGCTAAAGCAGGAATTCCGGAATTAATGGAAAGTCAATGACTGGCTTGATAAAACACAAACTGAAAGTTCAGCCACGGCTGGTCCTGACGTACTTTTTCTGCTTCTTGCCGAAAGCATATTCAGCCGCGGTGAGAGAAGAAGTGGTGGTCGATGACCAGGGGTTTGAGCTGGATAGCGGTGCCGAGGTCATGGCAGCGGCGACTTCAAGCCACAGGCGGCTATCGCTCACTTGTATCAGCAACAGCCGGACCGAAGCGCAGCAGTGAATATCGAACAAAAAAACGCTCTGTTCATTATCTCACTGGTGCTGGTCGTGTTTCTCGGCATCGCGGGCTCCGGATTTATGCTGGTTCGGGACTATGTGACCGTCGCTATCGGTGAGGATCTCGATCGTGCGCAGAAGATATTTTTACAGGCCCAGAAAACCCGTTTCGACAAGCTGTCTACTGTTGCCGGTAGTGTGCGTGATGAGCCCGGCCTTGTCGCTGCAACACGCTCGGGTGATATCGCTACAGTACGCCGCGTACTGAATGATCTGTATCCGCGACCGGGTGCTGATTTCATGGCCGTATACCTTGACACCGGGCCAGGTGGTGTCGCAGCGACGGGTAACGAAGCTCACTACACATCACCCCAGACGCTTGGTTCTGAAATTTTAAATGACCTGGCAGGCAACCTTGCCCGCGGTGACCTGGTTGCGTTTGGTAATGCACTGTTGGACGACAGCTGGCTGCAACTGGTGGCTGTGCCGGTTGAAACCCCTGCAGGTGGCCGTGCTGGCACCCTGCTGGTGGGGAAACGATTTGGCCAGGTCGACTTGGAGCATATCCGCCAGCTTGTTTATCCTGATCTGGCAATCTTACAGGGTAACCGCGTGCTGGCGAGCAGTATCAAGGATCTTAAGCCATCGCTGCACCTGATAAACAATCCTGCCTCAACAGGGGGTCAAGGCACATTTGAAATAGGAAATGATCGTTACACTATACGGATTACTCCGCCACTGCATCAGATTACAAGCGATAATAAGCCGGTAGAAGTACTCTTTGCGACAAATTATTCGAGCTACTGGTTGCCCTATAAATTACTGGGTGAAACTGCCCTGTATTTCTCGATATTGATTCTTCTGCCAGCGGTTGTATTTGGCGTCAGTATCAGCCGGAGATCCCTGACCCTTCCTATTCGGCTGCTAGAGCATGCTACCCGGGCTGTCGCCGAGGGAGACATGAAACTTCGTGTATCAGTGAAACGTAACGATGAACTGGGACAGCTCGGTGAGTCCTTTAACGCCATGCTGGCGGCGCTTAATTCATCGTGGCGCGAGCTGGAGTGCAATCGACAACGTTTTCGGGACTTTGCTTCGAGTTCATCCGACTGGTTATGGGAAACGAACCGTAGCGGCCATTTCACTTTTGTCTCCAGCAGTGTTTCCGAGACGCTCGGTATGACGGCGGCAAGCTGGCTTGGCCGAACACTGACCGAAGTGTTTCCCGGCAGCGGATTGGGAGAGTTGATGCGCCTGCTTCGTCCAGCCGATATAAAACAATGTGCTTTCAGGGACGTTGAAATCTGGGTGCATGCGCTGAGTGGTGCAGCACATTGTTTGCGCCTTAACGGGGTGCCGGTATTCAACGGCAAGACGTTTAAAGGTTATCGTGGTACAGCACGTGATATCACCAAGCTCAAGCAGGATGAAAAACGCATGGTGATACTTGCAAATCAGGACCATCTTACCGGCCTTTCGAATCGCCGTCGTTTCCTGGAAGAACTAAACCACGAAATTCGCAGAGTGGAACGCCTCGGTCAGCTCGGAGTTTTGCTGTTGATTGATTTGGACCACTTGAAGTTGGTCAACGATACGGCAGGTCACGCTGCGGGTGACCAGATCATTATGGATGTAGCTGGTCTGCTCAAGTGCGCATCGCGTGAAGAGGATTTTCTCGCCAGAATAAGCGGCGATGAATTTGCCGTTGCCTACTCGGTGATGAGTGATGAGCAGGGTCTGCAAAAGGCGCGTCAACTGGTGACGAGCATTAACTCACTCAAACCCAGATATGCTGGCCGTACGCTGAATATTTCCGCGAGTGTAGGTGTTGTCACTTTCCCGCATCAGGGCAAGGTTCCCGTTGAGTTGATGGCAAAGGCGGATGCTGCCTTGAGTGTGGCCAAGAGCCGCGGTCGCAATCGAGTATACAGATACGACGAGACTGACATGATGCGAGAACGCATGGATAACCAGTTGGTATGGAAAGACCGCCTGCTGAAAGCGCTTGAGCAAGATACCCTGCATCTGGTGTTCCAGCCTATTGTTGCTGTGTCCAGTGCCAAGGTTCACCATTATGAAGTGCTGGTGCGTATGATCGACAATAATGGCTCGTTGATTGCGCCAGGCAAATTCATCCCAACCGCAGAACAGTTCGGATTGATTCAACGGGTCGATCATCAGGTCGTCACTAAAGCGATCCATTGTCTGGCGGACTTGCCGGGCGAAATGCGGGATGTCGGTTTTTCGATCAACCTTTCCGGCCTGTCGGTGGGCAGAGAGGATACGTTTGAGCTGATTGAACAGGAAATACGCGAGTGTGGTGTTGATCCAGCAAGGATTACCTTTGAAATCACAGAGACCGTGGCCTGTGAGCAACTCAACAAAGCGGTGGAGTTTATTCAGAAAATACGTCAGCTGGGTTGTCTGGTTTCGCTGGATGATTTCGGGGTTGGTTTTTCATCCTTCGCCTATCTGAAACACCTGCGTGCCGACATTCTGAAAATCGACGGCAGTTTTATCCGCGATATACACAACAACAATGCGGACCAGTTGTTCGTGAAAGCACTGGTGGATGTCGCGCGTGGTATGGGTATGCAAACCATCGCCGAATTCGTGGAAAACGAACAGGTGTTCGAGCGGGTACGCAGTCTGGGCGTGGACTATGTGCAGGGATATTATCTGGGTAAACCACTGAGCATCCTGGAAACCGTCAATATTAAAGCGGAAGACAGCTTAAGAGCGTCGGTGGCTTGAGAAGTTGCTGGTGTTATTCAAACAGATCACGCCAGCCTTTGTCTGGCGCGAATGATCGCTGCCCGCACCTGATTCGGAGCGGTACCACCGAAATGATTACGTGCTGATACCGAGCCTTCCAGCGTCAGTACATCGAAGACATCGTTTTCGATGAAGGATGACAGAGACTGCAGCTCCGACAGACTCATTTCGGACAAATCACGCTTGCTTTCAATGCCGAGGCGTACGGCGTTACCGACAATTTCGTGTGCATCACGGAAGGCGAGCCCCTTGCGCACCAGGTAGTCTGCCAGATCGGTGGCAGTGGGATAACCACTGGCCGCCGCCTGGCGCATATTATCGGCCTTGACTCCGATAGCCGGCACCATATCGGCAAATGCGCGCAGACAATCCAGCATGGTATCGACGGTATCGAACAGCGGTTCCTTGTCTTCCTGATTGTCCTTGTTATAGGCCAGCGGCTGAGCTTTCATCAGCGTTAAAAGGCCAACCAGATGACCAATAACTCGGCCGGATTTTCCTCGCACCAGTTCCGGCACATCGGGGTTTTTCTTCTGCGGCATGATACTGGAACCGGTGCAGAAGCGGTCCGGCAGATCGATAAAGTCAAACTGTGCCGATGCCCACAAAATCAGCTCCTCGGAAAAGCGCGACAGGTGGGTGAGTATCAGTGCGGCACAACTGCAAAATTCGATGACAAAGTCGCGGTCGCTGACGGCATCCATAGAATTCTCCGCAGGGCTGTCAAAACCCAGCAATTCTGCGGTGTAATGCCGGTCGATTGGAAAGCTGGTGCCAGCGAGTGCGGCGGCGCCCAAAGGCATGACATTGACGCGCTGGAGGCAATCCATCAAGCGTTGGTGGTCACGCTGCAGATTCTCGAACCAGGCCAGCATGTGGTGGCCAAAGGTCACCGGCATGGCAACCTGTAGATGGGTGAAGCCGGGCAGCAGGGTATCGGTTTCGCGCTCGGCCAGATCCAGCAGCCCACTCTGCAGGCGCCGCAGTTCCGCGCAGGCAGCATTGAGTTGATCGCGCAGATAGAGGCGCAGATCCGTTGCAACCTGGTCATTACGCGAGCGGCCGGTATGCAATTTTTTACCTGCTTCGCCGATCAGCGCTGTGAGTCGTGCCTCGATGTTCATGTGCACGTCTTCCAGACTGACCGACCACTGGAAATTTCCCTGCTCGATTTCCTGTTCGATCTGTTGCAGGCCTGTGAGGATGTTGTCGCGCTCGGTTTCGCTCAATACACCCACCTTCGCCAGCATACGCGCATGGGCGCAGGAACCCTGGATATCGTAATGGTACAGGCGCCGGTCGAAATTAACCGAGGCGGTAAAGGCTTCTACGAAGGCGTCCGTCGATTCGGTAAAGCGTCCGCTCCAGGGTTTTTGGTTGTCTGGGTTATCTGTCATAACGGCTGTCGATCAGGGTTAACAGCCCCAAAGTATACCTGAAGTTCCTGTAAAGCTTGGCCGTTATTCTGGTAATAAGCCGCTTCAGGCGAGGAATGAGGGGAAACACAGTCGACATGAACCAGGGGCGTTCAACACCTGATGCCCGCAACCAGCAGGAAACCCTGTTCCTGCCAGGTTTCTGCGATATCCGCATGGTATTTGCCGTGGTGGTGATCGCAGAGCTGGTGGCTTTTGTACTGGTATTGGCTAACGGCCGCAATGACCCCTGGAGCCAGCTGGGCATGGTTTCGTTGTTCCTGCAATGGATTGCCCTGAGCAGTGCTGCGGTATTGTGTCTGGCACGTCCGATGCTCGCCCGCGTCAGCAATACCGCTGCTGCGCTGACCAGTTATCTTTTGTTGCTGCTGATCACGGCCATGGTCAGCGAACTGGCATTCCAATTGGGGGGGCTCGATGAACTATTTCCCGGTACAGACCATGCCGGTTTTCTGTTTCGTAATCTCGGGAGCAGTGCCATTCTCAGTGCATTGGTGCTGCGTTATCTGTATGTGCAGCACCAGTGGCGTCAGCAGGTACAGGCCGAAGCGCAGGCGCGGGTGCAGGCGCTGCAGGCACGGATCCGCCCCCATTTTCTGTTTAACAGCATGAACAGTATAGCCGCATTAACACGAAGTGATCCGGTAAGCGCCGAGCAGGCAGTGCAGGATTTGTCAGACCTGTTCCGTGTCTCCTTGCATGAAGCTTCCGAACGGGTAACGCTGGAACAGGAGTTCGAGCTTGCCAGGGGCTACCTGCGCATGGAGTCATTGCGCCTGGGTGATCGTTTGCGGGTCGATTGGGATATTGAGCGTTTGCCCCGTAAACGCCTGGTTCCGTCGCTAATTCTTCAACCCTTGCTGGAAAACGCCATTTATCACGGCGTGGAGCCCTTACCTCAGGGCGGGCGGATCAGCATCAGCAGCCTGGCGGAGGGACGGCGCGTTTCTGTTTCCATTCGCAACCCGCGTGTGCCTGACAGTAATGGAGCGCGTCGCCAGGGTAACGGTATCGCACTGGAAAATATTCGTTTGCGTCTGCAGCTGGCGTTTGGTGCACAGTCCGGTGTTGCGTTGAGGGAAATGGGCGAAGAATTTGAGACCACACTTTATTTCCCGCGGGAGAAAATGCAATGAAATGCCTGGTAGTTGATGATGAATCGCTGGCAAGGCAACGGCTGACTCGCTTGCTCGACGACATGGGTGAATGGAAGGTCTGCGGTGAAGCCGCCAACGGAGAGCAGGCCTTGCAACAAGTCCAGCAGCTGCGCCCGGATCTGGTGTTGATGGACATTCGTATGCCGGGTATGGACGGACTTGAGGCTGCCCGGCACATGGTGCAGCTCGAAAATCCGCCGGCACTGGTATTTGCCACCGCCTACGGTGACCATGCACTGGAAGCCTTTGAGACACAGGCTGTTGATTACCTGCTCAAACCCATTCATCCGCAGCGACTGAAGCAGGCGCTGCACAAGGCCAGACGCCTGAGCGGCGTAGAGCTGGAAAAGTTGCAGCAATCGCAAGCCAACAGCAGGCGTATGCATCTGTGCGCCCACAAGCGGGGCAATCTTGAACTGGTTCCCATCGATGAGGTGGTCTATCTGCAGGCCGACAACAAGTATGTCACCGTTTGTTCTGCTTCCCGACAGATCCTGATCGAAGAATCGTTGAAATCGCTGGAGCAGGAATTTGCCAGTTACCTCATACGCATACATCGCAATGCGCTGGTTGCGGTGACGGCGATTCGTGGTCTGGAAAAAAATGCCGAAGGCCACTGCTGTGTGCTTCTGGACGGCGTCGATGAGCGGCTGGAAGTCAGCCGCCGCCTGCTGCCGGTTGTGCGCAAACGTATCAAGAACGGCGTCATCTGAAGATCACTCGCAGCGCCCCTGTTTGCGCAGCATTTCGCTGGAAGCATCTATTGACTGGTCCAGATAACCGCCGTAAAACTCCAGGGTCACGACGCCTACCATGCGTTCGGCCAGTTCCCTGCCCTGGCTGTCTACGAACAGCAGTGTGGGTGTCACGAAAACCCTGTAGCGGATAGCCAGCTCTGCGCTAGTGACCGCTGTGGCGTTGAAATCACGCAGTTTGCTGGATCGATCGATCACCAGCTTGCGCATCAGGACGCGCTGGTCGTAATCACGATTGAGCAAAGTCGGGTTGAGGATTTCCTCTTCCAGGAGGACGCAGTATTCACAGTATTCGGCAGCGAACTCCAGTAACAAGGGTATGCAAGCCTGCTCGGCCTGGCGCCCTTCTCCATTCAGGTCAATGGCAAGAGGCACGCCGATGGCTTCCAGTCTGGTACAGGACATGTTCAGCAGAATCGTTGTCAGGATGACTGCAACCCACTTGCGTCTGTTGTGCATCACTCGCTATGCTCCCCTTACGTTATAATCCCGGACCTTCCGAACCCAGATGGCTGATTCCAAACTACGCATAGCCACCCGCAAGAGCCCGCTGGCGCTGTGGCAGGCTAACCACGTACGCGATGCGTTAATGGCGCGTAATCCCGGACAGGATGTGGAACTATTCACCATGAGCACCCAGGGTGACAAGATTCTTGATACACCACTGGCAAAAGTCGGCGGTAAAGGCCTGTTCGTCAAAGAGCTCGAGCTGGGTATATTGGAGGGACGGGCGGATCTGGCAGTCCATTCCATGAAAGACGTGCCGGTGGAATTTCCGCAAGGGCTCGGTCTGGCCGCCATCCTGGAGCGGGAAGATCCACGTGACGCTCTGATTTCAAACAACTATTCAAGCATCGATACATTGCCGCCGGGGGCCAGGGTTGGGACTTCCAGCTTGCGCCGCCAGTGCCAGCTGCGGGCCCGCCGGCCGGACCTTGAAGTGCTGGACTTGCGTGGCAACGTCAATACCAGGCTCGCCAAGCTCGATAATGGTGACTACGACGCCATTTTACTGGCAGCCGCCGGTGTAAAGCGCATGGGCTGGGAAGACCGTATCACCGAGTTGTTGCCGCCTGAGCAGTTTCTGCCAGCCATCGGTCAGGGGGCTATCGGTATCGAAATACGAATCGCCGATGAGCGGGTGAGCCATGCCGTCAAGGCGCTGAACGACGAGCAGACGTCAACCCGTATCAGGGCCGAGCGGGCACTCAATGAACGTCTGCAAGGTGGTTGCCAGGTGCCGATCGCCGGGTATTCGGAAATCAGTCATGGTGTCATGGTGTTACGTGCTCTGGTTGGACGACCGGATGGTACAGAGCTGGTACAGGGCGTCATCAGCGGCAAGCCGGAGGATGGTGAGGAGCTGGGTCAGGTGCTGGCCGACGATTTGCTGTCGCGCGGAGCAAAACAGATTCTTGCCGAAATCTACGCCGGGGCCCCTTGATGCGACCCGCCGGAGCCCCTTTGCGGGGGGTTGGGGTGCTGGTCACACGCCCGGCACTCCAGGCCGATTCTCTGTGTGAGCTCATCCGGCAACAAGGTGGAACCGCGATACGCTTTCCTGTACTCGAAATCCGCCCTCCTGCCAATCCGCAAAATCTGATGCAAGTCCTTGACCGCCTGGACGAATTCGACTGGGCCGTGTTCATCAGCGCCAACGCGGTAAACAGGACGCTGGAACACATGTCGGGAAAGCGCGACTGGCCGAACTCGGTTCGAATCGCTGTCATCGGTAAGCGTTCTGCTGAAGAGCTGAAGCGCTTTGGGCTGACTGCTGACCTTGTCCCGCAACATAAATTCAATAGCGAAGCGCTGCTGGCATTAGCGGACATGCAGGAAGTCGGCGGTCAGCGATTTGTGATTTTCCGTGGCAGCGAAGGGCGTGAAATGCTCGCTGAGACGCTGCGCAAACGGGGTGCCAGGGTGGAATATGTCGAAGCCTACCGGCGCGTGCGCCCGCGCCTTGACAACTCTGAATTGTTACAGCGCTGGCGGCAGGGACTTGTCAACATTGTGTTGGTCAACAGCGCCGAGAGCTTGAGAAATCTTGTCGAGATGCTTGGTAAGGCTGGAGAATCCCTGTTAACCGGGACACAGCTGCTGGTCGTCAACGAACGACTGCTTGCCCTGGCCGAGGAACTGGAATTTCAGTATCCGCCGCTAGTGGCGGATAATGCGACGGACAATGCAGTGGTGGACACGCTGTTGGCCTGGAAACAGGCGCAATCCTGTCGCTAGTGTACCTGTCGCCTTGAGGTACAATACCGCACCAAGGCCACTAAAAAATCAACTGGCATTTCATTATGAGTGAATCCACCTCCATTACTTTACCCCCTGCCCCTGCCGAACAGCCTGCTGAACCCGTAGCCACGCGGGACCAGCCACCACAGTCAACAGGATCTTCCGGAACTGCGTCTTTGGTGTTGGCGTTGCTTGCCCTGGGTTTATCCATTGGTCTGGCCGTCACCGCCTTTTTCACCTGGAATGAGGTGCAGCAGCTGACCGGTACACAATCGAGGGTGGAAGCGCAGGTCGAGGGTCGCATTCAACCGTTGCGCTCAACGCTGAGCGATGTCAAGCAGACCATGCAGGCATCGCTGGGCACTGTCAATCAGACGCTGCAAAGCGAACGCCATAAAATTGACATGCAGTTAAAAAAACTGGTTGAAGATCAGCATAATGTCGGCCGCCAGGTGAGTGCGCTGGCCGCACTCATGGGTCGCAGTGAACAGGGCTGGAGCCTGGCCGAGGTGGAATATCTGCTGCGTATAGCCAATCAGCGTTTGCAGTTACAGCGTGACGTTAATACCGCAGAGCAAGCGCTCAAGGCGGCCGATCAACGTCTTCATGATCTGGCCGATCCCCATTTTCTGAGCGTGCGCGAACAGATCGCAAGGGATCTTGACGCCGTACAGGCGGTACCGACCGTGGATAGTGACGGCATCTCGCTAAGCCTGGCTACAGCGCTGGTGGGTATCGATCAGCTCTCGGTCGCCGGGAGTCGTTACCGGCCCGCCGTGGAGACCGAAAGCGAGGCTTCAGAAACCCCGGAGACGATTCGCGACTGGCGCGAATTGCCTAAGCTGTTGTGGTCAACACTGTCCGGTTTGTTCCGTATACGTGAACACGACAAGCCGGTGATTCCGATGCTGGCCCCGGAGCGCGAGTACTTCCTGCGCGAGAATTTACGCCTGCAATTGTCTGCCGCGCGCCTGGCCTTGTTGCGTGATGACGGTGTGCAATATCAGGCGATACTGACTACTGCACAGGACTGGCTTAACGCCTACTTTGCCGTCGACGATACCAAGGTTAATGAACTGGTGGCGCAGCTTGAACAACTGAAAGCGATTGATACAGTGCCGCGGTTGCCGGATATTTCCGGGTCTTTGCGGGTCTTGCGCCAGCAGATGATGCTCAGCGAGCAGCAGGACGTATTACCGGTTGTGCCCGATCAGCCGGAGCCCGGTACGACCGAGCCGGCATTGGAAGAGACGCCGGAGGAGAGCAAAGAGGAAACAG
>Ga0210064_1000280_pt1 | contig 24474 bp, 20 predicted proteins | sample Muzzi_CordC_D2_FD_185531 | JGI IMG/M metagenome (GOLD analysis project Ga0210064, IMG submission 185531) | Wetland microbial communities from San Francisco Bay, California, USA, that impact long-term carbon sequestration - Muzzi_CordC_D2 (SPAdes) | ecosystem: Environmental > Aquatic > Marine >... | reverse complement strand
CGCTGCGCAAGCGACATTCGTCATTTTTCAATCATCATTCAGCATTCCAGAGGAGACACCATGAGAGTAGTTGACTTGCGATCCGATACCCTGACCCGCCCAACACCGGCGATGTCACAGGCAATGGCCGAAGCCGAAGTGGGTGACGATGTATTCGGTGAAGACCCGACCGTCAATAAATTGGAAGCGATGGCGGCCGAGCGTATGGGAAAAGAAACGGCACTGTTCGTGGCCAGCGGCACCATGGGCAACCTGGTCAGTCTGCTGGCCCACTGCGGCCGGGGTGAAGAAATTATTCTGGGAAGCCTCTCCCACACTTTTTTCTTTGAACAGGGCGGATCGGCGGCTGTGGGCGGTATTCATCCACGCACGGTTGCCAATCAGCCGGACGGCACCCTGCCGCTTGCTGAAATCGAGGCCGCGATTCGAGCCGACAATGTTCATTTTCCCATCACCCGCTTAATTGTTCTTGAAAATACCCATAATCTTTGCAGCGGTTATCCCCTGGGCATCGATTACATGCGGGCGGTGGGCGATATTGCGCGACGCCATGATCTGAAGATACATGTCGACGGGGCCCGTTTTTTCAATGCCGCCGTGGCGCTCGATGTGCCGCCGGATCAATTGGCAGCCGAAGCTGATTCGGTATCCTTTTGTTTGAGCAAAGGGCTGGCGGCTCCGGTCGGATCCGTGGTGTGCGGCGACCGGGATTTTATTGCCCGGGCACGGCGGGCGCGCAAAGTTGTGGGCGGCGGCATGCGCCAGGCCGGTGTGCTGGCAGCCGCCGGAATCGTGGCCCTAACCGAAATGGTCGATCGCCTGGTCGATGATCACGTCAACGCCCGCAAACTGGCCGAAGGCCTGGCCGAAATGCCCGGCTTGTCAATTGATCTATCTCGCATAAAATCCAACATCGTTTTTTTCGAATTAACGCGTGCTGGCATGACGGTTGAGCAGCTGGTTAAAATGCTCGATAATGAAGGCGCCCGCATGCTGCCGGTGGGAGTCGGCCGCATCAGAGCCGTAACCCATTACCACATCACCGCCGAAGATATCGATTATACCTTGGGGGTGGTGTCAAGGGTTTTAAAATACTGACAATTCTTAATATGGTTACCAGATAGTTTGTTTAAAATTAGACTGAATATTCCTGTCTGCTGAGACAAAATCGTATCGCAAGGTCTTAGCTTCAGCCACCAACAACCGGTCGAAAACATCTCTGGTCCAGCTCAGCTTCAACGCTTCTTCGATAATCTGGCTGGATGCAACATCAGATAATTTTAGACCAATCGTTTTTGACAAGCTTTTTATAATAGTATCAGCCTTAACTTTAATACGACCGATTTCAAATAGATATTGCAGCTCCAGCCGCACCATTTGAGAAACAAACAGGTCGGATTCGTCTATGGCCTTCTTCGCTGCATCCGTAAGTTTATCCACTAATCCGGCATAGAGCCACACGGCAACATGGGTATCCAGGTAAACTACAGTTTTTCTGTTTCGTGCCATTCTGCCACCTTCAAATCAATCAGGTCATCCGGGTTTCCAGCAATACAATCATGCGGTTTCAGGTTATCCAATTTACTCTTTTTCTCTTCGATCACGATCTTTAAACGGTGTCCCTTTCGTTCCAATTCTACGGGATTGCCGGTTTGAATAACCCCATCTACGATTTTAAACAGATTGTTCCTTAGGGCTGTCAGTGATATTGGGCGCATATTTCTTCCTCCTTTTCAATATACCAATAAATATGTTATGTACATATACTATATTACGTACTGTACATAAATCAAGTAAAAAGGTGGACATTACCGATATGCCTGGGTTGAAAAAACGGACCTTGACTATCGATCTTCCCTTTGATATTTAATTCATTGCGGTTTCTACATATTTGAGCTTTTCATGTCCCGGGCTACTGTGAAATCCATTACCCAATGCGGCATTTTCATTTAGATCACTTCAAAATTGCGCTTTCTAATTAGCCTGTTATTCTGCATTAAAGACTCTGCCATGAACAAAACAGATATTCTCCATAAGTATCCCCCCATAATGGAAAACGTGCTTCTTATACTGCACGAATTTCAAAACAACAATCCGCATCATTATGTTTCTGAAAATGATCTGGCAATGATTGCCGGATACTTAAATGTGCCCTACAGTTCGATATACGGGGTAGTAACCTATTACAGCCTGTTTAGTTTAACGCCCCGGGGTCACTACATAGTTAGAATATGCAATTCACCGGTATGCCAGATGGCAGATGCTATCGAAATTTTGGCAGCACTTCGCATAAACCTTAAAATTGATATCGGTGAGACGACTGGGGACGGATTGTTCACACTGGAGACGACAGAGTGTCTGGGACAATGTGATAGCGCGCCGGGGATGTCGGTCAATGAGACATATTATGGAAATCTAACCGCAAAAAAAATTAAACGTATTCTCAAAGAATATCAGAATCAATCTATAATAAATAATTCATCCAACCACAGAGATCTATAATGGAAAAATGAAATTCTTATATTTTCTCCAATAAAATTAGTAAGATCTTCCTACTAATCTTATAGTGATTTTCTCAGCGATATCTGCGAACTCTGCGGTGAACGATTAATACAAGGACAATAAAATCGTGGTACGCGAACATCGAATTGCATTAAAAAACGCGGGGCATATCGATCCTGAAAAAATCGAAGACTATCTTGCTGCAAACGGTTATAAAGCATTAAAGCAAGCATTGCAGATGCCTGCCGAAAAGATCATTTACGAATTGATTCAGGCCGGCTTGAGAGGCCGGGGCGGGGCCGGGTTCTCGACGGGGTTGAAAAAAAAATTTACCAGTGAAGCAGCCTGTGTTCTGCTCGAATGCATGCGCTACATCGTTTGCAACGCCGATGAAGGTGAACCCGGGACTTTCAAAGATCGCATCATCATGGAGGGCGACCCGCATCTATTTATCGAGGGCATGATCATCGCGGCTTATGCTGTCGGCGCTGAAAAAGGCTATGTCTATATACGCGGTGAATATTTTAAATCGATCGACAGGATCCGCAAAGCCCTGCACCAGGCCAAAACTCATGGTTTTTTGGGGGAAAACATACTGAGATCCGGATATTCACTGGACATCGACGTCAAGCTGGGAGGCGGTTCGTATCTATGTGGTGAAGAATTTACCCTGCTGGAATCTATCGAGGGTAAAAGAGGTTATCCGCGAATCAAGCCGCCATATCCGGCCGAAAAGGGATTGTTCGATATGCCCACCCTGATCAACAATGTCGAAACACTATCCCACATTCCCGCTATCATTCTTAAGGGGGCGGACTGGTACAAGAGCGTCGGAACCGATAAATCACCCGGGACGAAAATATTTTCCATCAGTGGTGATGTCAAAAACCCGGGGAATTTTGAAGTCGAAATGGGCATCGGTCTCAAAGATCTAATTTATAATCTGGCCGGCGGCATCAAAGGCAATAAAAAGTTTAAAACCGCATTGATCGGGGGCGCCGCCGGAACGTTCGTGCCGCAGTCGTATTTGGATGTCGGCATGGACTTTGAATCCTTACAGGAGAAAGACGCGGTTCTGGGCTCCGGCGCAGTCATTGTGATGGACGAAGATAAATCGATCCTCGATATGCTGCATTCGATCCTGCGATTTTTTGGCCACGAATCCTGCGGCAAATGTGTCCCCTGCCGCGTCGGAACCCGTCACCTGGTTATGTTGCTGGAAAAGATTATGGCAGGCGAACACAACGACAGTGCCGACATGGATGAATTGCTTAAGCAGTCCGAACTGATGGCCAAAACATCATTGTGCCCCCTTGGTCAATCACCGGTGCTGCCGATCAGGAGTGCTTTACAGCACTTTCGTAAAGATTTTGAACATCCTGTGAACAAGTCAGGGGGTTAATCCACAACCGACCCATCAGCACCACTCGGAGTTAAGCGGCGGATTAATTATATGAACGATATGGTAACGATCACAATCGACGGAAAAATAATCAGTGCCCGCAGCGGGGAAAACCTGCTGGAAGTGGCGCGACAAAATAATATTCTGATTCCCAGTCTCTGTTATCACCGCAAACTGACGCCGACCGGGGCCTGCCGCTTGTGTATCACCAAAATAAAGGGCATGAGCGGTCTAGTCGCCGCGTGCACGGTGACAGTTTCAGACGGTATGGAAGTCACGGCCTTTGATCAGGAGTTGGAAGATACCCGCCGATATTTGCTGGACTATCTGTTATCCGAACATAATGAGGCATCGGATTTAAGCTATGAGGATGAATTTAAGGCCCTTGTTACCAGGTATGGTCTGGACGATCCGGCAACAAGACAATTCCCCTCCCTCTGGCAATCACTCGGGTATCCGATTGATGACAGTTCGCCGGTGCTCACCTATGATGCCTCGAAGTGTATCAAATGCTTTCGCTGCATCAAGGCCTGCGATGAAGTTCAGGGTAAAAATGTTTTGTCTTTTACCAATCGGGGAATCACCTCCTATGTCATCGGCGGATTCGGCGTTTGGGGGGAATCGGAGTGCGACGGTTGCGGCGAATGTATTCAGCTTTGCCCCACCGGGGCAATTGTCGAAAAACCCAACAAGGATATACTCCAAACCGCCAGGGCGGATAAACGCGTTAAAACCCTTTGTCCTTATTGCGGGGTGGGCTGCCAGATAGAATTGGTTGTCAAAAATAATCGCATCGTTCGCGTCAATGGGGTAGAAGGCATCAAACCCAATGATGGAAGGCTTTGTGTCAAGGGGCGCTTTGGCTGCGAGTTTGTCGGCAGCCGGGACCGGCTGACCCGGCCGTTGATTAAGCGCAACGGTCAATTCGTTGAAGCCGGCTGGGACGAAGCTCTGGATCTGGTGGCTGCTAAATTTAATGCCATCAAGGAAAAATTCGGCAATGACGCCCTGGCCGGTTATTCATCGGCCAAATGCACCAACGAAGACAATTATATTTTTCAAAAATTTATTCGCACGGCATTTGGAACCAATAATGTGGATTATTGCACCCGGCTCTGTCATGCGTCGACTGTCACCGCGATGTTGGGTTCTTTGGGAGATGGCGCCGGTTCCAACTCGATTGAAGATTATGAGACGGCCGATTGCATATTGGTCATCGGCAATAATATTATCGAAACCCACCCGGTTACCGCCACCTTTGTCAAACGCGGTGTCGTCAACGGTGCCAAGCTCATCATCATTGATCCCAAGTGGACCCCGCTGGTGAAATACGCGGACGTTTGGCTGCAACCCCGTCTCGGCACCGACGTAGCTCTTCTGAACGGGTTGATGCACATTATTATCAGCGAAAATCTGGTTGATAAAGAATTTATCAAAAATCGTGTCGAAGGCGGCATGCAGGCCTTCGAAAAACTGAATGAGCTGGTATCCAATTACACGCCGGAAACAGTGTCAGACATCACCGGAATTGCCCCGGAAAAGATCCAGTCAGCGGCCGGAATGTATGCCGAAGCAGGCAGATCGCTGATTGCCACCGGCATGGGAATCAGCCAGCAGGTTACCGGAACCCACACCGTCTTCTCATTGATAAATATGTGCTTGATCACCGGACAGATCGGCAAAGTCGGTGCCGGAATAAATCCGCCCCGGGGACAGAACAATGTCCAGGGCGCATCAGATGTGGGATGCTCCCCCCTCATCTATCCCGGCTATATCCCGGTCACGGACGATGCGAATCGTAAAAAAGTCGCCGCGATCTGGCAGATTTCCAGCGAAGCGCTATCCGGCGATATCGGACTGACCACCGTCGAGATCATGCAGGCAGCCCACACCGGAAAAATAAAGGGTATGTACATCATGGGGGAAAACCCGATGTTGACTGATCCCAACCAGAACCACACCCGGGAGGCCCTCGAACAGTTGGAATTTTTGGTGGTGCAGGACATCTTTCCGACCGAAACCACGGAGTTCGCCGATATAATCCTGCCGGGTGCGGCATTCGCAGAAAAAAACGGCACCTTCGTAAACAGCGACCGACGGGTAGGCCGTGTCAGGAAGGCGGTCGACCCGCCCGGAGCGGCCCGGCAGGATTGGAAGATAATTTGGGAGATTGCCGGGCGAATGGGTTTCCCGATAAACCCATATCAGGATGAATCGGAGATTTTTGATGAGATCGCTGCGGTGACACCGATTATGGCCGGCATCTCCTATGACCGGATTGAAAAGGAAGGAATCCAATGGCCGTGCCCGACAAAAGACCATCCGGGAACCAGCACCCTTTTCCAAGATAAATTCAACACACCAAGCGGCAGGGCGATTCTGAATCCGGTGGACTACGTCCCGCAAAACGAAAAAACATCCGCCGATTATCCGTTTCTGCTAAACACAGGTAGAATCCTTTACCAGTTCCATAGCTGCACGATTTCCAGACGCAATAAAGCACTCACGGATTTTGCCAATCAATCATACGCATTGATGCACCCTGAAGATGCCATGAAATTGGATTTCGAAAATGGTGAGCGGGTTAAAATCCTGTCCAGACAGGGGGAGATCAATACAATTCTGACTGTCAGTGAGGAAGTATTGCCCGGTGAACTTTTTATGCCGTTTCACTACAGCGAATCACCCGTGAATAGACTGACGCGCGATGAACTGGACCCCTATTCCAAAATTGCACCGTTTAAATTGACGGCCTGCCGGGTGATAAAATTGAAGAATGAAGATTGAAAATTGAAGATATATGGAAGTCGCTTTGCTCCTTCATTTTAAAATCGATCCGCCGAAGGCTAACCATAATTCTTCAATCTTCAATCTTCAATTCTCCCCAGCCCCCGGCTGTATCGGAAATTCTCTGCACAGCTGATCAACATCATCTTTTATTCTGGCCTGCAGTTCCCGGTTATCCGGATCCTTAATAATGGAAGCAAGCCATTGGCCGATCTTTCGGATTTCGTTTTCTTTCATCCCACGGGTGGTAACAGCCGGTGTGCCGATCCTGATTCCGGAAGGTTTAAACGGTGTGCTCGGATCATGTGGAACCGTGTTGCAGTTGGTTACGATACCGGTATTTTCTAGCGCGACGGCAACGGGTTTTCCCAGGCCGATGCCAAAAGGCAGCAGATTGATCAAAATCATATGATTGTCTGTTCCGCCGGTAACAAGCTTGATATCCCTGCCGGTTAACTCGTCGGCCAGTGCTTTTGCATTTGCCGTAATATTCTTAGCATAAAGTTTAAAGTCATCTGATAGCGCTTCGTTTAGTGCAACGGCTTTGGCGGCCGTAATGTGATCATGCGGACCGCCCTGGCAGCCCGGAAAAACAGCCCGGTCGATTTGATTCGCATATTTCTTCTTGCAAAGAATCATTGCGCCGCGCGGGCCACGCAGTGTTTTGTGGGTAGTTGTCATGGCGACATCGCAAAACGGGAAAGGACTGGCATGCTCGCCGCCGGCGATTAATCCCGAAATATGACTGATATCCGCAAAATGAACGGCGCCGATCTCTTCCGCAATATCCTGGAATGCCCGGAATTCAATTTCACGCGGATATGCCGTCAATCCCGATATGATCATTTTGGGTCTGTGCTTGAGAGCCAGTCTTCGAACTTCATTCATATCAATTTTTTCGGTTTCTCTATCTACGCAATAGTTGACAGCTTTGTATGTTTTGCCCGAAAAATTAACCGGAGAACCGTGCGTCAGATGGCCGCCGCAGAAAAGGTCGAAGCCGATAAATGTATCACCCGGATTCAGAAATGCCATAAATACTGCCGCATTGGCCGGACTGCCCGAGTAAGGCTGCACATTGGCATGCTCGACGCCAAAAAGCTTCTTGGCACGCTCGATTGCAATGATCTCTATTTCATCGACAAAATCATTGCCCTGGTAGTATCGCTGCCGCGGGTAACCTTCACTGTATTTATTCGTCAAAGCGGATGCCGTCGCCTCCAGCACGGATCGACTCACGTAGTTTTCACTGGCAATGAGATTGATGGTTTCCTGCTGCCGTAAATTCTCTCTCTCAAGCAACAAGTTAATTGCCGGATCAGTTTTTTCTAAATTCATTTTTCTGACTCCAACTGAAGACAGGGGTTGAATAATCAAAAGATTGCAAGTTTAATGTTTGAAGCTGCGCTGCCCTGTATAAACCATCGTTGCACCGGCTTCATTGCAGGCCTCGATGGACTGATAATCGTTGCCGGAACCACCGGGCTGAATCACGGCCGTAACGCCTTGCCGCAGGCCGACGTCCACGCCGTCACGAAACGGGAAAAATGCATCGCTGACCATGGCGGCACCGATCAGCCCGCCTTTTTCACGGGCCACACGCGCATCAAACTCCGCTTTTTTTTCCCCGTCCTTCAATTCATTATAAGGTATGCCGAGACTTTCGAAGCAATACCGGTCGGCGAGTTTGCGGTAGGCCTTATCCATGGCGATCTCGGCCACGCCGACCCGGTCCTGTTCACCGGTGCCGATGCCCACCGTCACCAGATCCTTGACATAGATTACGGAATTGGACGTAATGCCGGATTCCACCAGCCAGCCAAAAAGCATATCTTCGTACTCCCGGTCCGTGGGCTGGCGGTTGATTTTGTAGAGCTGGTCTTTGTATTCGCATTCGGCCAGTTTAAGATCCTGCCGGCTGCGGCTGGTCGGCACAAATGACCACTGGGTGATAATCCCTCCGTCGATCAAACTTTTAAATTCAACACATCGCTGGCCGACAAATGATTGCAAACGCTCAATATTGCCGATTTTTACGACCCGCAGATTTTTCTTGGCGCCAAAAATATCCATGACCCCGTCCTCGAAATCCGGCGCGACGACAACTTCGGCATACTGCTGGACAATGGCATCGGCGGTTGCTTTATCCACCGGGCGATTCAGCGCGATACAGCCGCCGAAGGCTGCCACCCGATCAGCCATGTTGGCCTTCCGATAGGCATCCTCCAGGCTGTCTGAAAGCGCCACCCCGCAGGGATTGTTATGCTTGACAATCACCGCCGCCGGCTTATCGACGAAGTAACGCAAAATGTTCATCGAGTTATCTGCATCGGTCAGGTTGGTTTTGCCGGGATGTTTACCCGATTGCAACAGTTCGATATCAGAGGCCAGATACCGGCCCGGCTGAATGGTCTGGGATTCCCCTAACACTAGGTTACCGTTGACCATCCGGTAAAGCGCGGCTTCCTGGCCCGGATTTTCACCATATCGCAATCCTTTCTGGACATCGTCGATCGTCCAGGTAACTTTCTCGTAAAAGAGCGTTTGCCGATTTGCGTCGTCTATAAAGCTGATCTCCATTTTGGGCGGAAAATGATCATCCATTATCGTGCGGTACATTTTTTTGAGATCTTCGACCATGTTGATTCTCCTTTATTCCAGTAGGTTCAAAGGTTCGGGGTTCAGAGGTTCAAGGTTGAGTGATTCATCTGAGCCTTTACTTTAGATAACCCTAAACGTTGAACCCGGAACCCTGAACCCTTGAACCTTTATTTATAGCAACTCTCAACATCCGCAAAAGCCCTGGCGCTGAGAAAATCCGCAATGGTTCGGTCATACATGGCGGTATGGTCAAAGGCTTTTTGAGCCAGCCGGTAACGCAGATACAGGGGCAGTGAACCGTTGTTGGTTGTTAGCTCGCTAATGATCATTTCATAATCGCCTGGATCCACTACCGCTGCCACCCGGATGAAGTTTTTAGCCGAAGCCCGGATCATACACGGACCCCCGATATCAATGTTGCCGCGGGCCTGTTCAACCGTTACATCCGGTGTGGAGATGGTCTCCTTGAAGGGGTATAGGTTTACCACCACCATGTCGATGGGCAGACTGGCGGTGCGCCTAAGATCACCCTGATGGGCTTCGTTGTAAGTTTCTGTCAGAAGCCCGAGGTAGATTTTAAAATCCAGCGTTTTCACCAGACCGCCCTGGGTTTCAGGCTGGCCCGTGTATTCGGAGACCTGGGTTAAATGCGCCTCGGCCGCATCGCCTAATATTTCCTGCAGCCTTGAGAACGTGCCGCCGGTGGAAAATATTTTTAAATCCGGGTTGACGGCCATCAGCTCCGGCACAAACTTTTCCAAACCGCTCTTGTCGGACACGCTCATCAGCACATGTCGCACACTTACAAGGTGGTCGATTTTGTCAACGATATTCATTGCCATAGTTGTCACCTCTTTCCTTCATATTCTTCTAACAGTCGGCTAAAAAATTCTTCCATGATTGAGTGGCGATCGGCAGCCAGTTTTTGCCCCTCGCTCGTCAGGATACGGTCCTTGATTTTGCAAAGCTTAACTTTAAATTCCCGATACCCCGTATCATCAACAGAATAGGTTCGGGTGGTTTCGATATCGGCGCTTTCACTGTGGAGCCGGGCGCCAACTTCACCGGCGAAAAGATAGGCCCGCGCCACCCCCACAGCCCCGATGGCATCAAGCTTGTCGGCATCAAACAACACCCTGGCTTCCGATGTGCGAGGTTCATGATTACCCCTGAAACGATGGGATCGAATGCAGTGCAGAATATTTTCCTTTTGTTCCGGGGTCAGCGGCAATTTTTCCACGATGGATGTCGCCAGCCGGGCTCCTTTTTCTGCATGACAAACAGCGCCGCTGGAATTGTCCTGATCACCGCGGGCAATATCGTGCAGGTAGGCTGCTGCCAGCAGCACCTCCATATCAGCTCCTTCGGCGGCCCCGATACGTTCACACAACCGGTAGACCCTGAGCGTGTGATCCCAGTTATGGCTGCTCCGTGCGCCCTGGAAATATGTGTAGGCCCTTCGTTTGACGGTGTCGAGCATATTATTCAATAAAAGAAAAAATGAAGGTTGTCGATTGAAGAAAGAGGGCATCCTCTTTCAATTGTCAATTGAAACAGGACGTCTGGACCATACACTAATTCGGGCAACCCATGCAATAGGCAAATTTAAGAGGCGTAATTATTTAAACTTTTCAAACAAATTCAGGACTTCTTCCAAACACCGTAATCTGTATTTGTTTTTTTGAAGGGCGGGTGATAAAATTCTAAAAGGTTCAATGGTTCTGGGTTCAGCGTTCAGGGTTATTTTTGGTTAAAGCGTAGTGTATAAAAAATTCAAAGCTCCAGATAAAAGGGATTAGGTTGGATGTTTGGAGAGCATGAATAGCTGGCTGGAAGGATTTCACAATGTACCGTAGGCTACTTTTATTATTGATCTTCATTTTTATTATATCACCGGCAATAGCGTCGGCCGACTCCAGCATCCCCGGTTGGGGTGAAGCAAAATGGGGTATGGCCCAATCTGAGGTGAAAAAACACTTTGAATTGAACCCCTGGGAACCTGGCAGTACGCCGATCTGTAAATCGAAAAAAAATATTCGAATTTGGGGGCATGATTTTGCGGTTGCCTTTTATTTCGATGATCGTTCGGACAGCGGCAAATTATTCAAGGTGGCGCTGGTTCATTTTAATCCGCCGGCGGCGGACCCGGAGGACACCGCCTGGCTATACTCAATCAAAGACATGCTGGTCGAAAAATACGGTAACCCGGGATCATTTGAAGTCAAAGAAAACATGAAGATCAGCCTGTGGGAAAAATCCGACGGGCAGCTCAAGCTGACCACCTTAACGGGTCGAACCGTGATGTGCGCACTGGAATACATGGCCGTCAGCATGGAAGGCAACAAACTTTAACCCTAATTGGGCGATGCCCAATTAGCAGGTATTGGGTATTCGTTATCAGGTAAAGATTCGTGAATCGACCAAAATATATCCGGGTTCGCAATTCGCAGATTAATTATTACAAAGCGGTCTCCCTGTATTTTCAAACGGGCGCGGACTCATATTGTCTATACAAACCCGCCGGCACCAGGCTGGCGGAGATGCGCGTCAGCCAGCAAAGACATCCGGATTTATATTTTCAAGATAAAGACCGGATCGTTGCGATACGGGAAATTCAAAAAGGTTTTAACAAGCATATTGCCGACAGCATTCAAACCGGTAACGCCTTCAAGGTCAAAGCAACCCTTTGCGACCTGGTTGAAGAAACCCTGGCCGAACCCCGCAGTGGAACCCTTCAGGCTTTGCCGCAAACGATCGACTCCCTGATTGCCGGATATTCAAAACGCCCGGATATTTTGAAGACCTTTGCTTCCATTTCCTTTAAGGATTATACAACGGTTATTCATTCCGTGAACGTGATGGCCCTAACCCTGGGATTTTGTATTCACTCCAATTTTTCCATGCCAAAGACCCGGAAAATGGGTTTGGGTGCTCTGCTGCATGATGTTGGAAAAACCGAGATCCCATCATCAATTCTGAAAGCCCCGCGCAAACTCAGTGACAACGAGTTTAAAATAATGAGAACGCATCCGACCGTCGGCAATGAAATCATCCGGCAGAAAAATAATATCGGTGGTGAAGTCGCCCTGGGCGCTCTGGAGCATCATGAAAAGCTGGATGGCAGCGGCTACCCCAAAGGGACCCGCAATATTTCATACATCGGTCAGCTACTGGGCATTATCGATTGCTACGAGGCCCTGACCAATGAGGACCGTCCCTACCGCAGAGCCCGCCAACCCCTGGAAACCTTAAAGTTTCTCAAAGAAGACGTGGAAGGCGGTAAATTTAACCGCGAAATTTTTGAAAAATTCTGTTACAGTTTGATCTAAACGAATAACTTTCCGCTATTACGATGGTTCAAAATACAGGACGACCATAACCTCCGACATAGGCAATCCGGCGAAATGCCTAAATTGACTAAATTGCCCTAAAATGCCTAAAATGATAGTGCCGCTGTGCGGCGTCTTTTAATGGACGGATGCATTAAAAAATACATCATATTAACCGGAATCGCGCTGGTTTCGCTGATATTTTACAGCTGTGAATCCATGCATTACTACAGCCAGGCGATCCAGGGCCAGTATCGTATCCTTGAAAAAAGGCAGCCGATATCCGATATTATTGCAGATCCTGAATCGCCGGAATCCCTGCGGCAAAAGCTGGCGTTTATCCTCGCCCTGCGGCAATTTGCCGAAAACGAACTTCAGCTTCCGGTAAAAGACAACTACCTCACCTATGTGGATCTCAAGCAGCCCTATGTGGTCTGGAACGTTTTTGCCGCCCCGGAGTTATCCCTGGCACCCAAAACCTGGTGCTACCCGGTGGTGGGATGCGCGGCATATCGCGGCTATTTCTCAGCGGAAAATGCCCGGCAATTCGCCCATGAACTCAGCGACCAGGGGTATGATGTCTATGTTGCCGGCGTGACGGCTTATTCTACGCTGGGCTGGTTCGATGATCCGGTGTTAAGTACCTTTATTAATATTTCTAAAGCCCGTTCAGCCTCTCTGATCTTTCACGAATTGGCCCACCAAGTGCTTTATGTAAAAGGCGACACCGCGTTCAATGAAAGCTTTGCAACGACCGTAGAACAGGAAGGGCTGCAGCGATGGCAGGCGGCAACCCGGGCGTCGCACATTTACAATGATTATTTAGCGGGCTACGACCGCCACCAGCAATTTATCCGATTGATCATGGATTACCGCCGAACGCTTGAGATACTTTACCAATCAGACGCATCCGCGGAAACTAAACGAGAAAAAAAAGTATCCATTTATTCAGAACTGCGTGATGAATTCGACCGTCTAAAAACAGACGAAAACGGATTATCGGCCTATGATAATTGGATGCGCGACTACCTGAACAACGCTAAAATCAGCAGTGTGGTGGCATACCATGATTTTGTGCCGGCCTTTCAAAAAATACTGGCCAAAAACGAGGGCGATCTGAATCAGTTTTACCGGCAATGCCGCGAACTGGCACAGACGCCGCAAGACGAAAGACATCGCATTTTAAATGATTATCTGGAAAATTAACCCGGCAAGCTCGATCGGCTTTCAGCTTGACAGAGATCTGCAATTTTTTTAATATCTTACTATGTACGAAAAATTTTTCGGATTCAAAGAAAAACCCTTTAAACTGGTTCCAAACCCGGACTACCTTTTTCTGAGCAAAAGCCATGAAGAAGCGCTGGCCCACCTGAATTACGCCCTGTCCCAGGGTGATGGTTTTGTCGAAATTACCGGAGAGGTCGGTACCGGCAAGACCACACTTTGCCGGGCCTTTCTGGAAAAATTGGATGATAACACCATCGCGGCCTACATTTTCAATCCCAAACTGGGTCCCCGCCAGCTCATTAAAACCATCAATGATGAGCTGGGAATTAAATATGAAACCAACAATACGAAAGATTTAATCGACAATCTCAACAACTTTCTCATGCACCAGAAGATCCGGCGCCGGAAAGTGATTCTGCTGATTGACGAAGCCCAGAACCTGAGCAACAATGTTCTGGAACAATTGCGCTTATTGTCGAACCTGGAAACCAGCAAAGAAAAACTGCTGCAGATTATTCTGGTCGGACAGCCGGAGCTCAGCGCCATCCTGGATTCCCATGAGCTTAGGCAGCTCGGTCAGCGGATCACCCTGCGATACCATCTCAGCCCCCTGACCCCTAAGGAAACCGTCGATTATATCCAATACCGCATTGATATAGCCGCCCAGAAATCCGGCCTTAAATTCGATCGTGCGGCCTACCGCCCCATATATCGATACTCACGGGGAATTCCGCGGGTCATTAATATTACCTGCGACCGGATCCTGTTGACGGCTTTCGGCCTCAACAAGCATAAAATCAGCGCAAGAATTGCACGCGACGCCATCAGGGAACTAAAAAGCAGGGGTACCGCCGGCAAATTTGTTCTGTGGGATTTGAAAAAGACAGCCGCCTTTGGCGGGGCGGCCATCATCATTCTGGCTGCAGCGATTTTCCACCAGCCGTTGCGGCAAGGTATCCACTCATTGTTTAGCCGGACTCAAAACCTGCCGATAGCGTCATCATCTGACCCGGGGCCGGTATTAAACGTTACCAACAATCCTCAACCGCAGGCTGTCAAAGATGACGACCCGGTGGTTTCCGAAGATTCCGATCAAGACGCTGCCGATGATTCAGATTTAACTGCCTCGATTGAAGCTGACTTAAGCCCGGTCGAAAATAGTGATTTAGGCACGACCGATGATCCAAAGCAGATCGATGCTCAAAATTACGATCCTGAAATATCCGCAGAGACCATGCTGGCCGTATCCGATTCCCAACCGGAACCAAAGGATTACGGGCAGGACCCGCTGCGCAGTGACGCCATAAAACTGGCAGACTATCTGACGGCCATGGATATTCGCGCTTCCCGCAATGCGGCCCTTCAGGATGCCATGCAATTGTGGTTTACTCCCATTAAAATTCAACCCTACCTGAATAGCCTGGATGATGATCAGGCGTTTTTCCGGCTGACGGCTAAACCCAACGGCGTGTTCATTCACCGGATCGAAACGAATCTGGAAATGCTAAAACGCCTGAATCTGCCCGCGATCCTGGAGTTATTTCCAACGGGCAGTGAAGAGCCCGGTTATCTGACCCTCAGCAAGATAGAAGGTGAAAACTATATTTTCGGCAACCCGGATGAAAACAATGTTGTGGTTGCGGATGCCGATCAGATCAATTTATATTGGTCGGGAAATGCTTATCTGCCATGGAAGAATTTTTTATCAATCTGGGGAACCATACCCACGCAATCGAATAAGGATTCCATCATCACGCTTAAGTTACTATTGCACGAACTGGGTTTCAGCGACGTCCAAATAAATGATCGGTACGATAACTGGACCCGCCAGGCCATCGAAGAAGTGCAGGCCAAATACGGCATACCCGTTGATGGCTTCGTGGGCCCCCTGACCAAAATGATCCTGTATCAGGAAAAAGAAACTTTTGAGATACCGCATTTGACCAAATAATCCGTCCTGAACAAAAAGCACATTCCGGGGCTCTGCCCCGATTGGCATCCGGCCCGCAGGGGGATGCCTGACCAAGGAAAAAACAATTGAGTTCGATTTTAAGGGCCCTGAAAAAAATAGAGGAGGATACGCAGCCCTCTCAAACTTATCCATCGCTGCCGAATCTGACGGTTTCGAAGCAGGTGCTCAATTCAAATACCAGAAAGCGCCGACGATTGCGCAGACTGCTATACCTGTTGCTGATTCTGTTGGTGACGGCTGTTGGGACAATCATTCTTTTCGACCAGCGCCGGCCCATTATCGCCAAAATCTATTCACTGGTATCATCGGAGACCCCGCAGGGCCGCGACGGGTCAAATTCCGATCAGGCCAAAGTCTACCGGGCTAAAGTTCCGACCCCGTCTGCCAAACCGGCCCAAAAGCCGCCGACGTTAACCCGGCCGCCAAAAAAACGGCTGAATAAGGCAGGGTCTGGAAGCGCCAATACGCAAAATCAAGCCGGTGCAGAATCAGGCAGCCAGCGGTTAGCAGAAGCCAAACACCCCCCTCAAACATCCTCGGATACCCCGCGGCCGAAGACGGCACTAAACTCAAGGCTGAAAAAGCCGCTGACAAATGTCTCACCGCCCCCGCGAACGCCGCCTGTTGCCAAACCCGGGTCTCAAAAAGACGACATCTCAATTCCCACCGCCACCGGAGCTAAACCGTCGCCCCGGACCCGGCCGCGGGTGACCTATGACCGAATTGACGATTCCAAGCTAAAGCTTCAGGCACTGGCCTGGTCCGATGATGCTGCCAGACGGATGGCGGTAATCAACGGCAGTATTGTCCATGAAGGAGAATCGGTGGATGGCTACCAGGTCGTTAGCATCCGTGAGGAGGATGTCATTGTCAATGAAGGTGGAAAATCATGGCGTCTGGAATTCGGATTACAGCATTAATGTGTGGAATCTTTTTCAGGTCCCGGCAATTTATATATTAAAATATATTTCAAATACTTAAATATCATTCAGAGATAGCTTCCATGGTGATCGTGATTGACAGTAGCGCCGTTTTTTTTTATAATTTTCATTAAAGATAACGGCCTATGATTTTGGAAAACCGGGTTGGGAAGCAACGTATCGAACCGGGTCGACTTGGCAGTAAGGTGGTTCGGTTTTTTTTTGTCCGGACAAGTCGCATCGGATACCCTTGACCCGGATCCACTTTTAGCGAAGGACTAATTGCCAGGCACGAAGATATAAAGCAAACATTCGGAAAATATTTATCTTCGTGTTTTGGTGTCTTGGCGGCGAAATAATTTTGGCCGAAATCGCCGCTGAACGACCAATAAGAATCTAAATGCTATTAAAAAAACTACATTTGTCAACCCTTATTCTGGTTGCAGTGATAATTGCGGTCATCCTGAGCAATATCCTGTTTGACTTCGATATACTGCAGCCTCTGGAATACAAGGTATACGACTCGATGGCTCGGCTGCGTCAGCGCAAAGCCGCCACCAAGGTGGTGGTTCTGGCAATAGACGATCAAAGTATTCAACAGATTGGCAGCTGGCCCTGGCCCCGTTCCTATATTGCCGAAATGGTTCAAATGCTATCGGGCTATGGCACTCACACTATGGGTATTGCACTGCTATATCCCACCAGAGAACTAAATCCCGGGTTGCAGGAAATAGAAAACATTAAAGAAATACTGAACGACAAACCGTCAAAATCGGGTCGTAAAACGGCAACCAAAATCAACAGCATGCTGAGCGAAGCCGGTAAACGATTGGATCATGATGCCAGGCTAATAGCTGCGGTACGCTCCGCCCGCAATGTTGTGCTGCCGCTGCGTTTTTCCCTAAGCAGCCCCGCAGATGGCGACCCTCAAACATTGTCCTCCTGGATGATACTAAATTCCATTGAATTGGAAGGTCTCCCTGAAGCTCAAAACGAGCTGCCGGTAGACTCCAACCGTATCCGCGGTATATTCAATAATCATCGGATACAGGCCGGCCGGATCACCGAACCTTACGATGATCTATCGACCAAGGCCGGCGCCCTGGGGCATATCAATTTGATCAGCGATAATGACGGTATTGTCCGCGATATGCCCCTGTTGATCACCTATCAGAAAAGGGATTTCCCGGCCTTTGCACTGCAGGTGGCCAGAAAATATGCCGGCGGACGTTTAAATGAATTAAAGACCGGCCAGGACGGCATTAATCTGAGACATATGCAAATTCCCACCGAAAAAAATCATCGGATGTTAATTGATTACAGCGGTCAAAACGCCAACATTGAGCATATTTCATTTGTTGATACCATCAACGGCAAAGTCGATTTAAGTGCCTTTCGCAAGAAAATCGTCCTGCTCGGCGTGACAGCCGATGGATTGTCGCAACGTTTTAATACCCCCACCAAATCGGATGTTTCCGGCCTCGAGATAGAAGCCGCAGTAGTGGAGAATATCGTCAACGGCCAGTATATTTCACGGCCTTCCTGGGTATTTTTCCTGGAAATTCTGGCCTTACTGTATTTCAGCTTTTTCCTCTTATTTGTGATTCCGAGGGTCACGCCCCGGGTCGGGGCGATGATTCTGGGAATCTTTTTATTAACCTGGATCGGCGCCAGTGTTATTTTATTCGTCAACAATGGTATCTGGTTGAAAGTTCTGGCACCGGTATTTCTTTCAATTATTGGGTTTGCCCTCGCCAATCGCCAGCGGCATATGGCCGAAAAGCATGATGAAAATGTCGAATTGAACAAGAGCCTGGGCTTGGCCTTGCAGGGCCAGGGTATGCTGGACATGGCTTTTGAAAAATTTTTAAAGTGTCCGGTTGAAGATAAAGCCGTGCAGAAGCTGCTGTATAATCTCGGATTGGACTTTGAACGCAAGCGCATGACCAACAAGGCGCTATCCGTTTATCGCCACATTATGAAAGCCGGCTCCTTTAAGGATGTCAACGAGCGGATAAAAAAGTTGATCTCCCTGGATAATACCCTCTCGATGACGTCCGCGGCCGCCAAGAAAGAAACTTCCTTATTATTGCAAAACGGCGCCACCAAGCCCACCCTGGGAAGGTATGAAATCTTGCAGGAGCTGGGCCAGGGCGCCATGGGGATCGTTTACCTGGGCAATGACCCCAGCATCAACCGCGAGGTCGCCATCAAGACCATTAATTACGCGGATATTGCGGCCGATGAACTCAGCGATGTCAAAGCACGATTTTTCAGAGAGGCCGAAGCCGCCGGAAAGCTTTCCCACCCGAATATTGTGACGATCTATGATATGGGCGAGGAATATGACATGGCGTATATCGCCATGGAATTGCTCAAGGGTAAAGAGCTGACCCACTATTGCCAGAAAGGGAATCTACTGCCGTTAAAACGGGTTCTCAAGATAGTCAGTTCAGTGGCCGAGGCCATCGGTTACGCCCATATTCAGGAAGTGGTGCATCGCGACATCAAACCGGCCAATATTATCCTGTTGGATGATGATCAGGTCAAAGTTGCCGATTTCGGCATCGCACGGGTTATATCTTCATCAAAAACCCAGACCGGTGTCATTTTCGGCACCCCCAACTACATGTCTCCCGAACAGATTGCCGGCAAAAAGGTGGACGGCCGATCGGATCTATTTTCACTTGGCGTGGTGTTTTACGAATTATTGACCGGTGCCCGGCCGTTTAAAGGAGATAGTATGACGGCTCTGCTTTATGCCGTATCCAATACGGAATATGTACCGATCAGCGAGGTATCGCCCAAGACACCGGTTTGCTGTGTTGAAATTGTCGAACGCCTGCTGGCCAAAGGGGTGTCTAAACGGTATCAATCCGCTGCTCAGGTCGTCAAAGATGTCCAGACTTGCCTGGATACCATAAACTGAACCGGGTTCAAATCATCTCCCTTCCCTTTGTGAAACCACACAAAATTCATTTGAATAAAAGTCGCTCATGGCCGAAAAAGGGGTAAAGATCCCGGCAATAATTACCGATAGTAATAACCAAAGCCGACCGGCGATTTACGCTGCGGGGAATGCGCCGGTCTGCCAGGCACAATACTTCATACCCCCCTCATAGGGTGTTGCACTCACTATGACAATAGATTTAATCGATACTATTCGCTTTGCAACTGGTTAAAATTTTTAATAAATGGAGGGAGTCATGCTCAAAATTCTACTGGAAATAAAAGGCAAGGAGCTTAAAACCCTGGAAACGGATAAATCCGAAATTACCATCGGGCGAAATGAAAACAATGATATTCACATCAACAACCTGGGTGCTTCAAAGAAACACGCCAGAATTTTTCGGCGAAACGGGGAGTACATTATTGAGGATCTTAAAAGCACCAACGGTACATTTATGAATAACAAAAGCATCCTCACCGCCAAGTTAACCGGTAATGATGTGGTCACCATCGGCAAACACAACCTTTTTATATCCATCCAGGATGATCGGGATGCGACCAGGGGCTTCGCCGAAGCAACCATCAAAATTAAACGGTAATTTACGGCCGCGATCCGATTTAATGCCGCTAAAGCGCCTGCGAAACTTGTTGACTCTGTTTCGCTGCAAAACCATAAGCAATGGGCTGGGATCTGTATGAAAATGTATCCGATCGAAATTGATGAAAAAATATGGCATTTTTTACAACAAAATGCCGAACCCTTTGTTGATACACCCAGTTCGGTGCTGAATCGACTGTTGTTCGGCATGGGAGGGCGCAAGGAGGAAGCGGCGCCCTTGTTTTCCATACCGACCGTCAGCATTGCGGGATTGCCGAAGTCACTGTCACATATACTTGAGGTTGTTTATGAAATGGAAGTCAACGGCTACACGCGCACCCAGGCCACCAATCGCGTGGCAAAGACAAGCGGCAACGCACCGCAAACCATTACCAACAAATATTGCCGACAGCTGGGTAAACGAGCGCATGAAATCGATGAATTATTGATTGAACCCGGGTATAAGAATTTTAAAAATCTTCTGACAAGCAAGTTTGAAGATCATCGGGAGATAATTGACATGTATTTTGACAGCATGTTGTCTGATTCGGATGATGCGAACTTTGTCGCGCCGGATATCCGGGATGCGGCACTGGAATCCGAGGAGTGACAAAATGCGGGGTGCGGAATACGGATTGCAGGGCGCAGGTTTCACCATGCGCGAACGTTGGTTGAATGTTTCAGGAATGTGGCATAAAGCGGGTAAAGTAGTATTCGATCTTCAATCCTCAACCTTCAGTACTTTGGCTCCCCTGATTTTCCTTTCCTTCAGCTCCAGTAGCGCCTGGTTGGCATCTTCCAGTCTAAATTCCTGGATCGCCGGCAAAATGGGTATCTCAGCGGCCAGCATCAAGAATTTTTGAACATCCCGCCGGGCGACATTGGCGACGCTTTTGATTTCTTTTTCCATCCACAGGTGCGTCGCATAGTCGATCTTTAAGAGCGAATTTTTGTCGGTTTCTTCTTTACGGATCGCATTGATCACCAGTCTACCGCCGCTTTTCAGGTTGTCCAGAGCTTCGACAACCGGCTTCCAGGCCGGCGTTGTATCGATGATACAGTCGAGCTTCTCAGGTGCGGCTGATTCCGTGTCACCCGCCCAATGGGCACCGAGTTCCCGGGCAAAATCTCTTTCCTTTCGGCTCCTGGCGAAGACAAAAACCCTGGAATTCGGAAATTTATGCACAACCATGTTCAGTACCAGGTGGGCTGAAGCACCAAAACCGGTAAGGCCAAGGGTAAAGCCGTCTTTAATTCCGGATAAATGCAGGGAGCGATACCCGACGGCACCGGCACATAACAAGGGGGCCGCCTGGGAATCCGCATATCGGTCAGGGATGGCATAAGCAAAGTCTTCCAGCACGGTAACAAATTCAGCGTATCCCCCCTGGACATCCCGCCCGGTTGCGCTGAATTTATCACATAAGTTTTCATCACCGCTTTTGCACCTGACACAATGCCCGCAGGCTGAGTTGATCCAGGCCACACCGACGCGGTCACCAATCTGGAACCGATGCGCATGGGGTCCATTCTGAACGACCCGGCCGACGATCTGGTGGCCTAGAATGATGGGCAATTGAGGCGGCGGCGTCCGTCCTTCGATTTCATCGAGTTCAGTGTGACAGACGCCGCAGGCGGATATTTTTATCAATACTTCGTTGGCACCTGGAACCGGTTTAGGTATATTTACAAGCTCCAGCGGATTCCTGTTTGCCGCCATGCTGCTGATTTGATTTAATACCATGGCTTTCATGCAAACCGATCCTCCATGCCAAAGGCGCTTTAAGACCCTGATTATCTTTCCATGACCAGGTCGTCATTGTACATCGATTCGAGCCGCAACTGCTGCGAACGCCAGACATTATTGGCGTTGGAAAAGGTTTCGATATTGACTTCCGTCAGATGAGTAACCATCCGGATGTCTTCGGTGGCCTGCTCCGTGCGCCCCATTTTATTGTTTAAATTAGCCCGGCTGTAATAAACCGCGCCGTAATTGGATTTCAATTCGAGAGCCCGGTTGAAGTCTACCAGGGCTTTATCATTTTCACCGGTTTTCGCATAGGCCAGGCCGCGCAGATGGTAGGCTCTGGCATTGCCGGGGTCCAACTCAACCACACTGCTAAAATCTGCAATAGCTTCCTCGGCTTTATCCAGTCTTAGATAAGCTGCGCCTCGACTTTTGTAGGCAAGGGTAAAAGCAGGGTCGAGTTCAAGGGCCTGGGATAAGTGTTGGATGCTTTGTCCATAATCATGGTTTACAAAATCCGTCATGCCTTCTTCGAACTGTTGCTGCGCTTTATTGTTGTCGGACATCGTGTTTCCTCCGCTGCAAACTGTTATTTCAATTTTATTTTAAAGGTATCAATCGAAGATTCCCGCCCGATATGGCTCAGATTCCAGGTGCGCGTATCATGCCGTATGTCGGATGTCGGCATCCACAAAAGAGCCCGGTGAGTTGAATCGGCAACGGGCCGCCAAGTTTCTCCGCGGCGGGGATACGAGATAAAGACTAATTATTCCAGCTGACGGTGTCAAGAATCAGCCGAAATTTCAACTTGACCAACCATGCCCCCTTGTTTATTCTAGCTCATTGAACTTGTAATCCTGCCGGGCCCTGCACAGATGACAAAATGGACTCCATACCCAGCTTCCGTCCCGTATGGAGAATCCGGCTTGGCGTTGCCCTATCAGAGATCTACTGGAAAATTTTAAATGAGCAAAAGCAAAAATGTATTGGGCTGGTTGATCAGAAGCCTGCTGGTTTTTGTCTTCCTGATCGTTGCCGTCATGGTATTTACGCCCAGCATGATCAATCTGGAGATGGTCAAAAAAAAAATCAAGGAAACGATTTCCCAAGATGTTGGCGGTCGGATAACCTATGGCAGCCTGAAGCTGTCTTATTTTCCACGCCCCCACGTGGTAATCCATAAAGCCGAAATATCGATACCCGGCAGTTTCACGATCGATATCCAGTGGATGAGAATTTATCCTAAGTTATTGCCCCTGTTTAGAGGTAGCCTCGAATTCGCGGTTGTCAGACTCGAATACCCAGATTACTCCATGGAATTGCCACAGATTATGGATGAAACCGTCCAGGGACCCGAACACGTCCCGTCTTTTGACGATCTGGTGAAATCTTTTGCCAAAGGTGTACGCGATCTTCCGGAGTTCAAGCTGCCGGATATAAATCTGCAGATAAAAAACGGCAAGGTAAACCTGGTCGATCCTTTTGGACGCATATTCAAGCTCAGGGATGTACAGGCCGCATACGTGCGCAGTGAGGATAAGCTTGACTTCAGCATCAATTGCAAGTCAAATCTCTGGGAACAAATCGACATTAACGGCTCCCTTGACCCATCGAACTTCAAAGGTCTGGGGCACGTGCAGCTTTCGCGGTTCCGTCCCCAGACCCTGATTGCCTATCTCTTCCCGGAATCCGCATTTCAGGTTACCGAAACCAGAGCCAATGTGACGATCGATTTCACCTCCGACGGGGCCGGCAGCATCAAGGCCGATGTAATTGGAACCATCCCAATCCTCGAATTGATTTACGGCCAGGAAAAACTGGTGATCAAAGGCAGTCGCATCAAAGGCACCCTTGAAGTTGATAAAAAGATGACCCGGGCCACTTTGACGGAAATGGGGTTAGACTACCCCAAACTTAATTTAAGCGGAACGTTTGCCTATGATGAAAATCTGCAGGATATTCAGCTTTCCCTGAACGGATCTCAAATTGATGCGGATTCAGTGCGACGGGCCGCCCTTACACTGGCGGGAGAATCCGAGTTCATTCAAGTCTTATTTAACGTGATCCGGGGGGGGCATGTCCCCTGGATGACCGTGCAGGTCAGGGGGCAGACGATTGCCGATTTTGGCAAAATGGACAACATTATCATTCGGGGTCGCATGACCCGGGGTGAAATATTTATTCCGGGAGTTGAACTGGATTTGGAAGATGTTTTTGGTGATGCGGTGATTGCGGGCGGGATATTGCGCGGAGAAAACCTCAGGGCACGCTTCGGAAACTCACACGGAAAGGAGGGCACCATTGCGCTGGGTCTGAACGAAAAGCTTGCGCCGTTTCATCTGAATATCGGTGTCCAAGCCGACCTGTCACAGCTGCCGCCGGTTTTAAACCGCATCATTTCGGATAAGGATTTTCAAAGCGAGCTGGCCCGGATCGAGGA
>Ga0210064_1000278_pt1 | contig 24571 bp, 27 predicted proteins | sample Muzzi_CordC_D2_FD_185531 | JGI IMG/M metagenome (GOLD analysis project Ga0210064, IMG submission 185531) | Wetland microbial communities from San Francisco Bay, California, USA, that impact long-term carbon sequestration - Muzzi_CordC_D2 (SPAdes) | ecosystem: Environmental > Aquatic > Marine >... | reverse complement strand
CCGGTACTCCAAACAGACCGCATACAACGTATCGATGGCCGCCCGGTCGGCGGCGAAGCGGCAGGGGGTTTCGCGCTGCTGCTCGAAATATTTTCCCGTGACCGTTCCGCCGACCGCTTCCGTGGCCAGCCAGGCCGGGGTGCGGGCACCCTCGTCCGGGGTTTCGTGGCCGCCGAAACCCAGGTTTGCGGCGAGCCGGGAGCGCACGTCGCCGGGATGGCAGGCATTGACGGTCACCCCGTGCGGCGCCAGGCGTTCGGCGAAGGCGACGCTGAGCATGCGGTCGGCCTGCTTGGCCTGGCGGTAGGCGCTGTCGTTGTCGTAGGGACGGCGTTCGAATTCCAGGTCGTCGAGGTCGAGCCCCCCGGCCCAGTAGCTGGCCACGTTCACCACCCGCGCCGGAGCGGCTGCCTGCAGCGCCGGCGTCAGTGCCTCGATCAGGCGGAAGTAGCCCAGCACGTTGGTGGCGAACTGGCGCTCGACGCCCTCGGCCGAGACCTGGCGTTCGCGGGGCGTCTCGGCGGCGGCGTTGACGAGGACATGCAGCGGTCCCTGCCAGCGCTGCGCCAGCGCGCGGATGTCGGCCTGCAGGGAGAGGTCCGCGCACTCACAGTCGATCGCGGAGTTGCCGGTTTCCCGACGCAACGCCTCGACCGTGGCGCCCCCCTTATGCGGATCGCGCGCCACGAGCACCACCCGGAAGCCCGGGGTGGCGGCGAGGCGCCGGGCGATCGCGCCGCCGATGGCGCCGGTCGCACCGGTCACCAGTGCGACGCGGGCCTGCCGGGATTCATGTCTCATGGCTGTGGATTCCTCACTGCGGCAGTCATTCTATACCCGGGGGGCCGGGGCACATAATCCGGACCAGGATACCGGTCGCGTATTCCGGTTGCGCCTTGCATCGCAGGCGCGAGGGTACGTTTTTATTGACACGCGTCAATTCGTCTCCAGGTACGGTGGACAGGCTCTCATCCGGTTGACACCCGTCAAGGCACCTTTAATCGCGCGCTATATACTATATAACTACAAAGGAATGGGCGTTCAGCGGACCATGATGGCAAGGAGGTGCGCAATGAACAGATCATTACATAATGGAGCAAAGAGGATACTCCTGGGCGTGGCGGTGGCAGCCGCAGTGGTTTTCTCCATGGCGGCCGCACAGGCGTGGTGGGGTCCCGGTCCAGTGGGCTGGGATCCGCAGGAAGCCTATCTGGATGAGTACGGGTTTCTTGATCCATACGGGCAAACGCCTGGCGACTTTCGGCGTATGCAGCGGGATCACTGGAAGGCCGTGATGGGTTACCCGGTCTATTATGAAAATATTGCCCCATACGGACCCAGGCCAGCGGATGTACGCAGACAATACCACCGGAAGATGCAGCGACTCCGGGGTTATTACTGAGACGCGGCGGCGGCCTGCGGGCCGCCGTTTCGCATACGGGATAAAGGGGACATTCTGAATTATGCTGCTGTTCGAGACAATATCCGTCCGCTATACATCAGGTATGCGGAGCGGTCCCCGGATAGCACTTTGCTGCGTCGTCCTGCTGGCGGGCGGCGGCTTATTTGCGGAGGAGACTATGACACTGACACTCACATCCACCGCCTTTTCCGATGGCGGTGAAATCCCCGTGCAGTTCACCTGCCAGGGGGAGGACAGGGCACCCGCGCTGGCCTGGGCGGGGGTCCCGGAAAACACCCGCAGCCTGGTCCTGATCGTCGATGACCCGGATGCACCGGACCCAAAGGCCCCGCGAATGACCTGGGTGCACTGGGTGCTGTACAACCTTCCGCCGGATGCCCGCGGCCTGCCCGAGGGCGCCACCACGCAGGACCTCCCTGCCGGCACGGCGGATGGCATCAATGACTGGGACCGGACCGGGTATGGTGGCCCCTGCCCGCCAATCGGTCGGCACCGCTATTTCCACAAGCTCTATGCCCTGGACACCGTCCTCGAGGCCATGAATCGGCCCACCAAGGCGCAGGTCGAGGCGGCGATGCGCGGGCATGTCATCGCGCAGGCGGAGCTGGTCGGGACCTACCAGAAATCCCGGTAGCCGTGTCGGCGCCCCTTCATTCACTTGTGCGGTAGGCACAGCATGAAGCGTCGTAGTGCATCATTGCTTCGCAGCCTGTGGCTGGCGTCGATCTTGCTGGCAACCTTTGCCGGAGCGGAGATCGGGCCCCCACCTAAACTCTCTCCCGACGGCAAACTCGGGATCATGGGAGACAGTCTGGCCCAGGGTGTCCATGCCTCGGAAATGTGCGGCAATGAGGACGCCTATGCCTGCGCACAGCACGCCCTCGGCGCCTCCAGTCCCGACTGGAGCTATGTGGCGGCCGACAAGAACTGGTCGATTGCCAGCCTCCTCGGCTTTGACACGGCGCACATCGTTGCGGCATTTGGCAGCGGCGAAGAATGGATGGACGCGCTGGAGCAGGCCATGACCATCATGGCCGATCCTCAGGTCGAAGCCGTCTTCATCGGCCTCGGGGGCAACAATGTCTGCGCACCCCGGGGCCATGATTACACCGGTGATCTTGTGACCATTGCCGGGCACATCGATGCGACCCTGAGCTATCTCACGGATACCCTGCCCGCCGGGGGGCGGATCTACTGGAGCGGCGCGCTGGATGTCCTGCAGCTGCGCGAACTGATGCGCCGGCGCGACCACAACTTCTGGTTTGAAACCTGCCAGGGTACCTGGGACCTGGACGACAACAAGATCAAGGACGAGGCGGCAAACGATTTGTGTGATCACTTCTTCAATCACACTGCCTGCCAGCTCACCAGCGTCATCGAGGAGGCCAAGGACGAGCTGATAAATCTGCTGTTCAGCACATGGCTTGACCTCGGGGACGCGGAGGGGCCCTGCGGCAAGGTCCTGGGCAGCCGCTCGACCAGCGCGGACCGGGAAGAGGCCGGACAATTCAACCTCGCGCTCAACCAGCTGATGTCCGCCAAGGCAGCGGAGTACCATGGCCGCAACGGCGTCGCGGTGTATTACAGCGACCGCATCTATGCGGCGTCGGCCAATCTCAGGCCCTATCATGTCTCCCGCCTGGACTGTTTTCACCCGAGCCGGACCGGGCAGGTATTCCTGGCTAATGAAACCTGGCGGGGATTCGAACCCTTCACCGCTCCGGCCAGTCGCTATTTTTTTGACGAGTTCGACAGCCAGGACTATTGCGACCAGGAATACACCACCTGGGACTCGTGCTGGACCGAGATCGGCGAGAATAACGGGCCCTCGGCCGGCGATATCCGGATCAACAACCACCAGCTCCGGGTACGGGACAATAACAAGGGCATCCTGCGCAGCCTCGATCTGGGCGGCATGCAAGCCGCCTGGCTGCAGTATAACTGGCGGCGCGAGGGGCTGGATAACAATGACGACAATGTCTCCATCGACATCTCGCCCGATGCCGGCATGACCTGGTATCGGCAGCACCTCATCAAGGGCGATGGCGATGACTACAACACCCACCGCGGCTACTACCATGACATTACCCCCTATGCCACGGCGGACACACTGCTCCGTTTCAAGAGCTCGAGTGATCTGGGTAATCACGACAAGGTGTTCTTCGACAACATAACCGTCCTTGGCTGGGGTCCGCCCGTGCCGACCCAGGACACCGACGAAGACGGACTGCCGAACAGCTTCGAAGCCGGCATCGGTACCGATCCGCTGCTGGCGGATACCGACGCCGATGGACTGACGGACTACCAGGAAGTGGCGTGGGACGGAGATGTCCCGGACCTTGACCCTGTCGGGGACACCGACCCCCTGTCAGCCGACACCGATGCCGATGGCTTCACCGACGGGATGGAAGCGGCGTCAGGCTACGATCCGCTGGATGGTAGCGCGTTTCCGGTGTGGGGGGACATCAACGATGACCGCATGGTCGATGCGGCGGATGTGCTGCTTGCCACCCAGGCGGTACTCGGCATGATCACCCTTGACCCCGACCAGCTGGCGCGCGGCAACGTCGCGCCGCTCGTCAATGGTCAACCGCAGGTGCCGCCGGACGAGGCATTCAATCTTGCGGACCTGCTGCTACTCATGCGCAAGGCGCTGGGCGCCGTCAACTTTTGAGGCGTTGCCAGCAGCCCTTCAGAAAGTACGGGACTTACTAATGCGGCCGATCCTTGCCGGAGAGGAAGCGTTCGCGCTCCTGCTCGGTGGGGATTTCGTCGGCAAGAATGCGGTAGAGCTGGTCGAGACTGCGGCTCTTCTTCAGGGCCCGCTTGATCAGGATGCCAGCCATGGGCCCGATGATCAGGGCCAGCTGCTCCTGGACGATCTGCAGGATCCGCTGGTCCAGATCCATCGTATCCGGTTGTGCCGTAACCGCCTCCGGAAGCGATTCATTTCCCGCCGGGGTGGCGGACGGCTTCTGATCCGCCGGCTTGAGAACCTCATAGACGGCATATTCCCGTACATGCTTGTCATTATGTATCCCAATGTAGGCAAACATCTTCGGGTTGTCTTCCGACAGACAGCTGACCACGTCATAGTAGGTGCGTGACACCAGCAGCTGATTCGGCTGGGCGAAGCTCATGATCCGTTGCGCGGCATTGATGCCATCGCCGATGGTATTGCGTTGTCCGTTGATATCCTCGAGGATCTTTACCGGCCCCAGGTTGATGCCCAGACGCACGCTGTAGCAAGTCTCGCAGAGCGCCTTCACTTCGATGAAGGCATCGCGCAGTCCGACGGCCAGATACAGGACTTCTTCCGGGGCGCCCAGGTAACACATGGCAATACCGTCGCCGGTGTCGAGCTTGATGCAATCCTCGCCGGGCAGGCTCCGCAGGGCATCGCTGACCAGCGTGCTGAAGCTCTGCTTGACCATCATCTGCTGATCCACGGAGAGCTTGGAATATCCCACGATGTCCATGAACAGCACGGTGCACAGCCAGGTGCGGTTGTTGCGTTCCATGGGTGTTTTCTGATTTTTTTCGTTCATTGCTTATTCGTCCAGCAGCTTCATCGCCTTTTCCAGGCTTCTGCGCATGCGGTTGAAAGAGCGGCTCAGGTCCGATATTTCGTCCTTGCCACTCACCCTGAATTCCGGCACTTCCAGGTGTCCGGTGCTGATTTCGTCGGATACATGTGCCATTTCCCGGACCCGTTTCACCACGAGCTGGCTGAGCATGAGGTTGATCACGATGAAGATCATGATGAAGATCGCGATCAGCGATGCCATGAAGATCATGAATTCCTCGCGCGCCTTTGCCAGCGGCACGGAGAGCGGAACACTTACGATCTGACTGCCGACCACTTCATCCAGCTGCCAGCCGAAACCGTTGCTGGTGCCATACAGCTTGGTCATGGTCTCCGGTGCCGCCTCGACGGTGCTGTGGCAAGTCAGGCAGTTCTTGTTGCCTATCCTGATGGGACGGGCGTAATACAGTGATTTTCCGAGCGGCGTCACCCGCTCGCCGCTGAGCTCTTTGATTTCCGGGTCATTCCTGAAAATCTGGATGATATCGGTCTCCCAGTCGGTGGCGTGGTCCCTGGGATTGGTCGGATTCAGCGCCGCTTCCTTGTAGGTATATTCAGGATAGCTCTCGCGGACGGAATTGAAATTCTGGGTGGCCGCGTAGGACGGTACCGACTGGGGCAGAAAGTCGCGCTTCATCTGCAGTGTCAGCAGCGGCCTGATCTCCCTGACCGTGTAGCCGCGAATCGCCAGCGCCGCCTCCATCATCATGCCGGCATGGGTAAGGACCTCCTCGCGCGCGTGTTTGTGCAATACCGTATAGGAGATGTAACCCGCAATGGCCAGGCCCAGTGAAAAGACCGCAAACAGTACGAGGTTGAACTTGGTGGTTAGTCTCATCCTGGTTGTCCCTGAACGCTGAAATTCTTCACGATGCCGGTTTGCCGCGGCACGTTTTGTATTGATGGTACGCCCTGGTAAATCCAATCAGGCTGAAGCTGGCCTCGTAGCGCCCGGTCGCGGGGTAGGTCGGCCAAAAGCGCAGATACAACCGCACCGCACGGCCACGAATGAACTGTTCGAGAAAGGCCTCATCGACCGTGTTGAACTGGATATGCTTCTCATCGACCACCACATCCGCGGGCACGAAGTCCTTGCCATCCACCGCGAGCCCCACATCATCGAAACCGAGATCGATATTCGAATCCGTTCTCACCTGCAACACCCCGTTACCCAGCCGCAGTTTCAGCCGGGTGTCCTGATACCCGTCGAAGAGGCTGATTTCCTCCGTCTCCAGCACACACCCTGCGACCCCCGGGATGGATTCGCGGACCGACCATTCCGCCCGGGCTCCAAGCGACAGCACACAGAGTACAGCAAACAGGACCGGACCGCGCCAATCAGTTTCCCGCAAATCGCAAACCGGCAAGTTCCCGCCTCCTGTGAAAATCCATCCGCTCATCACCGCGCGAATTGCGAACCACACTGTGACCTGCATAAAGTCTAGCACATCGGCATGGCTGCAATCCCGGCGGCGCCGGTATGCCGGTTCATCCTCCGTCGATACCGGAACCCGCCATCCCGACAGGGCATGAATAAATACGGGAATGTAATCGCAACATCATAATTCACCGGATCAGTACCATCATCTTCCTGCAGCCTCCTGGCCGTGATTCGCTTCGTGGGACAGCGGATGAAGTCTTCCCGCTCCGGTCACCGTGTTGTATTCCACCACTGACAATGAAGAAGTCGGTGATGGCCGGACTGCAACCGTCACCCAGCCACGATGCACACCCCGTCACGGCGCGGATCGCCGGCGCCGCGCAGGTTGTCGCCGGCGCGCACCACGGTGTGCACACCTCCGAAGAACAGGTTGCGGTCTTCCCAGAGGTGATGCGAGGGATAGCTCGCGAGCAGTTCGTGCAGCCGTTGTGTATCGAAGCCCCCCTCCACGCTGAGGTGCCCGTCCTCGAGGTGCAGCCGCGGAGCAGTGACTGCCGCCTCCACGTCCATATCGAAGTCGACCAGGTTCGAGACCACCTGCAGGACGGCAGAGCGGATGCGATTGGAGCCACCGGAACCGAGGGCGGCCACCCGGCCGTCCGGGTAATTGAGCAGCGTCGGGGCCATCATCGAGGTCATGCGGGTATCCGGTGGCCAGACGTGAAAGCCGCCGGGGTTGAGGTCCTGTTCCCCCAGCATATTGTTCAGCATGATGCCGGTACCCGGTACCAGGTAGCCGGAACCCTCGCCGTTCGAGACGCTGAGCGCCGCGACGTTACCATGTCGATCGATGACACTGATGTGGGTCGTACCACGCCGCGCCGGTGCATGCCCGGCGAGCAGCTTGCGGTAGCGCGCAATGAAGACCGGATCCAGCAGCTGTGCCTCGTCGGGGGATGCCGCCACACCCCCGGTCCCCGCCGCCAGGCGCGCCTCCTGCGTCAGCGCCAGTATGCGGGCAAGCCGTTCCAGGTGCCCGGGACTGCCAAAACCCGGCGCGGCGATATCGGCGTCGGCCAGCAACTGCAGCCCGAATGCCACCAGCAGGCCACCGGAGGCCGGTGGCGGATTGGTATACAGTCGCATACCCCGGTAATCGAGGGCGAGCGGCCGGCGGGGAAGCATCCGGTAACCGGCCAGGTCCGCGGCCTGCAGGTGGCCGCCCGTTTGCAGGTCACGCACCATCGCCGCCGCGATCTCGCCGCGGTAGAACAGGTCCTCACCCTCGATGGCGAGGTTTTCCAGGGTGTCGGCCAGCGCCGGCTGGTGCAGCTTCTCGCCCGCGCCGACCAGGCGACCCGCCTCCCGCCGGCTGCCGTAGATGGCCACGGCGGCGGGACTCGAAAGAAAGATGGCCGAAATGACACCGAAGATGTAGGCCTGCAGGTCGTTCACTGCCACGCCTGCGCGCGCATGGTGCACGGCCTGCTGGACGATGTCACGCATCGGCAGGCTGCCCAGGTCGCGATGCGCCGCGAACAGCCCGCGTACCACGCCCGGGGTGGCAATCGCGCCCTGCCCGATATGGAACTCCTGCTCCGCGGTACCGAAATCGGCCATGATGGGCCGGAAGTCCAGCTCGGATGCCACCCGGCAACGGCGCGGTGACTGCACGAAAAAGTCATAGAGGCGCGGGCTCTCCTGCGCCGGCTGCGCCAGCAGGAAACCGCCACCGCCGAGAGAGGCCAGTGCCGGTTCGGCCACACAGGCCGTGGCCAGCGCCGCCAGCACCGCATCGAAGGCATTGCCGCCGGCACGCAGAATCTCCGCCCCGCTCTCCGCCGTCAGTTCATGTCCGGCCGCGATGACCCCGTTCATGGTGATGATGATTCCTTCTCAGGTTCCGACGTTCCGGGAGCCGTATATGAAGTGCGTTACGCATCCTGCCCCGGAACCGGAATCCGGTATCAGGTCTTGTGCGGTGGTTTCCGGGGGCGTTTGGCGGGACGGTTCTTTTCCGGGTCGCTGAATTCAAAGCGCCCGTAGAGGACACAGCCCTTCATGCCCGGGTCGCAAGGCCGGCCCTTGACCAGCTGGCAGCGCCCGCGCACCTCGTGCGGGCAGCCCCAGCCGCCACCGCCGCTCATCGTGTGCCATCCTCGCTATACATGATGCTTCCTGTGGGACATTACCGGGTCCAGACCCGGTTCAGGATACAAGTGTTGCCGGAATTCGCCAACTCCAGGTTCCTGCATGATCCTGTCTTCACCGCCCGCAATCTCACTAGCCTTCATCGATATCCTTTCCCAGTTCGAGCGCTTGACCTTCACCGGGTGCCGGTGGCTTGATCGAGAAACCCAGGGTCCGGGCCAGCTGCAGCATCTGTTTGTTACCGGACAGTACATTCGCCTCCAGGTGCCGGATGCCCGCTGCATGGGCCAGGCCGCGCAAATCCAGCAACAGGCGGGTGGCAATCCCCTTCCCCTGCCAATCATCCGCCACCACCACGGCGATTTCGGCGCGATCAGTGCCGGGGTAACGGGCATACCGTGCGACCCCGATCTCGCGTTCGCCCTCTCCCACCGGGATGGTTGCGATCAATGCCATATCCTCCGGATAGTTCACGTGCGTGAAGCGATCCAGCATGGATGGTGTGAGTTCCCGCAGTGCGGAGTGGAAACGGTAGTAGCGTGACAACGGGGAAAGCTCGCGCACGAACCGATGCTCGATGTCGCGATCGGCAGGCTGCATGGTGCGAATCGTTACCGGGGTACCGGCGATATCGAGCGCATCCCTGTAATCGAGAATCCCCATGACGATTGGTGTACCGGTACCTGTACTGCGTGTGGTGGTCTGGCAAGTATGCCATTGAATAACACCTTCCCGCCCTGAATCAACCGGCTTGCACGGATCGCCGGCAAGCCCCGGATATAACCGCAGGAGTCGGTCAGGAACCATGAAATGGCCCGACAAGCCCGCTTTTCCTGCTGACACCGCTTGGGCTACTGTCCGCTCTGCCTCGCATGCGGGTATGATCAACGGGTGGCGTTATGTTACACGCCGGGCCGGGTGCACCCTCATCCGGGTTCTGTTTTCCTGACACTGAAAGGAGGCCACCCATGCGTTGGAAGACCGGCCGCCGCAGCAGCCACATCGAGGACCGGCGCGGCCGGCGTGCCGGGCCCGTCGCCTTCAAGGGCGGCATCGGCACCATCGTGCTGGTGCTCGCGGCCAGCTATTTTCTCGGCATCAATCCCCTGGATATCCTGACGATGCAGACAGGTACGGGCACCGAAGTCGGCCAGAGCGACTGGCAACCCTCACCGGAAGAGGAACAGATGGCGGATTTCGTGTCGGTGGTACTGGCCGATACCGAGGACACCTGGAAGGAAATCTTGCGCCAGGCGGGGAGAACCTATGAGGAGCCGGACCTGGTGCTCTACAGCGGCGCCGTGCAGTCCGCCTGCGGCATGGGCAGTACCGCCATGGGTCCGTTCTACTGTCCCGGCGATCGCAAAGTCTACATCGACCTCGCGTTCTTCGAGGAACTCCGGCGCCGCCACGGGGCGCCCGGGGATTTCGCGCAGGCCTATGTCATCGCCCACGAGGTGGGTCATCATGTGCAGAACCTGCTGGGAATCAGCGATCGGGTCCAATCAGCGCAGCGTGGTCTCGGCACGGCGGAGGCCAATGCGCTCTCGGTCAAGCTGGAATTGCAGGCGGATTGTTATGCCGGGCTCTGGGGCAACCACGCCGATCGCAGCCGCCAGGTGCTGGAGGCCGGCGATGTCGAGGAGGCGCTTAACGCGGCCAGCGCCATCGGCGATGACCGGCTGCAGAGGCAGGGCAGCGGCTACGTGGTTCCCGAGACCTTCACCCACGGGACCTCGCAACAGCGCGTCGAGTGGTTCAGGCGCGGCATCGAACGCGGGGACATCGGCAGCTGCGACACCTTCGGGTCCGGGTAATCAGCCGGACGCTCAGGTCGTGCCCGGTGCCTTGTTGGCCGCGGCGAGTTGCCGGATCAGCTGTTCCAGCCCCTCCTGCTGGATCTTGCTGGAAAACGTGGTCCGGTAATTGGTGACCAGACTGACCCCCTCGACCGCCACGTCATAGACCTTCCAGTTGCTGTTGGCGCGATACATCCGGTAGACAATCCGCACCGGCATGCCGTTGGGCTGCCTGACTTCCATGGGCACGGTTACGCGGCGTTCCTGTTCCCCGACCTTCAGCGGTGGATAGAAAATCTCCTCACCCGCATAGCGGGCCAGCGCATTGCCGTAGGTGCGCACCAGCAGCGCCTGGAACTCGTGGACGAACGCCTGCTGCTGCTCCGGAGTGGCGCGCTTCCAGTATTTTCCCAGTACCCAGCGACCCATGCGTTCGAAATCAAAATGCGGCAGCACGACTTCGTTGACCAGCTCGTAGAGCCGTTCAGGTTGTCGTGCGATGGTGGACTCTTCCCGCTGGATCGCCGAAAGGATCTGCGTGGAGGTATCGCGTACCAGTTGCTGGGGTGACTGACTGGAATACGCCGGCAATACCCACACCAACAGGGCCAGCCAATGCATAAACGGAATTGTTCGTTTCATAGTTCGAGCCTCCCGGTTCCTCATCCTGCGTGATCCTTAGCAGGAGGTAACGTCCTGTTTGCCATTTGTCTGTAATCTGCCGCCAACCCGGTCCGGGTGACCCGGTGGTTCTGTGTCATCGACATCCTCCGGTGTCTGCATTGAAGCAAATACGATGCCAGGTCTTTGAACTCTTCAGAGAGGACAAACCGGGGGCAGCCGACCGACTGCAATCCCGGTTACATGCGATACGGCCGGCATAATCCTTCTCTGAAACAGTCAGTTGGGCGCGGCCATGAGCGGCCTGCGGCTGACACCCGGAGCCGTTCATTTCGACCGCAAGGAGCCTGCCTAAGCAACCCGGTGATATTTCCGGAGCAGCTTGCAGCGAGGCTGTCGTGACTGCCCGACAAACACACAGGGCGAGCGAATTACCCCTCCACGGGCCAACCGGCCGGGTTCCACCCGGCGGTCAAAGAGATCGGGGACAATCCTCGTGGGGTTTTATTGGCACTGGCCGGCAACTGTCGTCATTCAGACACAGCGAAAGTCCATTTGATTCATGTGATTAGTAACCGATCGCGGAATATCGTCAATAACTGGCGACACTTTTCCGTCCGGATGCGTCACGCTGAACCACGAGCAATGCCTGGCCGCGGCCCTCACCCTGCTCGCGCCTTCGATGGACTGCCTTCCGCCGGTACCCCCGATGCCCGATACCCCGATGCGATGACCCGGAACGATGGCGAGGCAATCACACCGGCCGCAGCCGGTGATATCCGGCTTCCCGGCGTTTTTCGGCTGCCATACCTCAACCATGGCGGTTACCCGGGGCGAACGGGTGGACGTCCTTGATCAGGCGGAATACAGGCATCACCGGAACCTCTGTGTGTGTATATATATTGCCGTTTGGTGCGGATGGTGCTGACGGCACTCCTTACGATGAGGCAAGGTCTGTGCCAACCCGGTTTTTCCCTTGGTCCGAAGCATGGTTCCCTGCGTCCGGGGGGAGTTCCCGTTCATGGCTGGTCGCCGCAACCGTCCGGTAAGGCGCATCCCTGGACACTCCGACCGTATACATTCATTCAGGTTCTGTTCAGCAACCCTTCCCTATATTGAATCCCATGTCGAGGCTTCGCGGCTATGCCGAGGTCGATCATGAAACCGTTATTCAAGGAGGGGGTCCCGATGCAGACCACAACGATCCACAAGCGGAAACTTTTCAACCGGCTGGTGGCCGGATACCTGCTGCTCCTGCCACTGGCCGCAGCTTCGAGTTCCCAGGCACCGACCATCCGGTTGTTTCCAACCACCGTGCTGGAAGAGATCAAGCATACCGGCAGCGTCGCAGCAGAAATGGAAACCGGGCTGCAGGCCGTCATCGTACAGCTCGATGAACAGCAAAAGCTCTACCTGGACAGCAAGTGTGAAGGTAACGAAGGCGATCCCGGCTGCGAGCGCATCGCCCGGCAGCTCGGGAAAAGTTACCTGGAAATGCTGGAGATCATGGCGGACAAGCTGCCGGAAATGGAGACTGCGGTCAATTCCACTTCCGCCAGCCTCGAAAAACGTATCCGCAAGGAACTGGGGCAGAAGAAGACGTCCTGGACCCTGCAGGAGCTGTTGCTCGGCCAGGACTCCGCCACGGGCGGCAGCCCGAGCCGGCCGGCCCTGCGCGGGCGCTCCGGCATGCGCCTCAGTGACCGGTTCCAGCAGTACTACCAGCTTGTGGCCCGCACCGGCGACCAGACCAACTCCTCGCTGGCCGTGATCGCATCGGACATCTACCTGGACATGCAGGAAACCTCGGACCTGATCGCGCGTACCCGCGAGGAGATCAGCCGCGCCACCCTGATGGAGCAGCTCAACCAGTCATTTGGAACCATCACACCGGAAATGCAGGAGGTGGTGGCGGGCGTAAAGGCGATCCTGTTCGGCGAGGAAGAGATGTCCATCCCGATGGCCGCTCCACCTGCCAGCCCGGCTGACCAGGACTATGCAAGTCCCCTGCAACTCTGACACAACGAAGCGGAGAATAGCCATGAACCTACCGAGAAAATCCAGCATCAGCGTCATCCTCGTCCTGGCGGCAATGGCAGGGGCGCTCGCCGCCTGCAACAGCAACCCGGCACGATCCGTCGCCTGCAGTCCGCCGGAGGGTCCGAACCTGGAACGCGCCATCAGCGCGGCCCGCTTCGACCTGGAGACGGGTTGCGAGGCAGAGTTTGACGCCTACCTCCAGCGATTGCTCGTCATCGCCGAGGGCGATCCCAAAAAGGATAACAAGGAAAGTTTCAGCGAGTTCCTGTTGTGGGCCAACGAGGAAGGTCTGCTGAGCAAGCGTCAGGCCCGGGAAACCTACAACCGCTACTTCGGCGTGAAATTCGTCACCCTGATCAGTGACTACAGTGTCTGTACCCAGACCTGCCCGCACCAGTCGGAGGTTATGCGGGAGATGAACAGCGAACTGGCGGACAAGGAACAGGGACTGCTCAAGATCAGTGCGGACCGGCGCAGCTATTTCCGTGCCAGCAACCTGCTCCAGGAGACCGAACTGGTCCTGGAAGCGACCTGCGAGGCCTGCGGGCCGATCGAGTAAGCGACCATGCGGACGCTCGGGAACCACGACTTCTTTAGCGGCATGCTCCTGGGCGTGCTGCTGAGCCTGATCACGGGCCTGATCACGGGATATCTGCTGGTCGTGCTGGATATCGTTGCGGTGAGCGTCGTCGACGTGCCCGGGATCCAGGCCGTGGCCGAGTGGACCCGGCGCAACCTCGGCCTCTCGGTGCTGCCCTTCGGGCTGGTCCTGATTCTGTACCTGCACAACCTGCGGGCACTGCAACGGCAACTCGCGGCCAACCGCCCCCAGGAGGAGGTCGTCCAGCTGGAACACCTGACCGATGTCTGGACCAGCCTGTTCTTCGGTATCGGGGTCATCTGGACGGCGATCGGCATGCGCAGCGCCTTGCTGCATGCCCTCGGCGACCCGGCAGTGGCGGCGGAATCCGGTGCCTACACGATCCTGCAGCGCCTGGTGGACGGCGGCATCCTGACGGCGCTGACCACCACCATCGTGGGCGGGATCGGCGGTTACCTGATGCGCGTGATCAAAAGCTCCTGGCTGGGCACCCGACTGAGTCGCTATTACGAAGTGCAGGAATTGCACCATGCCGCCCGGGTCGAACAACTGCTGCGGGACATCCGGGAATCCATCGGCTGCCTGGCCGGCGGTTCCGGCACCACGGCATACGAATTGCTGGAGGAAAGATGATCCGGCAACGCCGCCCCGCGAGGTATCCCGCCGCACCCGGCGCTTCCGGGAACGATACCGATGCCCTGCAAACCGATGTGATGCGTTTCCTGTCGATTCTCGGCCTGTGCCTGATGGCAGTGTTTGCACTGGTGCAGAGCATCCCGCTCCAGGAGACCAGCCGCCCGCGGCAAAAACCCGAGGCAAAGATCCTGCAGCGGGAAATCCGGCTCCAGCAGGAACGCGTGCAGGCGCTGAAGGATGAACTGCGGCAACTGGCCGAGCAGATCACCGCGGCAAATGCGCGCCACAGTGACGCACAGCAGGCAGCGACCGCGGCGGAGGCGCAACTGGCACGGGTCATCGACCAGGCGAGGGAGACACACAACCGGCGGGAGCAGTTAACAGCCGAATTGCAAGACATGGAACAGCAGCTCCGGCAGGGCCAGCGGGAACTGGACGAGATGCGGCAGGCGGCCGTGGACCAGACCCACTCTCTGCAAACACTCCAGCAACGTCTGCAGCAGGCGCGGCAGCAGCTGGATAACGTCGAGCAGCGTCTGCAGGCACTGCATGAGGAAACGCTACCCGAACCCGTACAAACCGTAAAGGAACCACCACCTGCATCCCTACAAACCGTGAAGGAACCACCCGCGCCGCCGGAACCCGACAGGCAAAAGCAGGGTTTCACCCTGCGCTTTGCCTCGGTCGGGGCACTCGACCGGCTGGTGGCGGCCGGTACGGTCCGGCTGTACGGAATGGCGGACCGGCAGGCCTGGCGGCTGTCACTGACCGGCGGCAGCCCGACCTTCGTGCACACGGAGTTCCCGAAGTGGTTCCATGAAATGGCACCGGCCACCGTGCCGCCGGATTATGTCCGCTCCCTGGTGCAGTCAGTGGAAGCCCCCGCCGGTTCGCAGATTGTCTGGGGGGTACAACTGCCCACGGTGACCAAACAGGACATCTCTTCACTGACCCGCGGGCGGCCGGGTGGCACCCTGGTGATCCGGGCCGATGGCCAGGTAATCCTGGAGCCGGAGTGAATAACGCATGCGCGGGTACCCATACTTTCCAATCGTCCTGAGCCTGCTGCTTCCCGCGGGCTGTGCGCACTATCCATCACAACCGTCCCCCGGCAGTGATTCCGCGCTGCAACGCTGGACAGACACCGAACTGGTCCCCTATCTGGCACGGCAACTCGGTGAACACCCCCGCTTCAAGGGCGAGTCGGTGGTGCTGGTGCGCCTGGATGGCCAGGATATCCAGCCCGACATCGATGGCCTGACCCGCAGCATCCGTGACCAGGTCTGGAACGGCCTGCTCACCACCCCGGGCATCCACCTGCCCTGGCAGCCGCAACAACAGCCGGAGCAGCATCACCGCCGGCTCGACCAGGTGGAGTGCGGAAGAATCCGCGATGCCAGTTACTTCGTCGGTATCGAGATCGCCCGCACGGCGACGGCGCGGTATCGCGTTTCGGTGCGTGCCCTGGATGTCCGGGCCGGCGAATGGGTCAGCGGCTTCGGCAGCAGCTGGTCCGGTGCCCTGACGCCCGGGGAATTACGCGCCCTCCAGGAACGGCGTACCGATGAATCCCTGCGGGGTCTCCGGGTGCTGCCATTCAATTCCGGTCAGCCGGACCTGGCGGCGGCCTACCTCGCCAACAACCTTAGTTGTCTGCTGCGCCAGCAAGACGAGGAGGATCTGGTAATCCATGTGGAACCCCTGCAGGTCGATGAACCCCGGTTGCGCACCCTGCTCGACCTGATCGGCAACAACCTGTCGCGTTTCCGGGAGGTACGGGTCACGGACAGCGAAACGGAGGCAAACTTCCTGCTGCGCGGCGAGGCCCACAGCGTACAACCGGGACTGTATCAGGTCTGGGTGGTACTGCACCCCGCGCATTCGGGCGAACACCTTACCGGCATGGACACAGCGGCCTATATCCGCATCCTGCCCGCCGTTGCCGGGCATACGGGCAGCGAGCGCGCACCGGACAGCCGGCCGGGGAAACCATCCATCGCCCGGATGGAACTGGTACGACGGCAGGACCGCAACGCGGCCCCGGTAGTGGAGCTGTCGGTGGAGACGGCGGACCAGGTCTATGTATTCGTCCATGGCACCCGGGACGGCCTCAGCCGGCTGTCTCCCGGGACCTGCCGCAACGACAGCGATCCGGTGCAGGGAACCGCGGCGCAACGCTGGTACCGCTACCCGGAGGCACGCTTTTCCGATACCGACTGGCCCACCGTCTACGCCATTGCCGTCACCGGTCGCGAGCTGGAGCGGCAATTTACGTCACTTCTGCATGACCTGCCCGATGCCTGCAGCAACAGCACCGGCCTGCAGGCCGGTGATGCAAAGCTGGAACAGTGGCTGGGTCGGCTTGACTACCTGCTTGCCGCGCACGGCAACCGCGCGGTCTGGACCGCAAGGCGGATACCATGATGCGAGGTATTGGATTTCTGCTGGGTGTGTGCCTGACAGTGGCGCTGTTCCTGCTGGTGCTGCATGGCCCCGACCGGCCAGCGGCGGACCCATCGGCCACCCACCTTGCGACCGGCAACACCGCGGACCCGTCCACGACTTCGCCACCTGCCGCCGGTCCGCGGACGGCCGGCCACGCGCCCCTGGATAAAGAGGCGCCCGGCGATACGGAGCGGGCAGACCGGGAATCCGTCGCCGCCGACGAGGCCGAGCCCCCCCCGGAGGCACCCGCAGGGCCCGGCAAACCCTGGTTCGAGCGTCCACCCGGGAACACACCCCCTGGCGGCGACCTGCCGGATACCCCGGTCCTGGCACGCCATCTGTTCTGGAGTCCGTTTCGCAGTGAATGGGCCGCCCGGGGATTCGCCACACGCCTGACGGCCGCCACTGCGGTGCCCGTGCTGGTGGTCGAGGAAGGCCGGGGGAAATACCGGGTCGGATTCGACTACCAGGATGAAACGGAACGCCTGGCGCGAGTGGCGCAGATCGAAACCATCACGGGACTCGAACTGGAATAGCCATGTCACGGCTGACAGGCATTTTGATCCTGTGCCTCGCAACGGTGGGGGCCACACCGGCCGGCGCCAAAACGGACGCCCCGCTCGACAGCCTGGCGCTGGAGGGCCGCTGGCGGACCTATGCAGCCGGTGCCGCAGAGACACGGCCGGCACTGGAGTTTCCCTATGCCCATTGTTTCCAGCAGGCCGCGACGGCCCATGACCTGCCGGAAACCCTGCTGCTGGCGGTGGCCCGGGGCGAAAGCGATTTCCAGCCCAAAGCCCGTTCCCATGCCAATGCCTATGGACTGATGCAGATTCTCTGGCCCGGCACGGCCAAACACCTGGGGCTGGAGCGCTTGTCCGAATTGCTGGAGCCCTGCACCAATGTCGATGCGGGGGCACGCTACCTCCGGGAACTGCTGGAGAATTACGACGGTAACCTGCACCGTGCGCTGGCGGCCTATAACTACGGGCCATCCCGGATTCCGAAAACGGGGCAGGACCTCCCGGATGGCGCCGTGTGGTACAGCGGCTATATCCTGCGGCATCTCGATTATGTCCTGCACGGCAGCGACCACCAGCGCACCGGCACGCCGCGCCGCTCCTATGCGGGGCAGGACCGCCTGTTCATTATCCATTTTTCCCGGCCTTACCGGGCGGCGGCCTTCGTCGAGAGCCTGCAACCGCGCTTCGGCGAGCTGCGCCTCGACTGGTTCCGGCGGCCGCAAGGCGGGTTCGACGTCGTGATGCTGTACGCCGACGCGACTCAACGCAGCCGGGGCCAGCAACTGCTCTCGGCAATGGGGTTCTGATGCCAGTGCCGCGCGGATTGCAGATACTGCTACTCGGTGTTGCCCTGGGTACCTGTAGATTCGCCGGTGCCGGAGAATACCGGGTATACGCCCCGGTCGTGAGCGTGGAACCGGTCCATGAGACCCGCTATGAAGCGGTCACCCGAGAGGTATGCACCGGGCCGGATGCTGCCCGGCGTGACTTCACGGAAGTGGCGTCGACCATCGGCGAGGATATCCGCCGCCAGACCCGCCTGTGGCAGCAGCAGCGCTCCTGCAGGACCATCACGGAGCATCACCCCCGGAAACACATATCGGGTTACCGGGTCACCTATCGCTACCGGGGACACACGGCCACCACCCGGCTGGCCCGGGATCCCGGCGAGCGGATACCGCTCGATATCAGCCTGTCACCCCTGCCCTGAGCCACGACTGAAACGCACGCGCAACAGGGCTCCACCCAGGTCGCTGGAGGCAATCTCCAGGTGCCCGCCGTACACCGCGATGATTTCGCTCGCCATACTCAAACCAATGCCGTGACCGGGGACCGTCTGGTCCAGGCGTTTGCCGCGTTGCAGAACGGTAGCAACCGTATCCGGCGCAATACCGTGCCCGTCGTCCTCGACGGTAATCTCGAGACCGCCCCCGGAGGCGGCCGCCGGTTCCGGTCGTACGCGGACCCGAATCCGCCCGGCGCTGTACTTGTAGGCATTCTCCAGGAGGTTGCCCAGGATTTCGATCAGATCGGCCTCATCTCCATGGAAGTTAACCCGGGCATCGAGGTCCAGTTCGAGCGTTATCTGTTTTTCCCGGTACACCTTGTCCAGGGACCGCACCAGGCGCTCCACAACTCCCGAGACCGGCACCAAACGGGCCAGCGTCGCCCGTCCCGAGACGGCGGCGCGCTGCAGCTGATGGCTGATAATATCGTCCATGCGCTCCACCTGTTCGCCGAGGATCGTGCGCTCCGGGTCGTCAGCGACGGCCTGGCCATCGGCCAGGGACTGCAGAATCGCCAGCGGAGTCTTCAGACTGTGGGCGAGATCATCCAGGCTGTTGCGGTAACGGGTCTGCACCGCCTTGCTGTGTTCTATCAGGGAATTGAGGCTGGAGGTGAGTCCGGCGAGTTCCTTCGGGTAGCGTCCCACGAGGTGTTCCGCCCGGCCCTGCTCGATCTGCCGCAGGTCGGAAGCGACGGCGCGCAGCGGCCGCAGACCCCAACGCAGGATGAATCCCTGTGCCAGCAGCAGGACCGCGGCCATCCCGCCGAGCCAGCTCCACAGGGTGGTGCGGAAACGGTCGATCTCCGCATCGAATACCGCGGTATCCTCGGCTACCGCGAAGGTGTACAGCGCCTCGGTCCCGGCATAATCCTCCCAGGCCACGCCGAAGGAGATGGCGTAGAGTTCCATACCGGGCAGGCCAAGACGACGGTAGCGGCGCGCTCCGGGAGACTGCGGTTCCACGATATTGATATCCTGCCCGGTCAGGGAAGCGGAATGCCAGAATGCATCCCCGTGGTGGTCGGCAACCATCGCATAGAGGCCCGAATCCGGTTTTGAAAAGCGGGGCTCCGGAAGCTCCTGTGGCGGAATCATCCGGCCGTGTTCGTCCTCGTCGGAAGCCGCCAGCAGCGCATAAATATACGACTGCAATCGATCCTGCATGGAGGCCTCGGCGCTGACCCGAAATGCCTTGTCAAGTGCCAGGCCCGTCGCACCGAGAAAACCGGCCAGCACCAGGGAGGCGACCAGCAGCAGGCGACTGTGCAGCGAATACATCAGGTATTCGGCTTGCCGGTTTCGGCAGCGACCATCGCCATCGAGGTGTGGTGCGGAGTCCCGGGACCAGCCCGGAGAGACCGGAAACCGGCCCGACTCCCGATGCGGGACAAGGGCCGTCTGGATCCCGGGGTCAAGCGCAGGCGTATCATCGGATGAGCTGGGCGGATTCACCTTCCAGGCGGAAGCGGTAACCGCGGCCGCGCAGGGTCTCGATGGGGCTGATCCGGTTGTCCGGATCGAGTTTGCGCCGCAGGCGCCCGATGAAAACTTCCAGTACGTTGCTGTCCCGGTCGTAGTCCTGATCGTACAGTTTGTCGGTCAGCTCCGTCTTGGAAATCACCTGGCCGGCATGCAGCATCAGATACTCCAGCACGCGGTACTCGAAGGCCGTCAGGTCGACCGGCCGGCCCGACACGGTGATGGATTGCTTGCCGGTATCCAGTGAAATCGGCCCGCATTCCAGCACCGGTTTCGACCAGCCGGCGGCACGGCGCAACAGGGCATTGAGGCGGGCCTGGAGTTCCTCGAAGCGGAACGGCTTGACCAGGTAATCATCGGCGCCGGATTCCAGGCCCTCCACCTTGTCCTGCCAGTTTCCCCTGGCTGTCAGGATCAGGATGGGGAAGTGGCGCTCCCCCGTACGCAGACGGCGAATCAGTTCGATACCTGACAGTTTGGGCAGTCCGATATCGATCACCGCCAGGTCGAGGGGGTATTGCTCGCCATAATACAGCCCTTCCTCGCCATCGGCGGCCACCTCGACCAGATAGCCGTTTTCCCGCAGACGATCGCGCAATTGCTCGCGCAGGCGGAGTTCATCTTCGACTATGAGGATATGCATGCCTCATCGCCCGCGTGGTGCCGAGCGACCGGTCTCGGCATCGATCTGCTTGCGCTTGACCCGGCCGTCCTTGGTCAGGATCTTGATGCGGTAGACCTTGCGGCCATCGACCCGTGCCGTCTCCGCGGACAGCACCTTGTCGTTCGAGTTTTTGCGCACCCGCGAGACAGCCTCGTCGAGGCTGATCCCGCCGTTGTGCGTGTACCCCCGTTGCGCGACCGGAAACGGGAATCCATGGTACTGGTAAGGGCCGGCCCCGGACGGGCCGGCCGTCAGCAGTAACAGCAACCCGCAGGCAATCAGCCGGCCATTAGCCATATTGGAGGTAATAACACCACATTAAATAACGTCGTCGACAGGGTCCACGTTCACATGCACCCGAATGTATTCACCCGGATGTTCGCTGGTGCGCGTCGTGAAGGTCTGTCCCTCATAGCGGTATTCTACACGATAGCCAACGAGTTGCTGTTGTTCTTCATAATGGTCCACGGTCTCGCAGCGCCGTACCCGTTCAATGCCGGGTCGCCGGTAGGATGTGGCACGTATATCATTCCCGATGGATGCACCGAGCAGGGTCCCCGCAACCGTCAACGCCGTTCTCCCGCTGCGATGCCCCCGGCCCAGGCGGTTACCGACCAGGCCGCCCACGATCCCCCCGGCAATGGGCGCGGTATAGGAACCATGATTCCGGCCACCGCGGGTGACCGTTTCCGTCCAGCATTCCCTGACGGGAACCGCGACTTCCACCGATTCGTACAGCGGATCCGCCCGGACAACCCGGGCGTTATCCATGAACCCCTGGTCAGCATGGCCGGAAACGGCCGTAGTGGAAAGTACCAGCCCCGTGACCCCGTAGGTTATTGCACTCAGTATGCGTTGCATTGCCCATCTCCTGGTTGCCTGTGAAGAGGTTGGAGGGAAACGGCATCGCTAGATGCGGTTCCCGCCAGTCACTGCCAGAATAGGCAAGGTTCGCTGAATGCAGGCTGAATGACTCCGCCGGGATGAGCTAACCCGGATTTCTCACCAGATCATCACAATGTATTGAGGTAATGAAAATTGTGGAGGAATGTGAAAAAACAACCGGTTATCGGGACATGCCTGTCCCGGCCCTGGCTGGTTCGCGCGCGCCCGGCCGCGGTCATCACCGTACGCGGGATACCCGGGTTTTTAGTGGTGATTCACGCTCGTCCCGGTTACAGGCAAGCTGGTCGAAATCCTGTGCAACCGAGGCAACCTCGTGTGCCAGATGCCGACGCTGTTCCCGGTCAAGCTGTTTGCCGATCTCGTGCATCAGGACAATGGTAACCTTGCGGTTGTGGTCGAGACGCTGCTGGTAAACGGGGGTGCGCAATGCTTCCAGATTGATGAACAGCGCTTCCATGCCCGCATTGAACTCTGCCGCCGCGTGACGTCTCGCGGCCAGTTCAGACAGCCGGGCCTGCCAGCGCTGGCGCATCTGCAAGCCTTCCATGCCAAGCGGCGTGAACGCGGCGCTCCATGCAATCACCGCCTGCTGCTGGGTCGGCTGCAACGGACCGAACCAGCGTTCCAGTTCACGGGTCATGCGCTTGTGGTACTCCTGGCGCAATTCACCGTCTGTCTGTGCATTGAACCCGGACAGCCATTCAGCATTCTTCTCCCGTAACCCGCTGAACAGCTCTTCCAGCTGTGTCTGGCTGGCGGTGGCGATCAGGGCCGCAACAGTGGGACCTGCCTGACGCAGGATCTGCCGCCAGAGATGCTGGATTCGCTGGTTGTATTCCTCGAGGCGCACCATTGTCATGCGGCTGGCCTGAAAGTCGGAATCCACCTCGCGCAGCAGGTCCGCATAGCTTGTTAGCTGCGTACTGCAATGCCATGCCAGCAATTCCTCGACCTGCTGTTCCAGATAGGAACTCTGTTCATCAGAAAGTTCCACATAGGTCTCGAGGTAATAGGGAAGCAGCCAGTCGAGCTGGTGGTAGGCCAGCTGGATCCGGCTGCTGCAGCCCGTCAGCAGCAGTAAAAAAGCCACATACACAAGGCTTCTTAAGCGCCCCATCGACCGTCTCACCGTCTGCCGGGAACCGTATTGCTGACGTCGTCCGCAGGAAGGGAACGGCGTTGCAGGTCCTTGCGGTATCCCCAAACGGTGAAAACCCACCCGAGGAGCAGCTGGGCCATCACGGTCTTCACCTGTCCAACGGCAAAATCATGCGATCCCAGCGCCAGCATTTTCTCCGGTTCGAGTGCATACGAGGGCATGGCGGCGACCCCGCAAAGATTCCAGGCGGCCAGCGCAAAACACAGATAACCCGCGCCCTGGAGGTCTGCAACCTGGCGCTCGCCCTGCGGCATTCCGGCCCGACGGGCACCCCACAACCAGATGGTTGCCAGGACCAGTCCAAGCAGGATCCAGCCGCCGGCACCGAAATAGGCTGCGTCCGGCTGGCGGCCGGCAACCAGGGGAACCAGCACGGCCAGCAGCGCGACGCAGATCAGAAACACGGCGCTCAGCAGCCGATATCCCCGTGAATCCCGGACGGGATCAAGTGTGCCCAGAGCGCTGATGGCAAGCCCTAGCGGAACTCCAAAGGCAAAACCCACAAACCCTGCTATTCCGGCAATCCCGTACTGCGCGGTAAAGCCCTGAATACCAAGTGCGGACATCCGGGGGAAGATGGCGTAACCCGTGATAACGGACGTGACCGTGATGAGTAGCCCGATCCAGAAGATCCACGGCCTGGCAGGGAGATACTGCATGGATTTGATCCTCAGTCCAGTTTTACCACCGACTCCCGCCAGTCATGCCGGTGCGTATCACACGCCTTGCCGGTTGCGGTCGCGGCCGTAAATGCCAGACCAATACGCTATGCTGTTCTGCAACCCGGTGCGCACGATGTCAGCGGGAGACACCGCAGCGAGCTAGCTGCCGGCACGTCACCGCCAGAACCACCGCAGGCGATGAAAATCAACGGCTGCGCCCTGTGCCCTGCGGAATTTCCTCTATATAACTCCGGGCAATCGGGGTCTGTACGTATACCTTTTCACCGTCCACGGTTGCCCAGAAAAAATAATACCCCTTGTCTGGCTCGCTGGTAACCTTGCCGCTGAATACTTCCCAGCTCTTGACGTGACTACCGTCGGCATAGGTAATCCGGTAATTTCCCTCGAGCCAGGTCACCCCCAGACGGGACAGGCGATTCTGCTGCTCCTCGGTGCAGGCAACCAGGGTCAACGCCAGGACAACCCCGGAAACGAGTAGTTGGAACCCTGACGCTTGCAACTTCATCTTACAGCCACTACCTGCATATCCCGTGTATCGAAGCGGTTTTCAATCGCATGGCTACTCCCGGACGGGAGGTGGTGACGGCAGGGACCGTGTATCAGACGAGGCCGGGCAGCTGCCGTATAATCTGCTGCAATTCCTTTTCCTCAACCCGGCGCAGCGCTTCCCGGTGGCTAAACCATTCCCGCTCGCGGAAATCCTCTTCCCAATCATTCAGGACCTCGCGGACTTGCATGACGAAGACCTGGACGGTGCAAATCCCGCCCCATTTCCGGTAGCGGTAGTTCCCGATAGCGGATCTGGGAACCTTTCCCCGGATACCGGCCTCTTCCATCGCTTCCTTGATGGCTGATTTTCTGGGGGAAAGATGCAGTTCCTTTACCCCCTTCGGAATGACCCAGCGTTTCCTGTTGGTCGAGGTGACCATGAGAAGTTCCAGCCGTCCCCTGCGCTTGCGATAGGGGATAACTCCCGACTGACGATAATGGTGTTCCGGCCGCTCTCGCATATCCCTATACTCTCTCGTTGAAGGTACGCCGTATGATGATTGATCGACTCCGCCCATCCGTTATCCACGGCGCACTGCGACTGGTGAAGGAAAGTAATGCCGCACTGCCGTATTGTCAATGCCGGGAGTCGTTGCCGGGTGGCAACATGATGTCCGGACAATTTCATGGCGGTTT
>Ga0210064_1000277_pt1 | contig 24659 bp, 28 predicted proteins | sample Muzzi_CordC_D2_FD_185531 | JGI IMG/M metagenome (GOLD analysis project Ga0210064, IMG submission 185531) | Wetland microbial communities from San Francisco Bay, California, USA, that impact long-term carbon sequestration - Muzzi_CordC_D2 (SPAdes) | ecosystem: Environmental > Aquatic > Marine >... | reverse complement strand
AGCCAGGCAAACAGCGCCAGCATCAGCATAAACGGAGGCGAGTAGATGGCGCGTTTGAGCAGAATCCCGGACACCTCGAACCATTTCAGCGGTGATAACAGCGCACCCACCTGTCCCGGCATGAGGTGCAGGTCGTTCAGTCCCGGCCATGGCGCACTGCGGATCCAGAGCAGGTTTTCTGCGAGGAAGGCGTCGAAGGCCTGCGCATTTTCAAACAGGCGCCGGTAGGCATCATCCAGTTCATCAAGTGCACGCAGATAGGAGTTTTCCAGGGAGGCAGCCTGGTCAAGCAGAGTCCTGCGTATGGTGGCAATCTCTACCAGGTCAGCACGCACTCCGACAGCCTCCTCTTCCGGCAGGTCCGCAACCAGCGCATTGACGTATTCGTCCACATCCCGCAGATGCTTGTGCTCCTCGCTATGCTGAATTTGCTGCAAGGCAACCCGGGCATTTTCCTGCTCACGCGCAGCAGCCAGTTTTTTCAGCTTGCGCAAGTCGGGCAGAGTCGCCCGCTGCTTGCGCAGCACCTCCCCCAGCACCTCGCTCACACCTGCAACCGCGAGCTTCTCCCGGGCGACGCGGAAGCTTGCCTCGATGTCCTTTGCCTCCCGGATGACATCATCGTCGCTGGCTGAAGCCTCCCTGAGACCGGCCGTCATGGTCTTGAGCGTTTGCGTCAGCTCCGCATTCTGCGCAGCCAGCTCCTGGATGAGGGGATGTTTATCGGCGGCATCATAGACAGCGACCATCGCCTCCGCTTCGGCCTGCTCGGCTTCGGCGCTCCCCTTGCGGTTTGCCAGGTTCTCGAGCAGCTTTACCCGGGCAGCGATGCGACTGACACTGCGCATTTCGTCGTCCCGGCGGGCCTCCAGCAACCTGACGCGCACCGGTTGACTGAGCAGTTCCTGGTCAAGCATCCGGCCTTCACTGCGCAAGGCAGCGATTTGAGCCTGATGCGACCAGCGGCGCGCCGTAGTCAGCCAGGGCAGCTCATCAGCCGGTGGTGTTATTTTGAGTGCTGAATCCAGGTCGGCCCGTTGTGACTTTACCTCGCTCAGGCGCTTGCGCACGACATTGGGACGCTCTGCCTGCTGGGCAAGCTGGTCCTCGATATCACTCAGCTTTCCCTTGACCGCGGCAAGATTCGCCTTCTCCTGCAACAACTCCTGCTCGATTTCCTGAAAAGGTGAGTCTTCAGTCGACTTGATGGTAACCACGTCGTTTGTTGCTGCCGCCTTGTCGAGCTTTCCCCGGATTTCGTCGGTCTGCTGCGGCGCCGTCTGCAAGGCCTGCTGGTAGGCTTCTGTTGCAGCATCATTGCTGCGCACGGCCTCCAGGTAGCCAAGTGCCTTGGTCAATAGTGAAGTCAGTGTCCCGTTTGTGGTTTCATCAAGGTCGGTCGACGCCTCCACCTCCTTCAGCCGGGCATTGATGGTTTCCGTCGTCACAGCCAGCGTACCGGCATCTGTGGAAACGACCGGGTCCGCCGCCGGCAAGACAACTACCGGCAGCAACAGCAGCAGGCAGGGGAGGAAAAAACGTAACTTCATGCGCAGGACTCCCGGCTGATTCCTACCACTGGTATCCCAGCTTCACCCGGTAGGTGGTGTCGGTCCTGTCGACATCCGAAGGGGCACCGCCGTCGTAGTCGATTTCGGCCTCGGTGCTGGCGACGATCCCCTTGTAAAGCGGGAAACGAAAACCGGTCCAGGAATCAATTGTCAGGTTGCCGGCATTGCTCACGGACTGAAACCCCGTGTGACGGTGGTAGAGCTGTACTCGATCCGGCACCAGGAACCAGTCGAAATCAATCTGCCAGCCCAGCGACCAGAAATCATCATCCTCCCCAACGTCATAGTTTTCATCGACGTAAAGCAGACCCACATTGGTATCGAGATTCAGATCCTTGCTCTCGAAAAACTGGTAGCCGACATGCGGTCCGACACGGGTACGCAGATCAAGATCGGAGAACTTGTCATGCTCGAACACCAGCAGCGCGCCATAGTAAAACTTTTCGGAAAGGAAATAGTCGTACTTGTTGCCCTGCTTCCACTCCTGTGTCGTCAGCGCGCCGTCAGTCTTCTCTTCATCATACTGGCCGGAAAAGGTAAAGCGATCGTGCTGGCGGCGGATTTTCATCAAGCCGTCCACTGCGAAATCATCCTCGTCGGTATTGCCGCGATCGACTTCCAGGTCGATGTTAAAGAGCCCGGTCCACTTGATCCCCTCGCCGGTACGCCAGGGCTCGGGGTTGATATAGGCGACCGTTCCCGGCGTCACACTGTGCACCGGCATGTCGGGGTCGGTCTCCAGCACCGTTGCCTCTTCGGTTTTCAGGATCGTACCCGCCGCCAGCGTCGTCTCGTCGTCGAGCAGTATCTTCACGGGCTGCTCGGTGTGCAATTCACTGATCGAGTCCCAGCTTACCTTGATCACCCCGGCATAGGATGTCTCGAATTCCAGCGTGCCGTCTTCCTTCTTCACAACCTTGCCAAGCAGGCGGGAACCGTCTTTCATGATCAATTCGTCTGCCATGACCGGCGGTACCGCGACCAGCGCCAGGGCCAGCGGGACAGCCAGGGATATATGGTTTGCAATACGTGTTGAAAGTTGAGTCATTGCATGCTCCGTGCAGACTGATTAATCAAACAGGGTAACGGGAGGCAGAATTTTACCGAAGGCCGCCGGATTTGCCACAGACTCGACATCGGAGCATTGAAGCGCTAGTCCAGGTATCGGGCCTGCCATTCCAGGTATTTGGCATGTGCATAGGCCGCATAGGATTCCCTGTCCTGAAATGCGGCCGGGTCGATGGCATCGTAGACATAGAAGTTCGCATGATTGTTCTGCGTCGTCATCATGTGCCAGATCTTGTGCAGCAGCGTCTGCGGTGCACGCCATTCGAAGTCATCCTGGGACTCGTAGTGCAGGAATACCGGTAGTATCGGGATACCGGTCCGCAGGGAAATGTCGAAGGCGCCAAAACGAAAATCCTCGAAAATGCGACGCCCCTTGCAGCCGCCCTCGGGGTACAGCGCAATATTCCTGCCGGCCTGCAATTCCCGCTCGATGGCTTCCGCCGCGGCATTGCGCGATTCCCGCGATTCCCGATGCACATACAGGGAACCCGACGCGGTGCTGATGCGCCCGACCAGCCACCAGTCCGCCACCTCGATCTTCGCCAGCGAATGCACCGGGAACAGCGCAGGGATCCCGATGTCCTCGAATGCCGAGGGATGGTTGGCGATCAGTATGTACTGCTGCGGCAAGGGCCGCAGGTTTTTCTGGTGCAGGCGCAGATCCACGCCCAGCGCACGCACAAAGGCACGCGTCCAGAAGCGGAACAGGGAGAAGTAAAAGGTTTGCAGCAGCGACTGCGGCAGGAACGCCAGCAGGTACATCAGCAGGGTGAACAGCGCCAGTTCCACCCAGCAGATGACGCGCCACGTAATCCGGAAAATGTAGCGAAGCAATGTCCCGACCTCCCATGTGAAAACCTGTTCTGAAACACACCATACCTGACTGGCGCGCCAGCGGCGTTTGCCTTGCAGCGCCGGGCAGGCCGTGAACCCTGAACCGGAACCCGGCCCGCTCGCAAACCCTGAATTCCACGTCACCCGCTGGCCAGACAGCCATCATTTCTGCTTCAAAAAATCTGGAAACCCCTGATTACCCGCATATTCATATAAAATACATAAAGTTACAAATTTTTTATGATTGCGGTTGCGCTTGACCAACCGGTCAACTACGATCAATATATGGAAGCCGTAACAGACACGCGTCAGCGCCTGATCGACTCAGCCCGCGATTTGATCTATGCCCGCAGCTACAGCGATGTCGGTGTGCAACAGATCTGTGACACGGCGGGCGTCAAAAAAGGCAGCTTCTACCATTTCTTCCCGTCCAAGCGCGACCTGACACTGGCCGTTCTGGACCAGCTGCACGCATACTTCAAGCAAAACATCATCAAGGCCGCATTTGCCCCGGAGATACCACCGCTGGAACGCTTCGAACGCTTTTTTTCCGCCAGCTACGATTTTCACAAACAGCTCAAGGAAAGCACCGGCCACATCATGGGGTGCCCCTTCGGCAACCTGGGCTGCGAACTTAGCACCCAGGATGAAGTTATTCGCGCCCGCGTAGACAGCATATTCAGCGATGTACAACAGCCACTGGCAGCAGCCCTGGACGCAGCTGTGGCCAGCGGCGACCTGCCCGCGATCGATACGGCTGCCGCAGCCAGGGCGATCTTCGCCTACATCGAGGGCATCATGATGTATGCCAAGATACGCAACGATCCGGAGATGATCCGCGATCTGGGCAAGCGGGCCCTGCAGCTGGCCCGCCCTGCACCCGGCGGGTGATTTTTTTTATGGCGAGTTTTAACCGACCGGTCAACTATTAAGGAGGTCCGAACATGAAACCCATGACGTCAAACACCCCGCCCGGGATGCTCCTGATAATACTGTCCCTGCTGACTGCGCCGGCGTATGCCTCCGGCAATACCGACATCTGGCATATGGACCTGTCAGGCGCCAGGGTTTCCTTTTCGACGCGCGTGCTGGGCATTTTTGATGTCGGCGGCATGTTCGAGCGCGTGGCAGGCGACATCCTGCTGGATGATACCTGCACCGCTGCGGCACTTACCTTCAGCATCGATGCCGCCAGCATCAATACACAAAACACTGACCTCGACCGCTTCCTGCGCAGCGCTAGCCTCCTCAACACGGAAAACTTTCCCCAGGTAACGTTTGCGAGTCGCAATATCGTGATGACCGACACCGGCCCAGGATCTATCACAGGCACGCTGACACTCAACGGCATTACCCGGGAAGTCCGCTTTGCATTCCTGCGTCACGACACCCCGCAGGAATCCGCGCGGGCATTCAGCACCCGTTTCGAGGCCAGCGCGCGCATCAGCCGCTCCGAGTTCGGGATCACGGCACTGCCTGTCGCGGTTTCAGACACGATCAATATCAACGTCAGCGTGGACGCCTTGCCTGAAAACATCCGCATCGCCGCTGCCAGACCCTGAGGAGCATCAGTATGACAAACCCGGATATTTCGCTTGCAGAACAAATAGAGGCCACCGTCGTGGCGTTCATGGACGGCCTGCCGGAGACGGAGGCGCGAATCGTCGCGGAGAGTTTCGCGCAACTGAACGTATCGAACGTGGCGGACAACGCGCTGGCTGTCGGAGCAAGCGCACCCGATTTCCTGCTGCCGGAGGCCTGCGGCGCAACTGTCAGTCTCTATGAGCGGTTGCGCCAGGGTCCCGTGGTGCTCAGCTTCTATCGGGGCGGCTGGTGCCCGTTCTGCAGCCTGGAACTGCGGTCACTGCAGGCACACCTGCCGGACATAACCCGGCTGGGTGCGCGTCTGATCGCCATCTCACCACAAACGCCGGACAATTCGCTGAGCACAACCGAGAAGCTGCAGCTGGGATTTGATGTCCTGAGCGATGTCGGCAACCGGACTGCCCGTGACTATGGCCTGCTCTCCCCCGTGTACGAATCCATGCGCCCGCTGTATCTCAAATGGGGACTGGATGTGCCCGCAGTCAATGGCGACGACAGCTGGGAACTGCCTGTTCCGGCAACCTACCTGATTGATACCGGCGGCGAGGTTCTGGCCGCCCATGTCGACAAGGACTACACCCGACGCCTGGATCCCGGAAAACTTGTCGCCCTGCTTCGAGACCTGCAGGGACAGTAATCCGACCACGACTGCTGCAGCTGCTCACCCCGGGAAACTGCAGCCGGACCGCTGCTGCCGGATACCGCCAGCGCTCGCGCAAATTCACTGTGGCAGCGAAACCAGAATGCCGGCTACGCTGGACCCTGGCATCTTGCAGTGTTTCAATGCCTGCCGCTTAGAAACGGAGATACCCTTGAAGCAAGCGCCGCCAGCAGAGTTAAATTTGACGCCAATCGCGCCAAGTGCGATAAGTAGTCGTGTTCGGATTGCCGCATCCGTGGTGGCATTACAATAACCAGCGAGAGGAGAGTACACAGTGCAAACCAAACCAGTTGTATTCAGCAGTGTTTTCCTGACATTCAGCCTGCTGCTGGCCATACCGGCCCAGGCCTTCGACATGGGCAATATGATGAATCCTTCCAAGTGGGTAGGCGGGAACAATGACAACGACCGCTACGATGATGACTACTATGACTACGGCCCACCACCCGGCTATGGCTATGGCGGATACGGCGCACCCGGTTATGGTGGCTACGGACTCCCGGGCTACGGCGGGTATGGCGCACCCGGTTATGGTGGCTACGGGCTTCCAGGCTACGGCGGGTATGGTGTACCCGGTTACGGTGGCGACCCTGCGATCCAGGGACTGCAGGCATATGACTACAGCACGCCAGGCGCACCATCGACCGGGAGCAGCTATACCGGCCCGTCATATGGTGGCAACTATACCGGCCCGTCAGACTCGAGCCACAATAGCGGCGGCCAATCTGGATATGGCCCCGGCATCACCACCGACGACCAGCAGGAAATCCAGCGCCTGAAGGAACGCATTCGCAAGCTGGAACAGGCCGACAAACCGCAACCCAACGTGTGGGGTAACTGATACCGTTCACGTTAACACCGCTGGTGGTGCTGCAGGGTTATTGCAGCACCACCAGCGGGTAATTGAGTTGCAACACCATCGCATGACAACCCGCCGGTAACACAGCTCACCCGGGAACCCTGCCACCCCGTCCACGACACCTCACGGGCCGGCACCCGGCAGCGCTATGGATTACTGGCGTATCCCTTCGATGGAAAGGAACAGGTCGACCTCCCTGGAGGCGGGACCCAGGTCATAGTCGATGCCGTAATCTGCCAGTTTTAACCGGGTGGTCCCTGTAAAACCCATCCGGTAGCCACCCCATGGGTCCGGACCGTGGCCGACAGGTTCGACATCGATCTGGACCGGCTGTGTCACCCCGTGCAGCGTCAGGTTGCCGCTAAGGACGGCGGTCTTGTCCGGGTTTTCCCGGTAGCCGGTACTGACAAACACAGCCTGCGGGTACGTGTCCACGTCCAGAAGATCCTCGCCGCGCAGGTGCTTGTCACGTTCCGCGTGACTCGAATCGATGCTTGCAGTATTGACCCGAACTTCCACGCTGGCTGCATCCGGATTGGCCTCGTCATAACTGAACTGCCCGCTGAAATCGTTGAAACGGCCAAGCAGCCAGCTGTAGCCCAGATGCTGGATACGGAACTGGATAAAGGCGTGCGCCTTCATGGTGTCGATCACATAATCGGCGGCCTGTGCCATGCCGGTTGCCATGCAAGCCGCAAGCAGCAGAGTCCCGCAGAACAGTCTGGACCTCATGGTACCCCCCTCAGGATTTACGGTGAATATTCACCGGTGGTTTAGTGGACAGCATGCGCAGCAGCGTCCGGTCATGGTCGATGAGATGATGTTTGAGTGCCGCCAGGGCATGCAACGCAGTCAGACCGATCATGATCGTGGCCAGTACCTTGTGAAATACTCCCGCGATGTCTTCCTGCCGGTCGATACCGCTGAGCGTGGCCGGCAGGTCCACAAGACCGAAGACGTCAAGCGGACGTCCATCCGCCGTGGAGACAAGATAACCGCTCACTATGACCGCAAACAACATCCCGTACAGCACCCGATGCATCGCCCTTGCAAGTCCCTGCTGCAGCGGCGTGCCCGGCAGCCGCGGCTGGGGAGTGCCGCAGCGCCATGCCAGGCGCAGCAGCATGCCGCCCAGCAGCAGCACACCGACACCCTTGTGCAACTCCGGTGCGCGATGATACCAGGCGTGGTAGTAATCCAGCCCGACCATCCACAGGCCAAGGGCAAACAGGCCCAGGACGGTGCCTGCAATCAGCCAGTGCAGCATTATGCTGATCCGGCCGTATGCATCTGGTGTGTTTCGCCACACGGGATTAGCCCCTTGATTACCCAATGGCTTGGAGACCCGCCAGTGTCGAAAAGTTTCCCGCCAGGGCGGCAGGCCGGAACCCGGATGTAAGATGCCGTCACGGCATTCCACCGGCCGGGGGGGGCATCCCCGGCTTCCGGTTCCGGCGTGGTTATTTACCACCGCTGGCAGTTGCAGCCGGTTTCGCCAGCATATCCAGGATCACGCCGCCATCCGCCGGCTCAAGCTCATGCTGCCCGGGAATCGTGACCAGCGAGGACTTGCCGTGCAGGGCAGCGACATTATTCATGTCCTGACTGTAGGCCGGCACCACGTAGTCCCCCCATCCGGCAGCTGTCTGCGCGCGAACAACCGAAATATATTTGATATCAGGGTGCGGCTGTGCATTCAGCCAGTACAGGAACGTGCCGGGATAGGGACGCACCAGGTCGAGATACAGAGCGCGGGAATGCTTCGCAATGTGGTAGGTCTTGCCGCCGAAGAAATCCGTCACCATGGAGAAGGGGAAAGGAATATCCGTGGCATCCAAGGCCTGTTCCGCGCGGACCGTCCCAAGGTGCGGACTGGCAATGGTGATCAGTGACTTCACATGCTTGCCACTGCCGAGCACCAGCGCGGCGCGCGCCACAACACCACCCGCGGAATGGCCGACAATGGTAACCGGCTCGTCCGGATTTGCCTTCTCGATGGCATTGAGGATGCTCTGTAGCTGCATCACCTGGATACGCATCGGGGCCTCGGAGTCCATGTCGGCCGAATAAAACTTGCGCCTGGCCTGCATCCCCGGGGCCGGCACCAGCCTGACGCCGGCGGGGTCCGCCACATAAACGCCGGCACGCTGCCAGTCGCGCTGCTGCAACAGGGTCGTGATTCCGCTATTGTCCCAGGAGTACGCGCCACCCAGGTAGCCATGCACCAGCAGCAACACCTCGGCCCGGGCGGGCAAACTCCCTGCGCCGACCATCAGCAGGATCAATAAAAGCAAACCTTTCTTCATCGAATCACCCTCAAGTAAAGGCTTTAACCAACTCATTTAACTGATAATAAGATCCTGTACGAGCAAGGCCGCGTTACCCGAGCAACTCGGCCATGCGCTCATTGCCTGCCGGCCATGCAACATGCCATGTGCGCTTCCGGCGTCCTCGGTAACTGCTCCTGCGTCGCCTGAGGCGCCTACGGTTGGTGCCCAATCTCCCGCATGGCCCAGGCCAGATTCTCGACCGGTTCCCGGTCTTGCCTTCTCCCCGCAGTCGTGCCCTCACGCGATGTACCCACTTCCCTGCAGGCGCATCGCTTCCGGCCTTCCTGCCTCACGCGATGTACCCACTTCCCTGTAGGCAAAAAAAACGGGGGTGACTCGTTAGAGCCGCCCCCGTCTGGCTTTTCTGGTAGTAAGTATTATTTACTGGGCAGCAGGAGCAGCCTGCGGGGCAACCGGGGCGGCGCCATAAGGAGCCGGAGCGCCGTAAGGAGCACCATAACCATACGGAGCGCCATAGCCGTAAGGACCATAACCATAACCGCCGTAGTAACGATCGTAGCCATAGCCACGACCACGACCATAGCCACGACCATGACCGCGACCGCTGCCACTCATGTTGAAGCCGAAGTCGCCGTCAAAATCGCCGTCGCCATAGCCATCACCCCAGCCATCACCACTCCAGTCATCGTAACCACCGCGGTCCCACGGACCACCCCAGGCGAATACGGAGGAAGAAACAACTGCCAGCGTGGCAGCAGAAATCACTGTAACAATCTTTTTCATGTTGTATCTCCAAAAATTCGTTTCAAAAAGTTTTTCACAAAACCATATAGTTCGTACTACGGAGACAATAATATAAGTATTCGCTAAAATTAGCAAGGCCTAATTTAATTATTTCCAATATTCTGGCGGATCATTAAATACACTTAAATATCATATTATTATGAACTTTTTATGAACCAAGACTTGCAGCCAGGAAAATGGGAGCGCTTTGATCATAGCACCCATTCCGACCTATTTACAATAATTAACAGTTAGTTACATAAAGTTCCCGGGTGGCGGGAAAATTTTTTTACTTTCAGATCCGAATATACTGTTATTACTCCATTCCTATAAACAAGCAATTTCAAAACCCTAGCAACATACACTGCGAAAGCGACCATAATCGCGTCAAGCAATTGTGGTTGACACATCCCGGCTCAGCGGGCGTAATTAACAACGTCATTGGTCGGATCTTGTTGTGAGGAGCGATGTCTATGGAAAACATTTTCTTCGATGTGGACCAGTTTTCACGCTTGGGCAAGACTGAACAGGCACGACGCCTCGAAGAGGCCGAGCGCCGGATCGATGAAGTACAACGTGCTGCCGCTGATGACCCCGACTCCATGAACTGGGTCGATCAACAGCGACAATACCTAGTGGATATGCAGCATTTGATATTTGAGTGTTAGCCCGACACCAACCTCCATTTCCAACCCGCCCGTGTGGCGGGTTTTTTTTGCCCGCAGGTACAAGGATGATACCGGGCAGCAGACCAAAGGACGCTGCCACACACAGATGACCGTAAGGCAGGTGACTTTCTGGCGCCAGGCGGGCAACGCGCTCTTTGCAGGTCACGTACAATACATCCCGTATTGGCAAGGACCTGTCTCAAGATGCGACTCTGGCTGCTGAGTGAACTGGTGCTATTACTGGTGATCGCGAATGCCACGCCGGTCATCATCAGCCTGCTGCTTGGAGAGCGCTGGAAACAATCGCTCGATCGCGGCCGGGTGTTATCTGACGGGCACCCCTTGCTGGGCAACTCCAAGACAGTTCGCGGCCTGTTCGGCTCGATCGCCATCTGCACCCTGCTGGCTCCCTTGTTTAATCTGAGCCTGCTGCAGGGTGCCGGGTTCGGGGCGCTGGCCATGTTGGGAGACCTGGTGTCGAGCTTCTGCAAGCGCCGCCTTGGGCTCCGCTCCGGCCACTCGGTCCCACTGCTCGACCAGATCCCGGAAACCCTGCTGCCGCTTCGGGTCATGCAACCGGCGCTGGGCGCAGGTGCAATGGAAATAGCCGCAGCCATTGCCGCTTTCACCGCTATCGACCTGCTGTTTACCCGGTTGCTGCGCCGCTGTCACGCACACTCCAGCTGATGCAGGGTGATTTCCGGCGGGCAATTGAGCCTGACGTCCACCATGCAGGAACCGGACCCGGCTGACGTGTACCCGATCATGCCGTGATAGGTCCAGTTGCCACGGCAAAAGGCCCGCGGGCAGCGGGCATTGCAGATCAAGGGCAACCCACCGGGCAGGCAGATCTGTCCCGCATGCGTGTGCCCGCACAGCATGACATTGAAATCGGCATGGGCAGCATGTCGATAGATCTCGGGTGAATGCGCCAGCAGGACGGAAATGGCCCCATCGGGAATTGCGTCCGCCGCTTTTTCCAGGTTGTCCGCCCGGTAATAGTGCGGGTCGTCGATACCGGCCAGATGTATCACTTCACCCTGACGCTCGATTGGCACCTGCTCGTTCAGCAGCATCCGGATATCCATGGCCTCCATGGTCGGGACCATACAGAGGGTGTCATGGTTGCCCAGAATGGCATACACGTCCCCCCGCAGATGAGTCCGAACCCGCCGCAGCGCGTCCAGCGCCGCCGCATACGGACCGAACGTTTCCGCCCTGTAGTCACCGGTAAGAACACACAGGTCGTAATTGACCTGCCGCACCGCCTCGATCAGCACATGAGGGAAATCCGGGGCCATGTCGAGATGCAGGTCCGAGATCTGCAGAATCCTGAAGTTGTCGAATGCCCGCGGCAACCCCGGGAGCGGGATCCGGTTGTTGCGCAGGACAATACGGCGGGCATTGCGCCGGGCTCGCCCCAGCACCAGCGCCAGGCGCAGGCTGTTGCGAATAATCGACCGCAGTGAGTACCAGTTCTCGACATGGAAGAACGTCCGCCCCTGGCCGAAGATCCTGCGCTCATAATCGGTTTCGATTCCGAGTCGCTGCCGCAAGTGAATCTTGCCGACGCGCTCACGCAGCATGGCGAGGGTGGCCTCGTCTGTCGACTCATGGGACATGTATCATTGTCGAATGCCTCCCGGGATTTATCAATCGAAGATCGCAATTGGTTTGTGATCGCGGGTTCGCTTTGCTACGGTTGCCGACAGGACTGTGATGACAGCCCATAACATCCCGGCAACGGTTAGGAGCAGCCCATGAACCTGGAAAAGGTCCTGTTTGCATTCTTCATTGTCCTGTCCCTGACACTGAATTTCGGCTTTTTCATTGGAGACCTGGACAACCCCAATCACCACAATGTCTATGAACTCTACGCTGCCCTGGTCGTCAGCCTGATCGCGACCATTCTCAAGTTCGGCGACCGCGCCCACATCGGGGCGGTACTGCTGGCGACCAGCCTGGTCGCTGACCTGCAACTCATCGCCGCCGCCGTGGTCTGGACCCTGTTCGCGCACGCCACGGACACCGGCCTGACCCCGTCGGTCATGGCCAGCATCGTGTCGCTGTCAGGCGGTGCGCTACTGGCAAACATCACATCGGTAACGATCCTGGTCACGGAAACGGTGATGTTCCGGCGCTGAATACTCCCGCTTCGCCATGAAAAACCTTGTCTACCTGCTACTGCGCCGTATGCGCCTGCCGCTGATCGTGGTGGTACTGGCCTATGCCATTTCGATAATCGGCATGGTCCTTATCCCCGGCATTGATGACCATGGCAACCCGTGGCAAATGACGTTTTTCCATGCATTCTACTTTGTCAGCTTCATGGGCTCGACCATCGGTTTTGGTGAGATCCCCTACCCGTTCACGGATCCACAGCGGATCTGGACCACCGTCGCGATGTATATGACGGTGATCTCCTGGTTGTACGCCATCGGCGCCCTGTTTGCCGCGCTCCAGGATCCGGCCTTCCGCCGCCTGATTGCCTACACCGCTTTTGCGCGCACCGTCAGGAATCTGCGCGAGGATTTCTACCTGGTCTGCGGCGTGGGTGATGCAGGGCATCTGCTGACACGGGAACTGGCAGATCGCGGCATTCGCTGTGTAGTCGTGGATCGCAATGAAAATGTGATCCAGTCACTCCGTCTTGAGGAACTGCCGGTGCTCATACCGGGCCTGGCCGCCGATGTCACCGATTCCACGGTACTGACGGCGGCCGGACTCAGCAAACCACAATGCAGGGGCGTGATAGCGCTCACCGGCCAGGACCATGTCAACCTGACCATCGCCATTGCCAGCAAGTTGCTGGCGCCGCATCTGCCCGTGATCTGCCGGACAGAAACCCATGATGCGCAGGCCAATATGGCCTCGTTTGGCACCGACCATATCATCAACCCCTTCGACACCTTCGCAGACCGCTTTGCCCTGATGTTCCAGTCACCCAGCATGTACCTGGTATATGAGTGGATGACCAGCGTCAGGGAATCGCAACTCAGCGAGTTCGCGGCACCGCCCAGGGGGACCTGGATCCTGTGCGGTTACGGCCGCTTCGGCAAGGCCGTGCGCAAGAGCCTCTCCTTCAAGGGAATCCGCACAGTCATCGTCGAATCCGATGTGAACCGGACCCGGGCACCGGAAGGTACGATAGAAGGTCGCGGCACGGAGGCTATTACCCTGCACGAGGCCGGGATCGACCAGGCAGTGGGCATCATCGCCGGCACCGATGATGACGCCAACAACCTGTCCATCATCATGACCGCCCTCGACATGAACAAACACCTGTTCACCGTCGCCCGGCAAAACCTGCGCAGTAATGATGCCATGTTCCGGGCTGCCGGCATCGACCTCACCATGCATCCGGGCACACTCATTGGCCGGCACGTGGTGGACCTGCTGACCAAGGACCTGCTGGGAGATTTCCTGCGCGCCGCCAGGCAGCAAAACGCAACCTGGGCCAACGTGCTGGTCAGCCGGGTCGCGGGTATCCTGTCCGAGCGTCCGCCGGCGACCTGGATCCTGAAAGTCAACCGTACACAAACCCCCGCGATTATCGACCGGCTACACAACTGTGGTCCGGTAACGCTGCGGGACCTGCAGACCGATCCGCGTGATGCCGGCATGCGGCTGCCCTGCGTCCCGCTATTTCTGCAGCGTGCCAACAACAGCGAGGTGCTGTTACCCGAGGATGACACCCCACTGCAGGTCGGTGACCGGCTGCTGTTCTGCGGGCGTCACCGGGCCGAACAGCGCATGCGCTGGTCAGCGCACAATTTCCATGCACTGAACTTCATCTGCACCGGCCAGGACCGGCCCAGCGGCACCGTGTGGCGCTGGTTGTCCCGGCGCCGGGAACGCAAGACAGGCGTGACACCCGAAACTGGCACATGAAATGCATTACTACAAACCGAACCCACTGAATTTCCCAGTTTGGGCCAACCCGGCGGGGAACGGAGGTCTCGGCATGAAAACACTTGCACTTCAGCTTATTACTGTTGAACTGGATAATGGCGCCCAGGGCATCTTCGTCGGTTGGCCGCTGGTGACGGCAGACACCGCCATTGAGGACGGGCAGGTCAAAAACCTCTGGTTTTCAGACATTCAGGAAGTACCCGGCAACCTGACGCTGGAGCAATTGATGGAACTGTTGCGCAAACAGCTGTGCCGCTGCGACGCGACCATACAATAGCCGAAGGCGCCGGATAATCGGCGCAACAGCGACCAAAACCCGTCACCGGTGCCAAAAAAACGCAGACGGCAATCACCTTGCGGCTGGATCGGCCATCAAGGCATTCAGCCGGCAGCTCCTGTCCGGGACCTGCGCAAGCATTCTCCTCAACTCCCCGTCCTGCACACTCTGTCATTATTCCCGGCTGGAACGATAGCAGCGGATAACCGGTATGGGCGTAATCTGGCAAGCACCCTGTACAGCACTGGAACTGCACCACGCCGATGAACATCATCCTTGCCGACAATCTGCTGCCAGTCCGAACAGTGCCGGGAAATCCCGGCCACCGGGATCTGCTGCGCCGGAGCCTGGACACTTGCTGCCCGGTCGAGGCGTATTTTCCTGCCAGGCGGTAAGCACCCTGATCGAAATCAACCCGGCGAGTCGGGTCTGGTCTGGGCCTGCAAACGGTTGAACCACGGCCCGGGAGGATTGTCACTGTGGGAGAGACAGTTTCTTGTATAATGCGCGCTTGAATTGAATTCGAGGAAACCATGGCAAGAGTGAAGATCTACAGCACAGGGAGTTGCCCGTTCTGCGTCAAGGCGAAGCAGCTGCTGGACAAGTGGAACATTGCCTACGAGGAAGCCCGCATCGACACGGACCACGCTGCCAGGCGCGAGTTTTCCGTGGCGACCAATGGCGCGCGCACCGTTCCCCAGATCATCATCGACGGCGAGTGTATCGGCGGGTTTACCGAGCTGACCGAACTCCACATGGAAGACAAGCTGGATCACCTGATCGACCAGTGAGCATGACCACAGCAAGACGCCGTCGATGAAAGCAGACAAGCTGTACCGCATCTCGTTCTACAACCGCGGCGATATTTACGAACTCTATGCTCGCAACATTCAGCAGAGCAACATGTATGCCTTCGTAGAAATCGAGGACATTATCTTCGGAGAGCGCTCGGCCATCGTGGTTGATCCTTCCGAGGAGAAACTGAAAACCGAATTCGAGGACGTGAAGCGAACCTATATCCCCTTGCAGGCGGTCATACGCATCGACGAGGTGGCCCGGGAAGGCACCAACAAGATCATATCCGGTGACGGCGCCGCGCCGAATGTCGCCCCCTTTCCGGTACTCCGCCCGCATCCGCGCAACAAGAACGACTAGGCCACCAGGGATGCAGCCTACTTGCCTTATGGGCGCAAGTATCGTCCAATTAGGCCTGCATAAAATCAGCAATAACAATCCGGAGAAAGGGCATGGACTATTCAAATATCATTCAACCCAAGCGTCTGACCAACATGCAGGAAATGGAAGTGCATGTAAACGGCCCGGACGGTGCCAACCGCCTCTTCATGTACAGCGGCATGGCGGAGGTTGAGCTCTGTGGCGGCCTGCCGCACCCTCGCTGGTCGCTGGAAGTTGTATGTTTTGATATCGGCAGGCTTTACGACGTCGAAAACGAGGCCGTCATCAATATTCTCGCCAATGCCGCACTTGCCGGCAACCGCACCGACGGCGTCGCCAGCTTTGCGGGCTGGCAGATTTTCGGCGCCGCCGGCGAACTGGACCACGAGGACTGCCGGGTACGCATGAACATCGCGGCCGGCGCGCGCGACACCCAGGCGTTCCTGGAGCAGATCGCATTTCACGTAAACGTGCTTGCCAGGATCAGGGAATAAGGCCGGCAGCGTTCTGCAGGTCCAGGCCCCAGACACGCGGCAACAACAGGCAGACAAACCCGGTGATAACCACTACCGCCAGCAGGTTCAGCCACAGGCCTGCCCCCGCCATTTGCTGAATGCTGACCTCGCGGCTGCCATAGACGATGGCATTCGGCGGCGTCGCCACCGGCAGCATGAACGCAAACGAGGCCGCGATCACCGCGGCCACCATCAGCCCGAACGGGTGCACTTCAACGGCCGCCGCCAGCGCCGCCATGACCGGCAGCAGCAGAGATGCCGTAGCGGTATTTGAAGTCACCTCCGTGAGAAAGATCACCAGCAGCACCACAGCGCCGATAATCAGCACGATGTCCGTGCCCTGCAGCACCCCGAGCAGGCCGGCCAGCCACGCAGTCAACCCGGACTCGCTGAAACCCCTTGCCAGCGCGAAGCCGCCGCCAAACAGGATGATGATGTCCCAGGGTATGGTGACTGCGGTTTTCCAGTCCAGCAGGAATTCCCGGCGCGCCAGATTCACCGGGATCAGGAACAGCAGCAGCGCGCCGGCGATGGCGATGGTGGAATCCGTCACCATGCGCAATGCCTCGGGCTTGTAGAAACCGCGTACAATCCACAGCAATGCCACCAGGGAAAACACGGCAGCCACCCCCTTCTCCGCACGTGACATCGGCCCCAGCTTCCCGATCTGGTCACGGATAAATTCACGCCCTCCCGCCAGTTCTGGCTGCCCACCACGGAACCTGATTCGCGTCAAATAGACCCAGGTGATGCCGAGCATCACCAGCGAGAGCGGCAGTCCGAATTTCATCCAGTCGACAAAGCTGATACTGATTCCGTAGGTCTTCTCGACAACCCCCGCGAATATTGCATTGGGCGGGGTACCGATCAGCGTCGCAATCCCGCCGATCGAGGCGGCATAGCAGATCCCCAGCATCAGCGTCGTGCCGAACTGCGGGCCGCCCGGGAGCTCACCGGCATCCCGTGCGATCTCGTGCAGCACGGCAAGCGCGATGGTCACCATCATCATGGTGGCGGCGGTATTGCTGATCCACATTGACAGAAACGCGGTGGCCAGCATGAAACCCAGCACGATACGATCCGGGGTAAAACCGACGAGACGAATGGTATGCAGGGCAATGCGATGGTGCAGGTTCCATTTCTCTATGGTGACGGCAATCAGAAAGCCGCCGAGAAACAGATAGATCAGGTGGTTTCCGTAGGCACGGGTTACCTCGCCGCCGTCCAGCACGCCCAGCACGGGGAATAACAGAATCGGGAGCAGCGCCGTGGCGGGTACCGGTATCGCCTCACTGATCCACCAGACAGCCATCAATGCCGCAACGGCCGCCACGCTCATACCCTGCGGTGACAAACCCGCGGGCTCGGGCAGCACCAGCAGCACCAGGAACGCCGCCGGACCCAGCAGCAGACCGATGTTGCCGCGCTGCCGCAACCAGTCAGGCACGCACAGGCCCGGTTGCGGCAGTGCACCGCATGCATGGATAGCGCCTGGAGTTCATCACGGCCACGCCAGCATTATCAAACCCGCCGGAATGAAAGGCAATCGGCTGCACAAGGAGCCGCAGCGCCGAGAACTTTTCGATTCGAATGAACAATCGCCGAGTCCGATTGTCCATCACTACACGTCACTACCAGCAGGAGCCATCATGAAGAACTTTCGTTTCAGCCGCTGGACCCTGCTGCTGCTTGCCCTGGTCTTCAGCGGCAGCCAGGCCGAACCAGCCGGGAATGCAGCAACGAATGAAGTAACGAACGCAACGGCCACCTTCGCCGGCGGCTGCTTCTGGTGCATGGAAGCTCCGTTCGACAAGCTTGACGGAGTGATCTCCACAACTTCCGGATATACCGGTGGCAGCAAACCGGACCCCACCTACAAGGAAGTCTCCAGCGGCGGCACCGGGCACGCCGAGTCCGTGCAGATTGTGTACGACCCGCAGCGCATCAGCTACACGGACCTGCTGGACGTTTACTGGCACAACATCGATCCGACCATGGCCAATGGCCAGTTCTGCGACTGGGGCAACCAGTACCGCAGCGAAATCTTCTACCACACGCCTGAACAGCAGCAGCTTGCGGAACAGTCAAAAGCCGCACTGAATGAATCAAAGCCGTTCAAGGAACCGGTGGTTACCGCAATATCAAGGGCCACAACCTTCTACCCGGCGGAAGACTACCACCAGGACTACTACCTGAAGAATCCGCTGCGCTACAAGTTTTACCGCTACGGCTGCGGCCGCGACCAGCGCCTCGAGGAACTCTGGGGCAAGCAGTCCGCCACACACGACTGAACAGCAACTCCCCGAAGACTGGCTTCGAGCGCTATCACAACCGCTGCGGGGAATTACAAACCGGCAAGTACGCGTTGATACCGGCGCTCTTCACAGCAGCCAGCACTCCCGTTTTGCACCGGGAAAGCGGCGCACATGGCAGCGGGATCAGCGGGGCGCCGCGGGAGATCCGCTGAATCTCTCCCCACGGGGATCATCCGGATCAGGTGCATTTCACGCTCTGCAAAATGTCCTCGCCACCGGAAGTCGCAAAGGTCTCGAGCTTTTCGAAAAAGGTCTTGTGGTCAATATAGTGCGCACCGTCGCAGGAGAACGTCATACCGATCATGCCATTGATCCTGTTGATCGAGCCGTTGCGCAGGTAGATGGTCTCATCGGTAGTACGCAGCCGTTTGAATTCAGCCAGGATGGTGAGGGTATCTTCGCCATCAATCACCGGCTGCAGGTGGTCCATAGAGACATCGCGGAACTGGTCGATAAAGCCCGGATCGAGCACCTCCTCCCTGACATAGACCCGGTAACGATAGGCATCGTCGCAGAACCAGCAAGTGAGCTGACTGGAGGAATAGTGGACCTTGACGTGAAAGGCGCCCTTGCGGGTCAGTAACAGCCGCACAACCTCGTGAATGCGATCCAGTTCGCTGTCAAACAGGCTCTCCACCCGTGACTGCTGGAACAGAAATGCCCTCACCGAGGGGTCTCCTTTCACCTGCAACCATTTCTGCGGCATCGCGCGATCTCCTATATGACGTTAATTGCAGTGCCGGCGCTGACCAGCCGGAGGCTCTTGCCGGCCCGCACAACCTGAACTCCGATCATGGTCACCCATTTCTGACTGTTTTACTCGAGTATTACGAAGTATACCCAAGCCCGGGGTTTCCACAAGGGACTTGCAGTTAGACAGCCAGCTTGCCAGGAAGTTAGCCGCCGGCCACGGCAGGTATGCCACAGACCTGATATGCCAGGCGCAAATCAGGCGGCTGACCTGCCTCCCTCGGCGGATATTCACTGGGCTTCTGCAAGTCATCCATGAATATCATATATATACATTAATTGTACATTTATTATATTTTTTATTGACAATGTATAGTTTTTGTATATTATAAAGGCCGTGTACCAACAGAAATTCAGGATTCATGTACACATTTTGTAAAAGCCAGATAGATAGGCATCATTCATAACCCGTATTTTAAGAGATGAATACTCAACCCCATCAGACGAGAGACACGACACGTGTACAAGGAGAATTGAAATGAAATACCAACTGATCATCAAGTCAATCGCTGGCGCCGGAATGGTGCTTGGTTCCCTCAACGCGGTCGCCACAGGTTTTGGCGGCGGCTGGAAACATGACAGCACCACCGGCACCCTTATGAACACCAACGCATCCAGCTACGCCAGCACCAGTTCCGGAACGTCGATGAAGAGCATAAAGGGCAGTGAATTCGCTGATGGCTGGTCGCGTGACAGCAACACCGGCACGCTTTTCAATGCCAATGCACCGTCTTACGAAAAGCAACCCCGGGCTTCCAGCGACAAAAAAGTTACACTCAACGGTTTCGGTGGCGGCTGGTATCAGGACACTACCGGCACACTCACCTACATCGATTGATTGAATGGCCTTGAAAAGGGGCAGGGAAGCCCCAGCCTTTTCACAGCCGGACAAAGTGACTCAAGACAAAAACAGTTTGAGTTCAAGGCAGACGGAGCAGACGCCGCAACCCTTGCGGGACCATCCTGAATGATGTGACAACCTCAAAACCGGAATCCAGACAAGCACAGATGCTGTCGGGATGACCCGCAAACATGCATCCGGCAGCAGCACAATACCTGCCTCAAACACACTCCACAGCACAGGGCTCCCTGCTCCGACTGCAACTGCAGGCCGTAACGCACTAGTGGCGTATGAAAAACTCGATGGTCGGGTTGCTGAAGTGCCGCTGCTGCTTGCGCTCGAAACGGGCGACTGAAATCAGCATCGCACCTGCGAAAATCAGTAAAGCCGCCACGATAATCGACAGCAGGGGTGGAAAGACAATCAGCAATATGCCGGCAAGTATCAGGATAATTCCAGCAGTCATGTCACGCTCCGGTTAAGATGAACCACATGTTACCTATATGGGGTCGATGCAACAGGACTCAAGCGGACACGCTGCCAACCTCCGTATGAAGAAAATCGTCATCCACAGGCCCGGCGGCTACCGGCAGCTCGTAATCGAGGAGCACCCCGACCCCGCAGCCGGGCCGGGTGAGGTGTTGATCGAGGTTGCCGCCATCGGGATCAACTACGCCGACTGCGTGACCCGCATGGGACTGTATGCCTCGGCTAAGCATTACGTCGGCTACCCCGTCACCCCGGGCTTCGAGGTCGCAGGCACGGTCAGGTCCGCAGGTCCCGAGGTCACCGACCTGCAACCCGGCACGGCAGTGCTGGCGGTCACGCGCTTCAACGGCTACGCGACGCGGCTCGTCGTTCCCCGCGAGCAGGTATTCGTCCTGCCCCGGCAACTGACCATGGAAACCGCGGCAGGCTTCCCGACGGTCGCTCTCACCGCCTGGTTTGCCCTGTTCGAGCTGGCGCACCCGCACCCGGGTGACCACATGCTGGTGCATTCCGCCGCCGGCGGGGTAGGCGGCATGCTGGTGCAGCTTGGCAGGCTTGCCGGCTGTGAGGTGACCGGCGTAGTCGGCGCATCCCACAAGGTAGAAGCCGTGCGACAACTGGGCGCCGCCACCGTCATCGACAAGTCAACCGCTGATCTGTGGAAGGTCGCGGATGCGTCTGCTCCGGATGGCTACGACATCATCCTGGATGCCAACGGCGTCGCCACGCTGCGGCAGAGCTACCGGCACCTGGCGCCGGTCGGCAAGCTGGTGGTTTACGGATTTCACAGCATGCTGCGCACCCGTGACGGCGTACCGGGGAAACTCGGACTGGCAATCGACTACCTGCGTACGCCCTGCTTCAGCCCCTTTGATCTCACCACCCGCAACCGCAGCGTGCTCGGCTTCAACCTCAGTTTCCTGTTCGACCGCAAAGTCATACTGGCGACCGGCATGCGGCAGCTGCTGCAGTGGCTGCAGCAGGGGAAGCTGCGTCCGCCGGCGGTAACTACCTACCCCTTCGAAGCGGTGGCCGATGCCCACCGGGCACTGGAATCGGGACAGACGGTCGGCAAGCTGGTGCTGACCTGTGCTGACACCTGATTCTGTAACCGTGGCGGCAACCGCCCCTGCTACCCACCGGTACCGGAAGCGGGCCGACCGTGATCAATGCCGGCTGCCTGCTGCAGCAGTATTTGCGCAACGCCGTCAGCCGCACCCAGGTAAGGCGCCACCCGGATCGGCACATCGGGATGTTCGGCCTGAACCACAGCCACTTCTGCGGGAATGTCGGTGACCACGTGGCGCCCCGCCGAGAGGAAATACGGCAGCACCACCACCTCGCCGGCACCTGCGGCAATCGCAGCCCGCAGGCCATCGGGAATGGATGGCTCCGCCAGCTCCAGGAATGCGCAGGCCACGTGCTGAAAGCTGTCGTCCACCTCTCGCAGGTGCCGGGTCAGGCCCCGCACCTCGTCGTTTGAAGCCGCACGGCGACTGCCGTGTGCCACCAGCAGTAAAGCTTTCATGGGTTTCTCTCTGTGCTGTTCCTGCCGGTCAAATGGGTTTGCATGCTGCGGTTGTCATTGCATTGCCCCGGCAGCCTGCGCCAGCTGCAGGCGAAGCTCTCGCTCGGCCGCACGCTCCGCATCTGTCTGTACCGGCACCCAGTCCCGGACATGCCGGGCCACAAGCCCGGCCAGCATATCGATATGCGCCGGGTCTGCATTGAGACAAGGGATATATTCATAGGTTTCACCACCCGCCTCGAGGAAGGTGTCGCGATTCTCCATGGCGATCTCCTCCAGCGTTTCCAGGCAATCGGCGCTGAAGCCGGGACAGATGACCTGCACCTTACGAACACCCTCCTCGGCCAGCCTGCGCAGGGTTTCATCCGTATACGGCCGCAGCCACTCCCTGGGGCCGAGACGGGACTGGAATGACAGCTGCCATTGCGTTTTATCCAGGCCCAGCTTTTCCGCAAGCAGCCGTGCCGTCTTGTGGGACTCGCAATGGTAGGGATCGCCGGCCATGAAATAATCTTTTGGTATGCCGTGAAACGACATCAACAGCCGGTCGGGTGCACCGTGCTCCGCCTGGTACGCCTGCACACTGGCGGCCAGCGCATCGATATAGCCAGGGTCGTCATGGTAGTGGTTGATAAAACGCACCTCGGGCAGCCAGCGCCAGCGGCGCAGCACGGCGGCAATGGCGTCAAAGGTAGACGCCGTCGTGGTGGCCGAATACTGCGGATACAGCGGCAGCACCAGGATACGGCGCGCACCCGCCTGCCACAGCGCCTCCAGCCCCGCGGGGATCGAGGGGTTGCCGTAGCGCATGGCCAGCACGACTTTCACGGGGAAATCCGACTGCTGCGTCAGCTCCTCCTGCAGTGCGACCTCCTGCTGCCGCGAGATGACAAGCAGGGGCGAACCCGCATCGGTCCAGACGCGCTGATAGGCGGCGGCCGACCTGCGGGGACGGGTATTCAGAATCACCAGGTTGAGGACCAGCCACCACACCGGCCGCGGCATCTCCACGACCCGGGGGTCCCAGAGAAACTCCCCGAGATAGCGCCGTACATCGGCGCGGCTGCAGGAGTCCGGCGTACCGAGATTGGTGAGCAGCACACCGAGACACTCGGCGTCATCATGACGAAAATCACTGCTTGTCTCTGTTTTCAATGACAGGGCTTCCTTTGTGGTTATCAGGTGCGTGGCCGGCAGCAACCGGGCATTCCGCTGTGCAACCTGCGCATGATGCGCATCACGACACTAGTTGGCGCGCAGGGAGGAACCATTGCAGGGCTGCCTACAAGATGCGTCTTATTCGGCAAAATCGAGACGCTCCTGCACGACGTCGATGCCGCGTTGCGCACAGGCCTCGTCCTTGTCGCCGCCAGGCGCGCCGCTGACCCCCACTGCACCGATGGTGGAACCGGCCACCTGGATCGGCAGACCACCGCGCAGCACGAACACGCCCGGCAGCAGGTTCAGTTCGTTGACCATGTCGGGGCGGTTTTCGCGCAGTGCCGCTGAACTACCGCCCGACATGATCACCGCCCGCGCCTTGCCCTCTGCCAGGGAGGTGAATTGCTCGCTGGAAAAGACATCCCGCATCACGACCTGCACGCGCCCGCTTCGGTCAACGATGACCACGGAAACCTGGTAACCATCTTTCCGGCAGGCGTCGATGGCGCCCCGGGCAATATCCCGCGCCAGGTCCAGCCCCATGAGCCTGACCGGGACAACGTCTTCCGCCAGCAGCGGGGATCCTGACAGCAGGCAGCACAGCGAGCACAACACACGGCAACACCGCAGTTCCAGGCTTTTCATTATTCAGTCTCCTCTATCTGCAAACCCAGTTTTTCGATGCGCGCCAGCACGGGTTCTTCAACCACCAGCAACTGTGCCGCCACCAGCCGCCGCAGCAGTTCCCGCCAGGCCGGTTCGGCGCCGACCAGCCCTTCCAGCACCGGCATGGCTGCTTCCGTCCTGCCCGCATTCAGCAGTGACACGGCATACCAGAACCTCATCTCCAGGTTTGCCGGCACCAGCGCCTGGGCACGGCCATATTCCGCCAGCGCCGTGTCGATGTCATTGCGCTCCAGCGCATGGTCGCCGCGGTTCATATACTCGTACGCTGTCTGCAGCACCAGCAGGCGCCGCAGTTCGACCAGCGGCTTGGGGTTATCTTCCACATGCAGGTCGACCAGGCGGTCCTGCAACGGCTGTCCCGTGGCCTCGCCGCTGACCACGAGTATCGCCGCCGATTGCCTGCCGCGCAAATCCCCGCCGGCCGCCTGGGCCGCGTCCAGCGCGGCCAGCATGCGCTCTGCCAGCGTACCCTGCGCACCGCGGAACGCCGCCGCCATAGCCTCGGGCACACCCTCATTAACCATCAGGTTGGCCTGCACCGCAAAGTTTTCACCTGTGAGGTGTCCGGCATGCTGAATGCAGTGCCCCCCGGTATGCACGGCGATTCCGCCTTTGGCATCCAGCATAGCCACCTGGCGCACATCCGGATGCTCATCTGCGGCAAGCAG
>Ga0210064_1000276_pt1 | contig 24660 bp, 24 predicted proteins | sample Muzzi_CordC_D2_FD_185531 | JGI IMG/M metagenome (GOLD analysis project Ga0210064, IMG submission 185531) | Wetland microbial communities from San Francisco Bay, California, USA, that impact long-term carbon sequestration - Muzzi_CordC_D2 (SPAdes) | ecosystem: Environmental > Aquatic > Marine >... | reverse complement strand
GATGCAGGCGCCGCGCCATTGCCAGGGTATCGAGGACCGTGCAATGATCCGTCACCGTCCCCGGCGAGGTTTCCAGCAACCTGAATTCATGATCGAGGAAACCGACGTCAAACGGTGCGTTGTGAATAATGAGTTCCGCACCGCGGACGAAGTCAAGGAACTCGTCGACGATGTCCGCGAACCTGGGCTTGTCCGCAAGTGACTCGTTGGTGATGCCGTGCACCTCGATGGCGCCGGCATCAATTTCCCGGTCCGGCTGAATATACTGGTGGTAGGTATTGCCGGTCAGGCGTCGTTCCAGCAGTTCCACACAGCCGATTTCGATGATGCGGTGGCCGTCGGCAGGTTCCAGGCCGGTGGTCTCGGTATCAAGCACGATCTGTCGCATAACTGCCCTCTTTCGTTAACCGCAGTCCGCATGGGTGCGGCCAGCCATCTATGTTCACGGCAGGTGCCGGGCACGCCGGCCCGCGGATGATTCAAAGAAGTTCGTCGATCGCCTGGTTCGCCAGAGCGTCCGCGAGTTCGTTTTCAGGGTGGCCGCTGTGGCCCCTGACCCATACCCAGTGTATCTCGTGCGGCGCAGCAGCCTTTTCCAGCCGCTGCCAGAGATCAGCGTTTTTCACCGGTTTTCTGGCGGCCGTTTTCCAGCCCCGTCGCTTCCAGTTTGCCAGCCACTCCTGGATGCCTTTCTGCACATACTGCGAGTCTGTCGTCAGCCGCACACGGCAGGGCCGCTTCAGGCTTTCCAGCGCATGAATCGCGGCCAGCAGTTCCATCCGGTTGTTGGTGGTCTGCGGCTCCGCGCCGTAGAGGGTTTTTTCATGCCCGTTGTAGCGCAGCAGCACACCCCAGCCGCCCGGCCCCGGATTGCCGCGGCAGGCGCCATCGGTAAAGATCTCGGTTTCAGCCAACTCGCCGGACATTACCCTGACTGGAACTCGGTATACCCACGGGAAACAGCTGCCGCCGCTGTTGTTTCAGACCGTTTTTCAGTGGTGTCAGGATCACGGTGCGCTTGCGCGCGACCAGGATGTAGGCGGCAGAAAACAGCATGTAGCCATAGCCGCTGGGCGGGTCGATAACTTTCAGCTTTTCCAGCAGGCGCGGGTTTTGCAGCGGCGGGCGCTGAAACAGGTAATGGCTGTGCAGGGTGTCGAAACCCAGCAGCCCCAGCCAGTCCTTGATGCGATTCATGCCAAGGAAACGCGCATCCCAGGGCATACGGCTGTGCTTGCGTGACAGGATTCGGCGTACACCCCAGATGCTGCGTGGGTTGAACCCCAGAATAACGAGATGCCCGTCGGGTATCAGGCTGCGGTCCGCCTCGCGCAGGACCTGGTGCGGGTCACGCGACAGTTCCAGGGTGTGCGGCAGCACGATGGCATCCACGGAGTCCGTCAGGATGGGCCAGTCATCGGTATACCCCGTCAGGCCCGTTGCCGGCTGCGTCAAAGGCTCGACGCTTTGTATGACATGATGGGGAATACGACTGTCTTTCAGGCGGCATTCCTCCCAGGGCGGATCAATGACCATGAGATGGTAGCCGAACAGATTGGGCAACTGCATCCCCAGCGCGGACAGCTCCGCCTCGGCCAGCATACGACCCAGGGGACGACGGTACCAGCCACGCAGTTCCGCTGCACGGGAAGACATCGAGGATTCCTTGCTCATCACCCCGGAATAATACCGCATTCGCGTGCGCCAGGTCTCGGCAGACGCATCGACTGCAATTTTGTTGACCTGTTCCGGACAGCCTGTCAGCATACGCGCCACTGCGCTTTACAGGCAGTGCGACGTGCTACCGGTGACCGCGTTCACAATCTTCACGTCAAGCCGGCACCCACACGAGTCGATACCTCTATTTATGATTCACAAATTCGCTAGTGCCATAGCACTCCTGTGCCTGCTGTTTGCCGGCTGCAGCACCCTGGATAGCGTCCCGCAGCAAACCGGTCCCAGTGACAGCGCCGACCTCGACTCGGTCGACGTGAGTATCGGGCAAGCAGCACCGGCAGCAGGTCAACCCACACTCGTATCCGCCGCCGCAGGCACCGCCGACGATTCCCCGTTATGGCAGCAGCTGCGCTCTGGGTTGCAGTTTGATGGAATCCGGCATGTTGAGGTGCAGCGCCAGCTCGCCGAATACCGCAGGAACGCAGGCCAGGTGGAAACCATTTTCAAGCGCGGCGGCCCATACATCGGCTATATCCAGGGCGAGGTCAGCAAGCGCGGATTCCCGGCGGAGATCACGCTGCTGCCGTTCGTCGAGAGCAGCTATGATCCTTTCGCCTACTCGCACGGCCGTGCGGCCGGGCTGTGGCAGTTCATACCCGGGACAGCGCGCATGTATGGTCTGCAACAGGACTGGTGGTATGACGGCCGCCGCGACGTAATCGCCTCGACACAGGCGGCACTGAACTATCTTGACAGGCTGCAGCAGCAATTCGATGGTGACTGGCTGCTGGCACTGGCCGCCTACAATTCAGGTGAAGGCACAGTCAGCAGGGCCATCAGTAAAAACCGCAAGGCCGGCAAGCTCGCAGATTTCTGGCACCTGGACCTGCCACCGGAAACCTCAGCCTACGTACCGAAACTGCTCGCCATCAGCGCCGTGGTTGCAAGTCCCGGGAAATACGGCATCAGCCTCGAGCCGCTGCCGACGCAGGCCATATTTGAAGTCGTCCCTACCGGGGGACAACTCGACCTTGCCGTGGCCGCGGAACTGGCGGGCATGAAAACGGACGAACTGCACCGCCTGAATCCGGGATTCAATCGCTGGGCGACGCACCCGGACGGACCGCACCGTCTGGCGATACCGGCCGACAAGGAGGCGATATTCCGGAACAACCTCGCCGCACTGCCGGAAACGGAACGCGTCAAATGGGTAAGGCACAAGATACAGAAGGGAGATACCCTGTCGCAGATCGCAGCCCGCTATGACACGACCACGGCGGTTCTGCTGCGCACCAACAAGCTGAACGGCACCGGCATCCGCATCGGCAGGCACCTGCTGGTCCCCGTCGCCGCGAAACAACCCGAACGCTATGCCGCGCTGGCGGAACACCTCCAGCCCGATCACGCCTCGGCAAGCAAGGTGACTTACAGGGTGCGCAACGGCGACAGCCTGTGGAGCATAGCCAACAGTCACAAGGTCTCGGTAAAACAGGTTACCCGCTGGAACCGGCTGGATTCAGGCTCACTGATCAGGCCGGGGCAGCAGCTGGTCATCTGGAAGAACCACAATGGCGGCGCGGACAAGACCGTGCGCACCGTTCACTACAAGGTACGCAGTGGCGATTCCCTGTACCGTATCGCGAACAAGTTCAGCGTCAGCGTCACCGACCTGCGCCGCTGGAACAACCTGTCCAAGGGCAAGTACCTGCAGCCCGGACAGAATCTCAAGCTCTACGTGGATGTCACCCAGCTGACGCGCAACAATCAGAGTTGAGGTGTCTTCATCCCGCCGGCTGTGTATTCTGCAAACAGCCTGGCGGACCCCGCTCCGCAACTGATAATGGAACGCATAGCCTCCTGCACCGGGACGTTGACCGGGTGCACGAACCTGCCTTCCAGATGAAAGATCAGCCCGGATGTCGGATTTGGCCCGGTGGGAATAAACAGGGTGTAGCTGCCATCCTCATGGGTGTCTGTTATGAAGCCCGTCATCAGGGTCTCGTTGCCGAACACCTGCGCCAGCACCACGGAAGAAAATGGTGAATCCCTGCGATTGCCGAACAGCTGGATCACCGTTTCCTTGATCATGGAGTAGCCGGGTGCGAGCCTGAGAATCCGCGTCTCGATGAAGCGGTAGAAAAAATCGCCCAGCCGGGTCTTCACCATGACGCCGACGAAGAAGCAGGCGGCCAGCAGCAGCACGATAACCACCAGTTCCGCCAGGAACTGGTTGAACTCGGAGTCCTTGACGAGCAGGTGTGTGAGTGGCTCGATTACCCCGGATATCACCCCGAAGACCCAAACGGAAAGCGAGACCAGGATGACGACGGGCAGAATAACAACCACGCCACCGAGCAATGAGGTCTTCAGAAAACTTTTCAGTCTGCCCATGTTCTGCGCCTTTCCCGTGAGTTGCTAATGACTACCCTGGCATACCGGCATCAAGGAAACCCTGATCAGCTCGTCATTGCTTCGTCACTGCGTTCCTCGCAATGACGGAATACATGAAACGGCCAGAGATTCCTTAAATCCCTGCACCCGCCTCCTGCGCAGGAGGCAAAGCAGGATGGGTAAAGTGCCTCGCACCATAGCACACCCGGACGCAGCAACCCGAAACATGCAGGATGAGCTTGCCGGTCCTTTGTGTGCCGTCAGGCCTCCGGGCGCATATGCGGAAACAGCAGCACATCCCGGATGGACGGTGAGTCGGTGAACAGCATCACCAGCCGGTCGATACCGATACCCTCGCCTGCCGTCGGCGGCATGCCATGCTCCAGCGCGCGAATGTAGTCCGCATCGAAATGCATCGCCTCCAGGTCACCGGCGTCCTTCTCCGCAACCTGCTGGCGAAACCGTACCGCCTGGTCCTCGGCGTCATTCAGCTCGGAGAAACCATTGGCAATTTCCCGCCCGCCGACGAAGAACTCGAAGCGGTCGGTGACAAACGGATCGTCGTCATTGCGCCGCGCCAGTGGTGACACTTCCGTGGGATAGGCCGTGATGAAGGTCGGATCTTCCAGGCGGCCCTCGACGGTCTTCTCGAAAATCTCGATCTGGATCTTGCCCAGGCCGTAGCTGTCCTTCACCGGGATACCTAGGCTCGCGGCCACTTTCCGGGCTGCCTCGATGGTATCGATGTCCGCAGCCCGCAGGTCCGGGTTGAATTGCAGGATGGATTCACGCACGGTCATGCGCAGGAAGGATTTGCCAAAGTCGTAACGGCTGCCCTGGTAATGGATGACGCTGTTACCCAGCAGGTCGCCGGCCATGCGCTGCAGCAGGTCCTCGGTCAGGTCCATCAGGTCATGGTAGTCGGCATAGGCCTGGTAGAACTCCAGCATGGTGAATTCCGGGTTGTGCCGGGTCGAGAGTCCCTCGTTGCGAAAGTTGCGATTGATCTCGTAGACCTTCTCGTAGCCGCCCACGACCAGCCGCTTCAGGTACAGTTCCGGCGCAATGCGCAGGAACAGGTCCATGTCCAGGGCGTTGTGGTAGGTCGAAAACGGCCGTGCGGTTGCGCCACCCGGTATGGCCTGCATCATGGGGGTTTCCACCTCGAGGAAATCCCGCGCGTTCAGGTATTCGCGAATATATTGCACGATGCGGCTGCGCATGCGGAAGGTATTGCGCGAGACCTCGTTCATGATCAGGTCGACATAGCGCTGCCGGTAGCAGGTCTCCTGGTCTGCAAGGCCGTGATATTTTTCCGGCAGCGGCCGCAGCGACTTCGTCAGGATGCGGATTTCTTCGACGCGCACGGAAAGCTCCCCGGTTTTCGTCCGGAACAGCACGCCTTCGGCGCCGATGATGTCGCCGATATCCCAACCCTTGAACTCCTGGTACAGACCATCAGGCAGCGTGTCACGCTGCAGGAACAGCTGGATACGCCCCGACATGTCCTGCAGCTGCGCGAAACTCGCCTTGCCCATGACGCGCTTCGCCATCAGGCGCCCGGCCACCCTGACACGCCGTGGCTCCGCCTCCAGCGCCGCGTTGTCCTTGTCGCCGTATTCGGCGTGGAGTTCGCCGGCCATGGCATCCCTGCGGAAATCGTTCGGAAAGGCGTTGCCGCTGGCGCGCAGGGCCTCCAGCTTGGTTCGCCGTTGCGCGATGAGTGAATTTTCGTCCTGGTCTGTCATAGTCTGATTCTTGCCGGGCCGGCGCTGCGACCGCAACTGCAGCGCGGCGCGTGACCGTCATGGTAACCTGTTTTTGAACTACACCGGCAGTGCTGCCGCCTACAGTCCGCTCTTCAGGCTGGCCTCGATGAACGGGTCCAGTTCCCCGTCGAGCACGGCCTGGGTGTTGCCAATCTCAACGCCGGTGCGCAGGTCCTTGATGCGCGACTGATCCAGCACGTAGGAGCGGATCTGGCTGCCCCAGCCGATATCGGACTTGGTGTCCTCGAGTGCCTGCTGGTCGACGCTGCGCTTCTGGATTTCCAGTTCATACAGCTTGGACTTCAGCTGTTTCATGGCCGTGGCCTTGTTCTTGTGCTGGGAACGGTCATTCTGGCATTGCACCACCACGCCAGTGGGCATGTGGGTGATACGCACGGCCGACTCGGTCCGGTTCACGTGCTGACCACCGGCACCGCTGGCACGGTAGACATCAATACGCAGATCCGCGGGATTGATGTCGATATCGATATCATCATCGATCTCCGGCGATACGAACACCGCCGCAAACGAGGTGTGGCGGCGATTGCCGGAATCAAAGGGTGACTTGCGCACCAGGCGGTGCACCCCGATCTCGGTGCGCAGCCAGCCGAAGGCATAGGATCCTTCAACCTTCATGGTCGCGCTCTTGATGCCCGCGACATCGCCGGGAGAAACCTCGATCAGCTCGGTCTTGAAGCCGTGGCGCTCCGCCCAGCGCAAGTACATGCGCAGCAGCATCTCTGCCCAGTCCTGTGCCTCGGTGCCGCCCGAACCGGCCTGGATATCCAGAAAGGCATTGGACTCGTCCATTTCACCTGAAAACATGCGGCGGAATTCCAGGCGGCCAATATCAGCATCCAGAGTTCCCAGGTCCGCCTCTATCACGTCGAACGTTTCCTGGTCGTTCTCCAGCGCGGCCATCTCCAGCAACTCATCCGCATCAACCAGCGCCTGCGACAGATTGTTCAGGGTAAGCACCACTTCTTCCAGCCGGGCGCGTTCACGCCCGAGATCCTGGGCACGTTCCGGATCATTCCAGATGGCGGGGTCTTCCAGTTCCCGGCTGACCTCGGTCAGGCGTTCAGTGCGCGCATCGAGGTCAAAGATACCCCCTGAGGGCGGCGGTGCGCCCGTCGAGGTCTTTAATGTGATTGCGGATCGTGGTCAGGTCAGCCATGTCTAAGGTACTATTTGCACTGGAAAATCAAAGCCGGTCATCATACTACCTAACCAGTAGCGAAACTACTCCGGACAGGATGGATTCTCACTGCACACATCAGGTTTCGCTGCACGTCCTGTCAGCCCGTTGAAATTTTCATACCGGCAATTGTCTTGCAAGGCTTTCCAGGCAGGAACTGTATCCAGCGGTTATTCAGGATTTATGTTTTTTCTTCCGGAATGATGACTGTATCAATCAGGATGTTTGGGTAGCTGTCGAGAAATCATATAAAGAATACATTTCATCTTATTGTTTTATTTATTCACTTTCTCGCTAAAATCGTAAGAGGTCCGCGCTGCAGCAGACCGGCAGCGCGAGGGTTTCAGGCCATGCCGGTCGGGTCGATATACTCCACGACCAGTTGGGCCGACTCGATACCCCGGTAAGCATTGACATCCAGCCGGTAGGCCAGGCGCACGCGGGTACAGGCAGCGGGCAGCGCCGGTGTATTGAAGGCGATGGCGTCGATCTGTCGCCTGCCGCCGGCCGGCTGCAGCGTCAGTTTCAGATGCCGCTCTCCGACAACCCGCTGGCCAATGACCTTGAAATCGCCATCGAACAGCGGCGCCGGAAAGCCCTGCCCCCAGGGACTGGCATCACGCAACAACCGCGCGACGTCCAGCGACAGCTCCTGTTCTTCCAGTTCGCCATCCGAGTGGACGATGCCGCCCAGGTCCTCGCGCGCCAGATGCCGACACACCTCCACGTCAAAGGCTGTCGCAAACGCCGGGTAATCTTCCACCGCGAGCGTCAGTCCGGCCGCCATCGCATGCCCGCCAAAGCGTGCAATCAGCCGCGGATGCCGCGTTGCCACCGCATCCAGGGCATCGCGAATGTGCAGACCGGCGACCGAGCGCGCCGAGCCCTTCAGCTCTCCTGTGCCACTGCTGGCGAAGGCGATGACCGGACGGTGGTAACGTTCCTTGATGCGTGCCGCGAGGATGCCGATCACCCCCTGGTGCCAGTCGGGATCGAACAGGCACAGTCCCAGCGGGAGCCCGGCATCATCAAGATCCAGCTCGCCCAGCGCTGCCAGCGCCTGTGCCTGCATCCCCGACTCGATTTCCCTGCGATCGCGGTTCAGGGCATCGAGCTCGGCCGCCATGGCGCGCGCGCTGCGCTCATCTCCCGCCAGCAAACACTCGATACCCAGCGACATGTCATCCAGCCGGCCGGCCGCGTTCAGACGGGGACCAGCAGCAAAGCCCAGGTCCGTCGCAATCACGCTCGGCAGGTTGCGCCCGGCCACTTCCAGCAATGCCTGCAGGCCCGGGACACACTGGCCGGCACGTATGCGCCGAATGCCCTGCTGTACCAGGATGCGATTGTTGCGATCCAGCGGCACCACGTCCGCCACCGTTCCCAGCGCCACCAGGTCGAGAAACTGCGCCAGGTTCGGTTCCGCGACCTGCTGTTGCGCAAACCAGCCGCTCTCGCGCAGGCGCACGCGCAGACCCAGCATGACGTAGAACGCCACCCCGACGCCTGCCAGATGCTTGCTGGGGAAGTCATTGCCCGGGAGATTCGGGTTCACGATGGCATCGGCAGCGGGCAGACATTCTCCCGGCAAGTGATGGTCTGTGACCAGCACCCGCATGCCGCGCTGCTTTGCCGCGGCCACCCCCTCGACACTGGAGATGCCGTTGTCCACAGTCAGGATGAGATCCGGATGGCGCCCGGCGGCTACCGCCACGATCTCCGGCGTGAGGCCGTAGCCGTATTCAAAGCGGTTGGGCACCAGGTAGTCGACTTCGGCAGCGCCCAGCAGGCGCAGGGCCCGCAGGCAGAGGGCGCAGCTGGTGGCGCCATCGGCATCGAAGTCACCGACCACCAGGATACGCCAGCGCTCGACCAGGGCGGTGTGCAGCAATTCCACCGCAGCGGGCAGACCGGCGAGTTGCTGCAGCGGCAACAGGTTCGCCAGCGAGTAATCCAGCTCGTCGGCGGATGCCACTGCCCTTGCGGCATACACGCGCCGCAGGACCGGGTGCAGGTCAGGCAGCGAGGCGCCGGTATCTGCCTGGGGACGGCGCACGATCCGGATGCTCATCGGGTCTCACAGACGCTTTCAAACGCCCGCACCCGCTTCCAGAACCGCCGCATACCGCCCCGGGTAACATGATAGCCGAGCCCGTTGCAGGGATGAATTTCCAGTGACGCCAGCGTGCCGCCGCGCAGCGCTGCAAGCAGTGGCACAAACCAGTCCGCTTCCAGCGCCTGCAGGCCCTCGAGCCAGGCTTCGATATCGCCGTAATGCATTGGCCATTCGAGCCGGTCATCGAGCAGCAGCGTGCACCCGTCGCCCTGCCCGGCAAGCAGTTCTCCGACGCTCGCCGGCAGGTCATTGCGGGGGATCGCCGCGTGACTGGCCAGGCCCATCGCCAGGGGATGATCCGCCAGCAACCACGTCACACGGGGCTGCAGCAGTCCCGGCAGACTGCCGCCGCCCCAGGGCCAGATACTGTTGATCGGCGGTGCGCCGCGCTGCTCGCGCGCCGCGTTGACGGGATGGGTGTGGAACAGCATCTGGATCTCGTTCAGCAGCGCATGCCAGCGCGCTGCATCCGCACCGCGCGGCAGGCAGGGATCGATGTCCTGTCCGGCAACCCGATCCGGTGACAGCGTCTGCAGTGACGCAGGCTGCGGCAGCGACAGGTACCAGCGCTGTGGCAGCGGCGCCGCCAGCTCCCAGCCCGCGCCCCGGAAATAGCCATTGAACGCAGCGACCAGCGCATCGGCCTCCTCCCGGGTAATCGTGAAGCTGTGGCTGTCGAACAGCCGCAGGCAACTCTGGTCGGCGCGCAGATGCACGGGGTCGGCACGCATGAGCCAGGACCTGGCAGGCTGCCCGGTATCGGCCAGCCAGGTGAGGGCGGCGGCGGGTATCTCCCTTTCAGGATCAACCGCAAGGCCGAAGAGCCGTCCCAGGGTGGCATCCAGGCCATGGCCGGAATCCGTTAGTACCCGACTGCGGGATAGCAGACAGTCCAGCGCCGCCGGGCGGCTGTCGCGCAGATACTCGGAAACCGGCGGATCGGACTCGGGACCGCAGAGCCCGGGTACAACGACAACCAGGTGTCGACCGCTGGCGGTCACGCTAGCCCGGCTGTCTCATCAGGCCATGTTGTTCAGAATGGCTGCCTTGACCGCGTCGAGCCGGGCATCCACCGTCAGCATCTCGCCTTCGCATTGCTTGATGGCGGTATCGGGATCTTTCAGGCCATGGCCCGTCAGGGTACAGACAACACTGCTGCCTTCGGGAATTCTGCCCGAGCGGATATCACGCAGGGCGCCGGCGACGGAGGTGGCCGACGCCGGTTCGCAGAAGATGCCTTCACGCGAGGTCAACAGCTTCTGGGCCGCGAGGATTTCCTCATCGGTGCACTCGTCGAACCAGCCGCCGGATTCCTTGTTGACCTTCCAGGCCCGGTCCCAGGACTGCGGATGACCGATGCGAATGGCAGTCGCCACGGTTTCCGGATTGTCGACCATGTGTCCGCGCAGGAACGGCGCCGATCCGGCCGCCTGGTAACCCACCATGACCGGCCGCGTGTCGGTCACTGCCTTGCCGCCGAACTTGCAGGCGCCCTCGCAGAAGGCACAGGCCCCGGTAACACAGGCACTGTCGTGGTTCGCATATTCGCTGTAGCCGATCCAGTGGGCCGTGATGTTGCCGGCATTGCCGACCGGCAGGCAGTGATAGTCCGGCGCATGTCCCAGCTCATCGACGATCTCGAAGGCCGCCGTCTTCTGGCCCTGCAGACGATAGGGATTGATGGAATTGACGATGGTGACCGGGGCATGCTCCGCCACCTCTTTCACCAGCGCCATGCCGGCATCGAAGTTGCCGCGGATCTGGATGACGACGGCACCGTGGATCATGGCCTGCGCCAGCTTGCCCAGCGCGATCTTGCCTTCCGGTATCAGCACGAAGGCGGTGATCCCGGCACGCGCCGCGTAGGCGGCAGCCGCGGCCGAGGTATTGCCGGTGGAGGCGCAGATAATCGCGTGGCTACCCTCCTCGACGGCGCGCGTCACGGCCATGGTCATGCCGCGGTCCTTGAAGGAACCGGTCGGGTTCAGCCCCTCGTACTTGACATACAGCTCCACGTCCCTGCCAAGCTCGCGCGGGATGTTCTCCAGCCTGATCAGCGGGGTATTGCCCTCGCCGAGGCTGATGACGCGGGTGCTGGCGGAGACCGGCAGGCGCTCGCGGTAGTGCTCTATCAGGCCGGTATATCGGGATGCGCTAGACATACAGTTAATCCTTGGCTGTGAATTCAGACGGGTTTGCGGATGGGGATGCGATTTTACCTGACTGCACCCGGCCGGCATACCCGCGCCGGCAGGAAACCGGCTGCCGGCGTTGCGTACTGCGCGAGTGCGGCCGGCTGCAGGCCGCTCAGCGGGTATTCAGGTGTTCCAGGCGAATGCGCGTGACGCGGCCGTGAATGCTGTCCAGCGCCTCGATCTTCTCGATGGATGCGTCCATCTGGTTCTCGCGCACCACGTGCGTCAGCAGAATGATCGACGCCTTGTCGGCATCGGGCGCAGGCTCTTTCTGCAGGATCGCCTCGATGCTGATACCGGCATCGCCGATGATGCGCGTCACATCGGCCATGACGCCGGGCCGGTCGGACACCTGCATGCGCAGGTAGTAGGCGGTCTCGACATCCGCCATTGCCAGGATCGGGATATCGGATATCGAGTCCGGCTGAAATGCCAGGTGCGGTACCCGGTTTTCCGGGTCGGCAGTCAGGGTGCGTGCCACGTCGATGATATCCGCGACCACGGCCGAGGCCGTGGGTTCCGAGCCTGCCCCTGCACCGTAGTAGAGCGTCGGGCCCACCGCATCGGCCATGACCAGCACGGCATTCATAACGCCGTCGACGTTGGCAATCAGGCGCCGCTCCGGGATCAGGGTCGGGTGCACGCGCATTTCGATGCCCTTGGCGGTGCGGCGGGTATAGCCGAGATGCTTGATGCGATAGCCGAATTCCTCCGCATACTCGACATCCTCGCGCGTGATATTGCTGATACCCTCGGTATATACCTTGTCGAACTGCAGCGGGATGCCGAAGGCGATTGAGGCCAGGATGGTCAACTTGTGCGCGGCATCTATGCCCTCGATATCGAAAGTCGGGTCTGCCTCGGCATAGCCCAGCGCCTGCGCTTCTGCAAGCACGTCCGCGAAGTCGCGGCCCTTGTCGCGCATCTCGGTCAGGATGAAGTTTCCGGTACCGTTGATGATGCCGCTCAGCCACTTTATCTGGTTGGCGGCCAGGCCCTCACGGATCGCCTTGATGATCGGTATACCGCCTGCGACCGCGGCCTCGAAGGCGACCATCACCCCGCGTTCCTGCGCCGCGGCGAAGATCTCGTTGCCATGCCTGGCGATCAGTGCCTTGTTGGCGGTCACCACGTGCTTGCCGTTCGCGATCGCCCGCAGGACCAGTTCGCGCGCGGGTTCGTAACCACCGATCAGCTCGACGATGATGTCTACATCCGGCTCGTCGACAATCGCGAAGGCATCGTCGCTGACGCTGATGGCATCGATGCCCGGCAGGCGCGCCGGATCATAGTCGCGCGCCGCGGCATGGCTGATGCGAATACCGCGCCCGGCGCGGCGGGTGATCTCGTCCGCATTGCGATTCAGAACGTTAAAGGTGCCACCACCCACTGTGCCGAGACCCAGCAGGCCAACATTGACCGGATTCAAGTAATTACCCTCCTGATGCGCGCGCCTGATCGAGATCCCTGCGGAACATGTCGCGAATGCAGCGAATCGCCTGCCGGGTCCGGTGCGGATTCTCGATCAGGCCGAACCTGACATAATCATTGCCGTATTCGCCGAAACCGATGCCGGGCGACACGGCGACCTTGGCATCGCTCAGCAGCTTCTTGGAAAACTCCAGCGAACCCATCTCACGGTAGGGTTCGGGGATCGGTGCCCAGACAAACATGGTGGCCCTGGGTGGCTCAACCGGCCAGCCGATTGAATTGAGTCCCTCGCAGAGCACGTCACGCCGCCCACGGTAGGTCTCGGCAATCCTTTTGACACAGTCCTGCGGCCCTTCCAGCGCCGCAATCGCGGCGACCTGGATGGGTGTGAACATGCCATAGTCGAGATAGGACTTGATGCGTGCCAGCGCCGCGACCAGCTTCTCGTTGCCGCACATGAAGCCGACCCGCCAGCCAGGCATATTGTAACTCTTGGAAAGCGAGAAGAACTCGACCGCCACGTCAATTGCACCTTCGACCTGCAGGATCGAAGGCGCCGTGTAGCCGTCGAACACGATATCGGCGTAGGCCAGGTCCTGGATCACCCAGATCTCATGCTCGCGCGCGATCGCCACCACCTTTTCGTAGAAATCCAGCTCGACGCACTGGGTGGTCGGGTTGCCGGGAAAATTCAGCACCAGCATCTTGGGTACGGGCCAGGAGTCCTTGATGGCCTTTTCCAGTTCGGCGAAGAAATCCACGTCCGGATTCAACGGCACATGCCGGATATCCGCACCGGCAATGGCGAAACCGTAGGGATGAATCGGATAGGCCGGGTTGGGTACCAGCACCGCATCGCCGGGGCCGACCGTGGCCAGCGCCAGATGTGCCAGGCCTTCCTTGGAACCGATGGTAACGATGGCATTGCGTTCCGGGTCGAGGTCGACATCGAAGCGCCGCTTGTACCAGTCGCAGATCGCCTTGCGCAGGCGCGGAATCCCTCTTGAGAGCGAGTAACGATGGGTATCACCGCGCTGGGCCGCCTCGGTCAGCTTGTCGACAATGTGCTGCGGTGTCGGCTGGTCCGGATTTCCCATACCGAAATCAATGATGTCCTCGCCACGGGCACGCGCGGCCGCTTTCAACTCATTGACGATGTTGAAAACATACGGAGGCAACCGCTTGATGCGGGCAAATTCTTCAATCACAGGGGCGACCGTTCAGTTTCGGGTTAGTCGACAACATACCGTGTTGTGTGACGTCTACGTTACTGAAAAGCGCCGGGGGAAACAAGCGGTTAGCAGAATTTTGCTGGTCCCGGGAAAAGCAGTCTGCACGGTCGTCCCCAATGGTCAGGCAGGATGTGCAGGCTGCCGGCACGTGGCTGGACGCCCGTTTCGATCGATCTTGTCACCCGCCATTGGCCTGAGTATGGTTGCCGCATGCGCTTTTCTCAGGATTCCGCCGCGAACCACACGATCCGCGCCTACGGTGACGGTGAAATCATCATCAACGACAAGAGCATCCGGCACAGTGTGATCCTCACACCGGACACGATCCAGTCCTGGGCACCGCGCTGCCTGGATGATCTGGAGCCGGCCCATTTCGCGGCATTCGAGGCGTGGCATCCCGAGATCGTGCTTGTCGGGACCGGCAAACAGCTGCGGTTTCCACCACCGCACTATACTGTTGGCCTGCTGGCACGCGGCATCGGCGTCGAGATCATGGCCAACGATGCCGCTTGCCGGACGTTCAATATCCTGCTGTCGGAAGACCGCCAGGTTCTGCTTGCACTGCTGCTGGGGTAGCAGATAACTTCACACACAGCAGCATTTCAGCCAGCCCCCCGGTAATGCAACCCCGGGCAGTTCCGCCCCAAGCTTGCGTCACTACATTCTGCCACTTTTTCCGCGGCAGCACGGAATGGTGGCAACACGACCTCAATACCTGCATGGAGCGAGTAAACCTTGCACCGAAAGCTGTGCACCACCAGCACGATGCGCCCGCGACAGGCAGGGTGTTGCGGGGCAGTTCAGCGGCTATAGTAAGTCGCTGGAGTTACGAGAGTGTAGTGCATTCCACGAGCATGAGATCATCAGGTCTACCACGTACCAGCATAAAGACACCAATAAAGATTGCCGCCAAATCTGCAGCTGTAGCAACTATTGCAGGTATAAGCCTGGCCTTTTATCCGTCACAGTCCACCCCGGTAGATAAAGGCGGAATCATAGGTTCAAACCGTCCTTCGCCACAGTTATCACAGCACAACACCCAATATGTTGAGCTTGACCCCGAGTCGGGACCTTTCTAAGCCAGAATAAAACAAGCTATCCTGCCTGAAGCCACATTCTGATACACCTCTCACCAACTTTCAGATCATTGTCTTGATAATGGTGCCATTTCGGCAGGAGGCTGGGTCTGAATGGGGAATGTCGATCGTCATATCTCCTCTACCCATTCATGGGCAGGCCCCTGTTGAGAGACGCGGCGGAATGCCTCAACCCAGAACACAGGAAACATACGGTTACTGCCTGTTACCCTCAAATCCTGCTCCCCTTACATGGAAATCAGCAACGTCCTTTTTTTGCCTGGCCGGGCGGGCAGAAACCGGAACTGGAATGCTCATGTCGAGGTTCGCTTATATAGTAGGTTTTTCTATGAACGCTGGTATGTCGCGGTTCCTCGTCTGTACTAATCGCAGTTCCAATCGCTCCACCCAGGGCTCCCCCGATAATCGCACCATCGCGACCGCCAACCTCATTACCAATTGCTGCGCCAGTGGCACCGCCAATGCCACCACCAATTGCTGCATCCAGGGTGGAATTATCCGCGTTTGCTTCAACAACCATCAGTGAAAATACTACAACGAGATAACGTATATTCATGGTGACAGTATCCTGTGAATGTTTACTAAGTATTTATGATTATCAGTACTCTCATAAATTTTTATGTGACCGTAGCCTCACTTTTTGACGTCTACTTGTATTAGGGTCTGCTAACCCGTTAGTTGCATAAACTCGGGGGCTATAATCCGGTTTTGTCAGGTGATTTACAGGATGAAATGTATCCCGGTGTATTGATTCTGCAATTCACCTACAGTGAGATTCTGGCTCCCTCCTGCAGGTGCACCGTCCTCCGGCGCGATCGCGGCCAGTACCCAGAGAACGGGCATAAAGCGACCGCTCCTGCAGGAGATTTTTGCAATGATTGGGTTAAGGAAGCTCTCATTAATTCCCAACCCGCGTCATTACGAGCGCAGCGCGGCAACCTCATAATTGGAAATTAGTCACTTGGAGATTGCTTCGTCACTGCGTACCTCTTGAAGAATTAATCAGAGGTCCTCAACACTTGAATGGCCGCCACGTTGACGCCTGAAGGGACCGGGGCAAGCTGCCACAATCCGCTATAAATTTAAAGCAAGAAGATGGCGGCCAGAAGACCTATGGCGGCGCCTGCTGCATTCAGGGCCACATCATGGACTGTACCAAAGCGGCCTGGCACCTTTGTCTGGCACCATTCCATTACAGCCCCGAATGACACTGCAATGACAAAGGAAACCAGAAAACGGTAAGTCCTTATTTGAATGCTCTCAAGAGTCCAAACCAGCAGCAGCATCAACACTCCGTAGAAACAAACATGCAGTACCTTTTGGATATGTGTTGGCGTCTTCGCAACCAGCCAGATGAATGCAGAGTCGCCAGACTTGGGATGACCAGGTATGAGTGAAACAAGCGTCAGTAGCGCCATGAAGCCAAGGGTCAACATAATTCGCGTTGCAGGTGAGAGCATGACCACTGAGTGAATCTGTTCATTGCCGAATCCGCAGGGGATTATGCAGGATTTCCAGAGTCGCGCCAAATGATTCGAAGTGGCCTGGACTGTTTGAAAGCAGATAAAACACCACCGCTGCTTCTTCCTTGCAATAAGGATCCAGGGATGGCTCTGATATATTCATGTATAACGTCATTGCGAGCGAGATATACGGGGAGAAGGTGGGACCAACGCTGGCCTGGAACATACCAGGAGCGACCAGCGAAGCATTCTCGTAACCAGTGAATCACTGACATGCAGATTACGTCGTCACTTCGTTCGCCGGTAACTGCGCCATGCGTCACCTGAAGCGCCTACTGTTGCGCCCTGTCTACTCGACAACTGCATACGTGTTGCCCTGACTCCTGCGTCCATGTAGTCGTACATCCATGATCTCGTCGTCGCAATGACAAATAATCAGAGATGGCTAGTCAGGTGCTCCCTGTTTGCTCCTGAAAACAATGTCCCCGTACCAGGCCACGGCAGATTCCCCTGTGTTGTCTGTATCCGTCATGATCGCAACACCGGATATCATCGCTGGTTCCTCGCCAAAGGCTTTTAGGTAATCGTCGTAGACGTTGCGTTTCTCCGTGACCCACTGCTGCAGTTTCCCTGCACCGCTTTCAACAACAAACATCATGACCCTGTCCGTGTAGGGATTGGGGATCATGGTACCGGCCTGGCTGTTGCTGCCCCAGATATAGGAGATAGCCCGGTAGGGAATATCCTTTCCCAGAATGAGCCGGGCTGCCTCGTATTCAAGCCGGCCCAGGTAACCGGCCTTATCGGGATCAAACGCGAAGGTAATGTATATTCTTGCGGGGTAATCGTCCCCGTCCTTGCTTGTGGCATCGCCCTTCTGCAGAACGTTGTTCACTTTCCAGCGCCACTGTATGACAGGATATTCCCCCGGGGTAATTGATATTTCCCGCGCCAGTCCGGAAGCAGACTGATCACTGACGGCCTTGACAACAATTGCGCCGTTATCTTCCACCAGGAAATAATCTGTATGTCGCTTGATCCGGCTGAAGGTCTGTGGCTGCCAGCCGGCCGGCAGGGTTTCACTGGTGCTGGATGAAGAGAACATGCCTGCTTCAATATCTCCGGGTGACCGGGCATGCGTGGCCCAGGACAGCATCAGCAGGGAGCTAAACCACAGCACCGGCAAGGCGCCGCAACTCCAGTGATTTGGCGATTTCCGACTGTTCACAGGAACTCCACTCGCAGATTTTCAGGTCATGCCAGAAGCCGGCTATCCCGGCAGGAACAGCGGTCCAGCGTTTCCGGTACGACTGGCCGCCCTTATTTCAGCAGCGCGTCGATGGAAAAGCCTTCCAGTTCCAGGATACGTTTCAGCTTCCTGAGCGCATCCATCTGGATCTGGCGCACCCGCTCGCGCGTTACTCCGATCTCGTGGCCGACTTCTTCCAGCGTCGAGACCTGGTGCCCATGCAGGCCGAAGCGTCGCTCGACGACTTCCCGCTGCTTGGCGCTTAACTGCGCGAGGCAGTCCTCGAGATTGCTGTGTACATCTTCCTGCTGCAGGGTATCGACGGGGTCAGGCGCGTTGCTGTCCGCAATGGTTTCCAGCAGGGTTTTGTCGGAGTCATTCATAATGCTGGTGTCGGTCGATGCCGTGCGTTCGTTCAGGCCGAGCATCCGTTCGACGTCCTCGATCGGCTTGTCCAGCAGTTGCGCGATTTCCTCCGCGCTGGGTTCGTGGTCGAGTTTTTGCGCCAGACTGCGTGCAGCACGCAGGTAGGTGTTGATTTCCTTGACCACGTGAATCGGCAGGCGAATGGTGCGCGTCTGGTTCATGATGGCACGTTCGATGGTCTGTCGAATCCACCAGGTCGCATAAGTCGAAAAACGGAAACCGCGCTCGGGATCAAATTTCTCAACCGCGCGGATCAGGCCCAGATTGCCCTCCTCAATCAGATCGAGAAACGCCAGGCCGCGATTCATGTAACGCCGGGCGATCTTCACGACCAGCCGCAGGTTGCTCTCGATCATGCGCTTGCGGGCAGCCTCGTCTCCCTGCTGGGCCAGCCGCGAGTAATACACCTCTTCTTCCGCGCTGAGTAACGGGGACGCCCCGATTTCGTTCAGATAGAGACGCGTCGGATCATGGGCGTCGGGTCCCTGCAGGCTTGCCGCGCTCGGCAGCGCCGCCGGCTTCTTCTGGTTCGAATCCTTGCTGTCGCCGGAATCCTCGTCTTTGGCCACACTCTTCCCCACTGTCGTTATTATTACCGGACGTCACGCCGCGTCTTTATGGCGGGTTGCAGGTCAGCTCTGCGGCAGATAGTGCAACGGGTTGACCGGTTTCCCGTCTTTACGAAGCTCGAAATACAATTCGGTCCGGTTGGTACCGCTGCTGCCCATTTCCGCGATTTGTTGCCCTGCCTTGACCTGATCGCCCTCCGACACCAGCAGTTTGCTGTTATGCCCGTAGGCACTGAGCAGATTCTCGTTATGTTTTATGATGATAAGCCTGCCATAGCCGACGAGTCCACTCCCCGCGTAGACAACCTTGCCGTTGGCGGCCGCCTTCACCGGCTGGCCGTCGTGTCCGCCAATATCGATACCCTTCTTGCCACGCCCGCCGGACTGGTAACTGCGCAGCAATCTGCCTCGCGTCGGCCACACCCAGCGGCCGTCGTAGCTGACTGCATCGGCCGTCTCGCGCGGTGCAGGCGCCGCAGCCTGGCTCGCCGGTGGCGCCGGCAGCGGGGTCGCTGCAGGGACCGGCGCGGGCTGCGGCATCGGCCGGGTGCGTGTCTTTTGCTCCTGCACGGGTGCCGGTTTGCGAACCGCAGCCGCGGACTGCAGCTGGAGGCGCTGGCCCGTATAGATCGTGTAGGGATAGCGAATGCCGTTGCTGTCGGCCAGCTGCTGGTATGAGAGCCCATGCGCCCAGGCGATTGAATACAGGGTATCACCGCGCTTCACGACATAATGCGATTCCCCGCTGCTAACCGGGCTGCGCCTGGCCTGTGCGGTGGGCCGGGGAACCGATGTGGCTGCGGGCGCGGACTGGTTCCCGCGCGAGTCGACCGGCGCCTTGACGGGACCACCGCTGCAGCCGACCAGCAGCAGCGGTATAACATACACGGTGATGGAGCGCAGGCGCCTGTGCATTACCTATTGAAATAGATGAAGGCCATGACAGCAATAATGACTGTCAGCCAGCCGAGACGTTCCACGTAAGTGCGCAATCGGGATTCCATGCGCTCCCCGCCCCATGCCATCAGCCCCGCGACCAGAAAGAAGCGCCCGCCGCGCCCGATGACGGAACCGGCAATAAACAGCGGCAGGTTCATGGCAAGCGTGCCCGCGGCGATCGTGAATACCTTGTAGGGAATCGGTGAAAACCCGGCCACCAGAATCGCCCAGAAACCCCAGCGGTCGAACCAGCCACGCACATGCAGGTAATCATCCAGGTGGCCGCTGCGCTGCAGCCAGGGTTCGATCAGGTCAAAGGCGTAGTGACCGATGAGATAGCCGAACAGTCCTCCGACGACCGAAGCCAGCGTGGTCAGGGCCGCGAAACGCATGGCGCGACTAGGCTGCGCCATACTCATGGGCGCCAGCATCACGTCCGGCGGAATCGGGAAGAATGACGATTCCGCGAAGCTCAGGCCGGTGAGGAAGCCCCACGCATGGCGGTGGCGCGCCCATGTCATGCACTTGTCATACAGGGGGGTGAAAAGCCGCATCAGGCACGTCCCCGCAGCAATGGCACGAAAATCACCGGGTCAAGATCTTCCTGTTCATAGGTATCTCCCTGGCGGGTTATCAGCGTCAGTGTCTGGTAATGCGGCGCGCCCAGCGGGATGACCAGCCGGCCACCATCCGGAGACAGTTGCACCAGCAGGGCCGGGGGTATCTCCTCACTGGCCGCCGTGGTGATGATGGCGTCATAGGGTGCGAAATCGGGCAGTCCCTCCGTGCCGTCCGAGTGGCTCGCACGGATATTGCGCAGGCCCAGCTTGCGGAACCGCTGTCGCGCCTGGATCGCCAGGGGCTCGATGCGTTCCACCGTGTAGAGCTTCTCGACCAGCGGCGCCAGCACCGCCGCCTGGTAGCCGGAGCCGGTGCCGATCTCCAGCACCTTGCGCGGGTTGCCGCGCAGTACGAGGTCCGTCATGGCGGCAACGATGTACGGCTGGGAGATCGTCTGGTTGTAACCGATTGGCAGTGCTGTGTCCTCGTAGGCGCGGCTCGCCAGTGCCTCGTCAACGAACAGGTGGCGTGGCGTGCTGCGGATCACCTCCAGCACCGCTTCGTTGCGAATGCCCTCTTCCCGCAGGCGGGCCACCAGCCGGTCGCGGGTGCGCTGCGAGGTCATGCCGACACCCTGTGTCGAGCTGTTCACCCGCCAGTTCCGCCCGGCTCCGCCAGCCAGCTGGAGAGGCTGTCCATGGCGGCATAGCGCGTCAGGTCCACATCCAGCGGCGTCACGGAAACATAGCCGGAGCGCACGGCGTAAAAATCCGTCCCCGGCCCGGCATCCTGCTCGGAGCCTGCCGGTCCTACCCAGTAGACGGTGCGTCCCCGCGGATCCTGCATCTCGACGACAGGTTCGGACTTGTGCCGATGGCCCAGACGCGTGGCCTGCATGCCCCGGATCTCTTCGAAGGGTATGTCCGGGACATTCACATTGAGAATGGTATCCGCCGGCAGGGTCCCGCCAAGCACGCGGGTGACGAGGTCGACGGTCACCTGTGCAGCGGTTTCGAAGTGCGTCGGCCGGCTTGATGATGCCAGCGAGACCGCAAGGGCGGGAAAACCGAGGAAGCGTCCCTCCATGGCGGCAGCCACCGTGCCCGAATAGAGCACATCGTCGCCCATATTGGCGCCTGCGTTGATGCCGGCAACGACCATATCCGGTTCGGACTCCAGTAACCCGGTAATGGCCAGGTGCACGCAATCAGTCGGCGTACCATCGACGCAGGTGTAACCATTTTCCATTCGGCGCGCGCGAATCGGGGCGTCCAGCGTCAGTGAGTTGCTGGCGCCGCTGCGATCGCGCTCCGGCGCCACCACCGTGACACAGGCTATTGCGGACAGCGCCGCGGCCAGTATCTGGATACCCCTGGACTGGCAGCCGTCATCATTGCTGATCAGTATATTCATCCGGCGCGCAACCGGTGCGGATTGCTCGCGGGGGTTCCATTTGCCGTCAGCTGGACGGGCTGAACAAGCACCAGTCGAGTCGCCCGTAGGCAAGCCGGTGACAGAACCGGCACTTTCGGGGAACACGCTGCTGTTTCGCTAATCCGTACCAACTCAATCTCCTCAACAGAGTATGATCTGCCAGGAACCTCTGATTAATTCAGTTATCACGTCATTGCGGGCGTAGCGGAGCAATCTTGTGACCTGTGAATCAACCACTTACAGATTGCTTCGCCACTGTGTTCCTCGGTAACTGCTCCTGCGTTACCCCACCTCCTGCATCCCTGCAGTCGTCGCAATGGCTAATTAATCAGAGGTTCCCACACACCGCCTGGTGACAAAACCGGGCAGGTTGCGTCTCCCCGCTGCGGGCTGTGTAGTATACGGTTTCACGGGAATACAGTTCAAAGGATCATTGCAGGCACATGGCGAAGGAAAAGAAACCGTCAGCGGAAGACATCGAACTGTTTCGCCGCAGTGTCGGGCCAGTGCGGAAGATCAGCTGCGACCGCGTCAGGGCGGCACACAAGCCACCCCCGCCCCGCCCCCGGATTCAGCCCGACCCGGCCACCCTGGAAATGCCGGACAATTTCTCCGACGCCTACGACCCCGGCGGCGTCTCCGCGGACGAAACCCTGTTTTTTGCCCGACCCGGTCTGCAGCAGCGGCAACTGCAGCGTTTCCGGCGTGGACAGCTCTCCTGCGCTGCCGAACTCGACATGCACGGCATGACCACCGCCATCGCCCGCAGCGAGCTGACGGCCTTTATCGCGGACTGCCGGGAACGGCGAATTCGCTGCGCGCGCATCATTCATGGCAAGGGCTATGGCTCGGGCGGCTCCGCGCCGGTGCTGAAAAACCGCCTCAACAGCTGGCTGCGCCAGCATCACGATGTGCTTGCCTTCAGTTCGGCGCAGGCGCACCACGGCGGCAGCGGCGCACTCTACGTGCTGCTGCGTTCACCCGGCTGACAACAGTTCCCTGAGGACGCTGGTCGCGTAGGCGCCGGCCGGCAGCGAAAATTCCAGGCACAGGACATCCGCCGCCGGCTGTCGCCATTCCAGGTCGTCCAGCGTGAGACGCAACGCGCGCCGCTCCTGTTTCAACCCGGCGGCTTCCAGACCCGCCAGCCACTCTGAATACCCGGCCAGCACTGCCGTCTCCAGCGCCAGGGGCTCACCTTCCACCGGCGCAGCGCCGCGGCCATGCAGGGGTCCGGTGGGATGCACGTCGTGGTCCGCAAGGCGCTGCTGCAATTCGGCATCGACTGCAGCGGCGACGAAGTAGCTGTGACTGCCCTGCAGTTGCAAAGCGTCACCCGGCAACGCCCGGTTCCAGCTGCCTTCACTGACGCGCCGGGAAAGCACCGCATTGAATAGTTGCGAGCGGGTTGCTGACAGTACCAGGCCGCGCTGGTGGCGTGACAGGCGCATGCGTGGATTCCGGAACAAGCGATCGGCAGTGCGCAGGTTGCTGCCGTCGCGACCAAAACGCTGCTCCCCGAAGTAGTTCGGCACACCTTCCATGGCGATCGTTTCCAGGCGCTGCCGCAGTAACGCGGGACCGGCGACGAGGTCGCGCACGCTGATGCGGAAGCGGTTGCCCCGCAGGGCGCCGCGCCGCAGTTTGCGACTGTGGCGCGCCTCCCGCTGGATGCTGACGCCGGGTGACTCTAGCGTGGACCAGTCCGGTGCCGCGCTTCCCGGCAGGTGCACCGAAAACCACTGTTCGGTGACCGCCTGACGGTCCTTGAGTCCTGCATAACTGACATCGCGCAACGGCACGCCGGCGCAACGCGCCAGCAGCGACGCGACATCGGCGGTGTTCTGCAGCCGCTTGCGCACCAGCAACCAGACGTGCTCGCCCTCTCCCTCCGGTTCCAGCAGCGGCATTTCGCTGACCTGGAAATCCTCCGGAATACGGCGCAGGCAGCCGGTGGCGACCGACTCGCCCCAGGCATGGGCCAGACCCTGCACGGGATTATCAGGTGTGACAGTCAAAATCTTACATCCTTACATTCAGTCAATTATGGTGTTTGCTACCTGAATTCTGTACCTCAACGCAAGTGAGTGCACACAATTTCCAAACATCAATAGCAAAATTCGGCACAGACACTGCCCAGGTTCGAAACATGAATGATCCTGAACCTTCATCTAACAGGTTCGACGTGCGTCGCTTACCAACCATTTTCCCGGGCGATCAAACAGGCCCACCGGCAGATAAAACGATATTCCCAAGTCCCCATAGAGATAGGGAAAGCAATTCCAGATGCTCCTGTTCTGAAATCAGCAGGTCGGTCTGCAGCCAGAATATCTCCTTCACGAAAATAAAAGTCCAAGGTGCCTGTCGGACTAGGGGGTTCGTAGCGAGGCGGATGGGATAGTGAGAACAGATTGTCATGCCTTCGAGGCGCATAGTGGACCCTACGCAACGAGAAATCGGGGCGATTTGGGCCGCTCACCCAATGCCGCAGTAGAATCATCCTAAGCGCGACAGGCTCCTCAGGTGGGCTGGATGAAGCAAAGCCCAATGTGATGAGGTTGACGAGGCTTACGATCGTTGGGTTTCGCAAGCTCAGCCTGACTTGCATGCATCATTCCTAAAATACACATTTGTGCCAAGCACGCAAAAACAGACCTCCGGTAAAAAAAAACAGCGGCCCACAGACCGCTATATACACTATGTCCACCCCGTCTCGCCAAGGAGACGTTAAACAGCTTTCCTGCATACCTCGTCTACCTGTGTATGTAATTCTGGATATTCCCGTATTTCCGGGGCACTTCGATTATGGCCAATACAATTCTTTCAACAAAAAGACAGTAAGGTCGAGGGTGCGCAGCACTTCCTCGCCATAAAAAACCCGGTACTGAAGCAGTTCCAGTGACAAACGGGCCG
>Ga0210064_1000274_pt1 | contig 24687 bp, 18 predicted proteins | sample Muzzi_CordC_D2_FD_185531 | JGI IMG/M metagenome (GOLD analysis project Ga0210064, IMG submission 185531) | Wetland microbial communities from San Francisco Bay, California, USA, that impact long-term carbon sequestration - Muzzi_CordC_D2 (SPAdes) | ecosystem: Environmental > Aquatic > Marine >... | reverse complement strand
ATCGCGGCAGGGTCGCCATCACCGCCTGGGTGACGGAAAGAATCATTCCCGGTGTGGTCAGCATCTTTGAAGGTGCCTGGTACACCCCGGATAAAGACGGCATCGACCGCGGCGCCTGTGCCAACACGTTGACGAACGATGCCTATTCCGGCGGCGGTGCCGCAGTCATGAATACGAGTTTGGTAGAAATCGAGAAGACTTAAAATATTTTTTTCACCGCAAAGACGCGGAGGACGCGGAGGGAAATTAATCTTCTAATTGGTGTTGAGAGGACACCAATGAGAAAACCATCGCTGCTTCACGGCAGGTTATTAATGTAACAGCAAAATTCGAATTTATTAGTGTCTATTGTAAAGTGCATAAAATTTATTGCTGCTAAAAGATAATCTTGCCCGAAGGGCTTGTTTGTTTTGCTTTGCCCTCCTTCTCAAGGGCAAAGCAAAAAAAATTGAACCTCTGCGTCCCCTGTGTCTCGAGCGAAGCCCCGCGGAGCGGGATGCAAGCTCGGGCGGTGAATAATTCAAAATTAAATGGAGAATAGACCATGCAAGTTGGATTTTATTTTGATCAGACCCGATGCACCGGCTGCAGTGCCTGTCGTGTGGCCTGCAAGGACTGGAACGACATCCCGGCCGGGCCGGAAAACTGGATGCGGGTGCATTACACGGAAAAAGGCAAATTTCCCAAACCGTTTGTGAGTTATATGATAGCGCCCTGCTGGCATTGCGCCGAACCGGTGTGCGCGGCAGCTTGCCCGGTCGGTGCCCTGACAAAACGCGACGCAGACGGCATCGTGCTGGTGGACAGTGATGCCTGTTTAGGTAATACAGAGTGCGATGTCAAATGTCTGAAGGCCTGCCCCTATGACGCGCCGCAATTCGGTCCGGAAGTCGGCGCTAAAATGCGCAAGTGTAATTTTTGCCTGGATCGACACCTGGCAGGCAAGCTTCCGGATTGCATCGAGGCCTGTCCCGTCCGCGCCCTGGACGCCGGACCCCTGGCCGAGCTGGAAAAAAAATACGGCACAAATAAGAGCGCCGAAAATTTCAAATATTCTAAACGAACGAAACCGGCGGTGGTGATCAAAGCGAAGACGGGTCCGGATATTGCTTGATGAATGTGGTTTAAGCGAGACCCAGGTTTCAGGTTCAATTAGGTTTCAGGTGTCAGGTGTCAGGGAAAAAAACTATTTATCAATTTAATGCTGAATCCTGTGATATTTTTATTAGTGGTAATACTGGAACGATTCCATTCTGGAATCTGACACCTGACACCTGACACCTTGAAACTAATGCACTAAAGAGGTGATTTATGGGCAAAGTAGATCTAAGTGTTATCGGCATCAAAACCGAACCGGTTGTTTTCGAATACACCTGGCGCGACGTTGTGCTGTACGCGCTGGGTGTCGGCGCAACGGCTGAAGAACTGTCCCTGGTTTACGAAAATGCACCCGGTGGGCTTAAGGTCTTACCGAGTTTTTGTGTCGTGCCGGCCATGCGGGCTTTTCCCAGTTGCGGCAACGACATTGAATGGTCGCTCATGCTGCACGGCGAACAGACCATACGCCTTTCCCGCCCGATTCCACCGGAGGGCAAATTGATTCAGACCGGGGTGATCACCGACATATTCGACAAAGGCAAGGGTGCCGTTTTTCATGCCAAAATCACCGGTAAAACCGAGGACGGCAATCACCTTTACGATGCCCGGTGGGCAATTTTTTATCTGGGCGCCGGCGGTTTTGGCGGTGATCCCGGACCAAAGGCCGAGTCTGTAAAACCGCCTGAAGGCCTTGCGCCGGATTTCAGTTTTTCTTGCAGAGTCGCCGAAAATCAGGCAGCCCTTTACCGCTTGAGCGGCGACCTCAACCCTTTGCATCTGGACCCCGCAGCGGCCAAACGGGGCGGCTTTGACCGTCCGATCCTCCATGGGTTGTGCACCTATGGAATTACCACCAGGTTATTGGTCAATGGACCCCTGCAGGGCGACGTCAGCCGGCTAAAGGAATTTAAGGCCAGATTTTCCAGCGCCGTCTATCCCGGCGACACGTTGACCACCGAAGGCTGGAAAACCGAGGGCGGACATATCATTCAGGCCAGGACCGAAAATAATGTCGTTTTAAGCAATGCATTGGCAATCGTTGAGTGAGCAGGGGCCTGAAAGCGAGCAGGCACAATATAATTTCAGCCACTAAGACTCAAAGACACAAAGAAAAAATGCAATGTTTAGTCTTTTGCTGGTGAGCAATAAAAAAGCGAAAAAGTACATTATCTTTGGGTCTTAGTGACTTTGTGGCAAAATATTTATCAAAAAAAATATAAGAAAGGAAAAAAAATGAATATCGACGACGTTAAAAAAATTGCCGTTATCGGTGCCGGTAACATGGGGCATCAAATTTCTCTGCTTTGTGCAATCCATGGCTATACAACCACCTGTACCGATATCAAGGAAGACATCCTCAAAAAAGCAGAAGACTTTACCGACTCGTATCTTCCGGGCCGGGTCCAAAAAGGGCGGTTGACGGAAGATCAGGCCCGGGCCGCCCGGGACAGAATTACGTTCACATCCAGTATGGAGGCTGCGGTAAAAGACGCCGATTATGTCATCGAAGCGGTTCTGGAAGTGTTGGACCTGAAGCGCAAAATATTTGCCGATCTGGACAAAATGGCCCCGCCGCATGCTATCCTGGCATCCAACAGTTCGGCCATCATCAGCTCCAAAATCGCAGACGCCACCCAGCGCCCGGAGAAAGTCCTCAACGTTCATTTTTTCAATCCCGCCCTTGTCATGAAACTCGTGGAGGTCGTCCAGGGACCGCATGTATCCGACGAAACCAGAGAAATATCCATGGCGCTTTGCGAAAAACTCGAGAAGGTGCCGGTCCATCTGAAAAAGGAGGTCGACGGATTCCTGCTCAACCGCATTTTCGGCGCCATCACCCGGGAAGCCCTCTGGCTGCTGGAAATGGGTGTCGCCAGCATGGAAGACATTGACAAGGCCCAGGTATTCGGTGCGGGACATCCCATGGGAACCTTTCGCCTGATGGATCTGACAGGCATCGATCTGACCTATACCATGGGAATGGAGGCCTTCCGTGAAACCGGCGATGTGCGGCGCCTGCCCAGCCCGAGCGTGGTAGAAAAATACTGTAAAGGTGAATATGGCCAGAAGACCGGCAAGGGGTGGTACGACTATAGTAAAAAGTGAAGCGAATAGCGCAAAGGGCATAGCGCATAGCGCATAGCGTTAAGGTCGGAGGTGCTTGAATTCGGAAGTGGGAATGCGGAAGTCGGAAATTAGAAGGTACGAAGTTAAGAAGGTGAGAACGTGGGAGGCGAAAGGATAAAGCTGAAAATGGAAACAACTCCATCAACTCAATAAACCCAACAAACTCAATAAGCTTTATCAACCAGACAACCGTTCAATCAAACGGCATGAGCTATTAACTATCAATTACCAACAATGAACTATCAACTATTATGGAGGATCTTGTGGCAACCAAGTTTGTAAGCGAACGCAATATTGAGTTTCTTTTATACGAAGTTTTCGATGTCGAATCCTTAACACAATACGAATACTACAGCGAACACAACCGCAAAATGTTCGACATGGTCCTGAAGGCGGCCGTCAAGCTGGCCAAAGATCTGCTGTTTCCCATTTTTGAGGAAATGGACCGCAGCCAGCCCGAGCTGGTTGATGGGGAGGTCAGGGTTCACCCATCCGTCCGGACCATCATGCAGGAATTCGGTGATGGCGGCTGGATCTCCAGCCGGGTGCCCTTTGCGCAGGACGGTGAACAGCTGCCCAGTATGGTGGCCGACATTTGTGAATTTATTTTTGCATCGGCCAATTATTCCGCCCATGCCTACCCCGGACTCACTTTTGGCGCCTCACATCTGATCGAATCATTCGGCAGCCGGGAATTGTACGACACTTACGTTCCCAGGATGCGCGCCGGCCAATGGCAGGGCACCATGGCCCTGACCGAACCGGAAGCCGGCTCTTCGCTGGCCGACATCACCACCATGGCCGAGCCGACCGCGAATGGCTACTATCGCCTAAAAGGCCAGAAAGTTTTCATATCCGCCGGTGATCACGACGGTGTTGAAAATGTTGTCCATCTGATGCTGGCTAAAATCGAAGGGGCGCCGGCCGGAGTCAAAGGGATTTCCCTTTTCGTCGTCCCCAAGAAACGTATCGATGACAAGGGCGATCTGATTTCCAATGATGTGGTCACGTCCGGTGTATATCACAAACTCGGCTATCGCGGCTGCCCGATTGTGCAGCTGAGTATCGGCGATAAAAATGATTGCCGTGGGTGGCTGGTCGGAGAACCGCACAGCGGTCTGAAATTGATGTTTCAGATGATGAACGAAGCCCGCATCGGTGTCGGTATGGGAGCGGCGGCCATGGCCACGGCAGCCTATTATGCATCGCTGGACTATTCCAAAACCCGTCTCCAGGGACGCAAATTATCCCGCAAGGACCCCGGCCTGCCTCCGGTTGCCATCATTGAACATGCCGATGTCAAACGCATGCTGCTGTTTCAGCGCGCGGTTATTGAAGGTGCCCAGTCCCTTCTGATGCAGTGCAGCAAATTTGTTGATTTCCAGAAGGTACTGCAAGGTGAGGCACTGGAAAAATATTACCTCCTTTTGGAAATTTTAACACCGGTAGCCAAAAGCTACCCCTCTGAGATGGGAATTCAGTCCATCAGCCAGGGCCTGCAATGTCTGGGCGGTTCCGGCTATTGCGACGATTATCCGCTGGAGCAGTATTACCGCGACTGCCGGATTCACCCCATCCACGAAGGCACCACCGGTATCCAGGCAATGGATCTGCTGGGACGAAAAGTGATCATGAAAAACGGTCAGGCGTTTTTGCTGTATATCAATGAGGTGCAAGATACCATAGCCGCGGCCCGGGAATATGAAGGTCTTGATAAATTCGCCAATGAGCTGAATGATTCGCTGACAAAACTGCAGGAAGTCACCCGGCATCTCCTATCGATTGCCGGCCAAAACGGGCCGGAAGCCTTTCTGGCCGATGCCACACTTTATCTTGAATACTTTGGTATTATTACCATCGCCTGGCAGTGGCTGCTGCAGGGAGTTGCGGTTCAAAAATCCTTAAACAACGGTGCCAAGAAAAAAGATTTAAACTTTTATGAGGGTAAAATGTACACCCTGCGATATTTTTTTGCATACGAACTGCCCAAAACGCTTGGATTGGCAAAACGCCTTATGGATGTCGATCCGTTGACGGTTGAAATGCAAACGGAGCATTTTAACGAATAAAAATATTTGGGACACAGATCTGCACGGATATTCACGGATAATCATAAGCAAAGAAATGACTAAAATTACAAAATGTCTAAAATGACTAAAATTGAGGTATTTTGTCTATTTTAATGAACATACCCGATCATAAAAAAGATGGAGCGAAGCGACACCATAACTTTAGGCATTTTAGAGCATTTTAGTCATTTTAGGCATTTTCCCGGTCATCCAATCCTTTTACTTTCAAAAGACAGATTTTAGGATATCACTTTTATGACGGCAGATACCCCACCAAAAGGCGAAGGCTTAATTTCCTTTTTCGATTATTTGACAGGCTGGCTGAAGATATCATGGCGACTGCCGGTTATAGTGCGCACCCGAAAGCAGGTCCTCAACGTCGGTACGGAAAATCGAGAATCATGGGGCAGTATGCTGGAGGAAAATGCCCAAAAATTTCCGGACAATCCAGCCATTAAATCCGAAGAAGCGAATCTTACCTATCAGGAATATAATGAGGCCGTTAACCACTGTGCTAATTTTTTTATTTCAGAAGGGATGAAAAAAGGCGATGTGGCCTATGTCCTGCTGGAAAATCGTCCGGAACTTTTGATCGTCTACAGTGCCATTGCCAAAATCGGGGCGATCAATTCCATGATCAACACCAATCTGCGCCAGGATTCTCTGAAGCACTGTCTGGCCCTCCATCCGGCAAAAATCTATATCGTCGGTGAGGAAATCGTCGAGGCATTTGAAGAAATTAAAGCCGATTTGGGCTTGCGGTCGAATCAATTGCTTTATTTTATAGCCGACAAGGATCAAATGTCGGCTCCGGACGGTTATATTGATTTTAAAGAAGCAACCGGGCATGCTCCCGTGTCAAATCCGCCCACCACCGCCAAAGTCAAAACCGGGGATACCATCGCCTATGTGTTTACCTCCGGCACCACCGGCGGCATGCCGAAGGCCGCCATCATCACCCACGGACGGCTGGTGCGCAGCATGTATTTTAACGGCAAAATCGTGTTGAACATGAAACCGCAGGATACCATGTATGTGCCCCTGCCCTTTTTTCACACCAATGCGCTAGCGCTCAGCTGGCCGACGGTATTTGCCAACGGGTCTGCCGTCGCCATCCGGCGCAAATTCAGCGTCAGCAACTTCTGGAGCGACGTACGCAAGTACAATGCGACCGCCTGGTGCTATATCGGGGAATTATGCCGCTACCTGATGAACCAGCCGCCCCGGTCCGATGACCATGACAATCCCCTGTCAAAAATAATCGGCAACGGCCTGCGCCCGGACATCTGGCGGGATTTTAAAAACCGATTCGGCATTTCCAAAGTATATGAAATCTACGGCGCCGCCGAATCCAACCTTTATTTTGTGAACCTTTTAAACCTTGACTGCACGGTTGGAAGTTGCAGTCTTCCCTATGCGATTGTGAAATACGATGTTGAGGAGGATACGGCAATCAGAGATAAAAATGGTTTTTTGCAAAGGGTTAACCTAGGTCAAACCGGTTTGCTTCTGGGTGAGATTTCCGACGCCAATCCTTTTGTCGGATACACCAGCAAGGAAGCAACTGAATCAAAAATTCTGCGGAATGTATTCAGAGCGGGTGATGAATGGTTTAACACCGGTGACCTCATCCGGGACATCGGGTACGGCCATATTCAATTCGTAGATCGTACCGGCGACACCTTTCGCTGGAAAGGCGAAAATGTTTCAACTACCGAAGTTGAAGAGGTGGCTAATACACTGCCTCAAATTTCCTTGTCGACGGTTTACGGGGTAAAGATGCCCGGCGGCGATGGACGGGCGGGCATGCTTTCGATTATTCCGGAAGGAAACCTTGAAGATTTGGATCTAACGAAGCTTTGCGAGCATTTTCAGCGCACCCTCCCCGCTTATGCGGTTCCCAAATTTGTACGGATTCAAAAGGATTTTGACTTTACAGCGACGCATAAGATTACAAAAGTAAATCTAAAAAAAGAAGGCTTCGATCCCGGCCGGGTATCCGATCCGCTTTACGTGCTGCTGCCGGATGAATCTGAATATCGTCCTTTAACCGTGAAATTGTATACAGAAATAATGGATGGGAAATATATGTTTTAGAAAGTGAAAAGTCAGAATGCGGGAGTCGGAAAGAAGCAATAGCGCATAGCACTGCTGACTGGATTGCAAACTTGAAAGCTACGAGACTATAAATACAAACCTGAAACGAGGTATAATATGAGCAAACCGATAGTTTCAATCGTAAAATACGAAAAACCCTTTGAATCGGTGCGGAAAGCAGTTGACCTCTCCCAGGGCCTGGATCATCTGCCGGCCAACGCAAAGGTTTTTATCAAGCCCAATATCGTTTTCTGGACCAAAGCCACCAACTTCCCCAAATACGGTGTGATAACGACTTCCCGAATTGTGGAAGACATGGTCGTTGTGCTCAAGGAGCGGGGAATCGATGATATCAGGATTGGCGAGGGAACCGTTCTGAGGGACCCGAAGGATATGGCAACCCAGCTGCATGCCTTTGAAAGCCTCGGCTACGGTAAACTCACAAAACGCTATGGCGTTAAACATATCAACATCTGGCAGCGGCCTTTCGAAAAGGTCGACCTGGGTGATGGTGTAGAGCTTAAGTTCAACACCGATATATTAAATTCCGATTTTGTGGTGGACCTGCCCGTCATGAAAACCCATTCCATGACCGTGGTCAGCCTGGGAATCAAAAATCTGAAAGGCATGATCGATATCCCGTCGCGCAAAAAATGCCACAACACCCATCCGCAAAAAAACCTGCACTTCTGGGTATCCAGGCTGGCGGATAAAATGCCGCCCATATTCACGCTGCTGGACGGCATCTACACCGCCGAACGGGGACCCAACATCGATGGGCGCATGCACCGCAGCAACCTGCTGGTAGCTTCAGCGGATATCCTGTCGGCCGACATGGTCGGTGCCAAATTACTGGGATATGAACCGTCGGCCGTGCCCTACCTTGTTCATGCCGCCGGCAGGCGGCATCGATCGCTTGATTTATCCGATATCGAAGTTGCGGGGGAAACCATTGAATCCGTGGCGCAGCCTCACGGATATGACTTTGAATACAATGAGGAAAAAACCCTGCCGCTGCCCATGGACAACATGGGTATTCAGGGGCTTTCCTATTACAAATACGACCTCAGCCTGTGCACTTACTGTTCGGGCATGACGAGTACCGTTCTGGCAGCCGTTGCCAAAGCATGGACGGGCGAGCCCTGGGATGATGTGGAGATTCTGAGTGGCAAGGTCATGAAGCCCGCTGCCGGCAAAAAGAAAACCATTTTGTTCGGCAAGTGCATGTACCAGGCCAATAAGGACAACCCGGATATCCAGGAAATGATCGCGATTAAGGGATGCCCGCCCAAACCGGACAAAGTATCTGAAGCGCTTCAAAAAGCGGGAATCAATGTCGACCCGTCTTTTTTTGAAAACATGGATTTGATACCGGGTAAATTTTTAAAACGTTATGAAGGCAAGCCGGAGTTTGATGAATCCTTTTTTAAAGTAATTTAACCGCAGACACACGCAGACATGCGCGGACGATTTAACACTGAGTTTTCGTTTGGGCACCAATCTAATAGAGAGGAGCGAAACTGAGCTGATGAGCCAAACCACCGGAAAAGATTATATGCTGTCGGCATTGAGACGTAAACCGATGGATCGGGTTCCGACGACCGTCCTGATAGGCCCCTATTGTTCCCGTTTGACCCGATACAGCGTAAAAGAGATATTGACCGATGCCCGCAAATCCACCGCAGCGCATCTGGCTTTTCACGATCGCTTTAAACCCGACAGCCTCGTGATTTACAATGACATCTACCTTGAGGCCGAAGCTGTCGGCTGTGAGTTGGAATTTCCCGCAGATCGTATTTCACATCCGAAGGGGATCTTGCTGGAAGATAAAGCCCAACTGGCGCGTCTGAGGGTGCCGGATCCTGGCAGGGACGGACGCATACCCTATTTTATCGAAGTTTGCCAACGGGTATCCGACCAGGTTCGTCAGACGACCGCATTGGGCCTGGGGCATTCGGGCCCCTGGAATATTGCCATGCATCTCAGGGGCGCCGAAGCCCTGCTGATGGACACGGCCACGGATCCCGGGTTTGTTCATGAACTCATGAAGTTTACCACCGAAGTTGTACGGGAAGTGGGCGACGCACTGATTAAAGCCGGCTTCTCGCCATCCCTGGGAGAGGCGGCCGCATCCTGCAGTCTGATTTCACCCCGCATCTATCAGGAATTTATCAAGCCGTATCACAAAGAACTTTGCAATTATTTTCGATCAAAGAAGCGATTTATGTCACTTCACATCTGCGGCAAAATCGATCCGATCATGGAAGACATTCTCGAAACCGGTATCTATCTCCTTTCCCTTGATTCCGGTTCATCACTGCAAAAATTGACCCAATTGGCGGATGGCAAACTGGTCATCATGGGCAACGTGCCTACGACCCATTTCAGCAGCGGAACGCGCCGGGACATGGAGACGGCCATCCGTGAGTGTATTGAAACGGCGGCTGCACAAAGCGGCTTCATTCTGGCATCCGGTTGTGAAATTCCATTCGATTCAACCGAAGATCGAATTGAACACTTTTTTGAGTACAGCCGGCAGTATGGAAAGGAGTTTATGAATGTCAGCCGTTCCAGGGTTCACGGTTCATAGGTTCAGGGTTTTTGGCCGATCACAAAGATTCGAGCAAAATTTTTCCCGCAAGGTAACCTTGAAAAGTGACCCGTAAGCCATGGAACGCCTGCGAATGAAATCTAGAAATCTAGCCCTGAATGGTGAATCCTTATTTTTTGTACGGAACCAAAGATATCTAGCGCCGGACTGTGAATCTTCAACCTTTGAACTCAACCAAAGAATTCCAGCCCTGAACGGGGAACCCTGAACCTTTGAACACTGACTCCGGTCAAAACCCATATCGCTGGGTCATGCTTGCCCTGTTGTGGCTGCTTTACGCCGCCTTCGGCATCATATCCCGATCTATTTTTCCGCTTGTCACGCCGGTTCTTGCAGATCTTGACCTCTCTTATTCCCAGATGGGTCTAATTCTGGGATCATGGCAACTGACATATATTTTTGCCGCCCTTGCCGCCGGTGCAGTTCTGGATCGCTGGGGTGTCCGCAAATCCATTTTCGCCGGAGCGATCGTCATGGGTCTTTCAGCATCTTTGCGCTATTATTCAGTCGGCTTTATCTCCATGCTGACGGCTGTGGCGCTATTCGGCATCGGCGGACCGATGATATCCGTCGGCGGGCCGAAAGCGATTTCATTCTGGTTTCGCGGACGCAGCCGCGGGCTGGCCATGGGCGTCTACACGACCGGCAGCTGGTTCGGAGGGCTGATGGCCCTGGCCCTGACGAACAGTCTGGTAATGCCGCTCGTCGATCATAGCTGGCGTCTCACTTTCGTTATCTACGGCATGACGGCCTTTGCGGTGGCACTGCAATGGCTCATGTTAGCCCGGGGAGACGCATCCGGAGAACATCAGGAAGCCTTGGGTATTGTTGAAGTATTCGGCCAGCTCATTAAAATAAGAAATGTCCGGATATCATTGGCCATGGGTCTGCTTTCGTTTGCGATCATTCATGGATTTTCAAGTTGGCTGCCCAAAATTATGGAAGATTCCGGCCTGGCCGCGGACCAGGCCGGTTGGGCCGCGGCCCTTGCGATCGCCACCGGCATTCCTTCCGTCCTGATTCTGCCGAGCGTGATTCCGCCAAGCTTCAGAGGCCGCATCATCGCATGTTTTGCGATATTGACGGCCATTAATCTTTTTCTGGTGCTGAAAACATCCGGAATGGTCCTGTACATCGTCCTGGCTGTTTTGGGCTTTGTCATTGCGCCTTTTATGGCATTGCTGCTTCTGGTCCTAATGGACAGCCCGGGCGTCGAAATAAATCACATGGGATCGGCCGGCGGCATGTTTTTTTGTGTCGCTGAAATAGGGGGATTTACCGGCCCCCTGATAATGGGAATCCTGGTGGATGCCACCGGAACATTTATGGCGGGAGCGTTGTTTCTGGCCGGCCTGTGCCTGGCAATGGCAGGATTGACTTTTTTTCTGGACTTCAGATCGAATTAATCCGCCCTGAATTATAGCAAATCCAGTGTTGTAATAGATAGAATACCTCAAATATTCAATCTACAATCTTCAATTTTCAATATTTAAAGCAGTTCCAGCGGGTGCCAGACCTTGAGGCCGGTTCCCTCCTGCAATTGAATTTTGCAGACGCTGCTTTCGGTTATGATGGCCTGCATTCCTGAGTCTTTGAATGCCTGGAACAGGGGTTCGCCGACTGCCTGGGACAACTCGTAGCCCAGCATCCCCTTCTTCAAGCCAAACGTTCCGGCCATGCCGCAGCAGGTGCCGGATTCGATCACCTCTATTTCGGCCCCGCGCCTTTTCAGATAAGCGATGGTATGGGCTCCGGCTCCCAGTGCCCGCTGGTGGCAGGCAATGTGAAAACCAAAATGGTTGCCGGCAAGGTGAAGGCGGTTATCTCTGGGCGTCTCGGCTTCCAGTCTTTCCAGATACTCAAAATACTCATAGGTTCGGTTGGCCACATCGACTGCAGCCCGGCTTCCGTTCAACAGTTTGGGGTAGGACACCTTGAGACAGTAAACGGCGGTCGGCTCGGTCGATACGATATCGTACCCCTGTTCGGTATAGTAAGCCAGGCTGCTGACGTTTTCTTCGGCCACCTTTTTGGCCCGCTGTAGATCACCGTATCCGATATACGGGTAGCCGCAGCCCTGCTGGGGCGGCATGAGCACCTTACAACCGCGGGATTCCAGGCGTTCAACGGCCGCCATACCCAGCTCGGGTGCGTTGTAATTGGCATAGATGTCCGCAAAGAACGCCACCCGGCGGACCGGATGGGACACCTGGGATGCACCCCGCTTATCAAATCGTTGCGCCAATGTCCGGCGTCTGAAGGGCGGCAGTTCGCGGCGGCTGTCAATGCCGACATATTTTTCCATCTGCGCCCGGAAGAACTGATTTTTCATAGCCCAGTTGGACACCGGCGCGGTGGCACTGCCCATTTTGGCCATGGTTTCAGCAGCCATTAATGCTCGGTTGACCAACGGATGTTTTTCCAGCTTACTGTAGCGGTCTTTGACTGCTGAAATCATCATGGGAATATCAATTTCAGCCGGGCAGATTTCTTTGCACAGCCCGCAGGATACACACAGATGTGCAAACTCACCGGCCTTTTCGAGCCCGTGAACGGAAGCCGTCCAGGGAATTCCGATTGGACCGGGATAAATATAGCCAAAAGCATGCCCGCCAACCACGCCGTAAGTGGGGCATATATTCATACAGGCTGCGCATCGAATACAGTTCAACGCATCCTGCATCAGGGGGTCTTTAAGCATCTGGCTGCGGCCGTTATCCAGAATAATTATGTGAGATTCCCGGCGACTGTTGCCTTCGCCCTGGCCCAGTGGTGAACGCCCCCCCATCAGGGTCTCATAGGTCGTCAGATGCTGTCCCACTGCGCTGATTGGATGGGCCAGCATCATCTGCAAGGCATCTTCAACCGTCTCCACGATTTTCTCGCGGCCCATGATACAGACATGCACCTCGGGTATGCTTGAAACCAGGCGGGCATTGCCTTCATTGGTTTCAATAACGATTACACCCAGCTCGGCAATACCAACATTGGCGCCGGTCATGCCGATATCAGCGTTTAGAAAATACGGCCGTACAAAACGGCGAACCGCTTTCATGACAGCGTCTGCGTCGTCAGGAATATCTTCCCCGGTGGCTTTGCGAAAAATTTCGGCCACATCCGCCACGGTCTTGTGAACTGCCGGGAACACCAGGTGAAACGGTTTTTCGTGAACCTGCTGGATGATCAATTCACCCAAGTCGGTTTCGATGACTTCCATCCCGGCCTTTTCCAACGGTTGATTGACCTCGATCTCCTCGCTGGTCAGGGATTTGGATTTGGTCACGATTTTGGCATCCCGCTCCCGGCCAATTTTCAGAATATAGTCAATGGCCGCTTTAGCGTCTTTGGCTAAAAATACCGATGCGCCGCGCTGCCTGACCTTCTCGGCAAAGCGATCCACCAGTTCATCCTGTTTGGCCAGGCAGCGCAGCTTGGTCTGCCGCACTTCCTTTCGAAAGCCTTCTCCACCGGGCAACAAATCAACTGCCTTGCGGCGATTGTCCCGGCCCCGTTTCATGGCGGTGTAGAGCGCATCTCTCTTGGATTTTTCTCCCAGGGCTTTTTCGATTTTAGCATGAAGTCGGGTGAACGCTGATTCAGACATAGTCAATTCCTTTGAGCTTTACTCAATTTATTATGATAACATGCGTCTCGGCGGGTCCGTGGACACCCAGGATTAACCGCATTTCAATATCTGCTGTGCGGCTGGGACCTGAAATGAATGACACGGTTGCATTCAGGGAATTTTCATTATAAAAATTCCGGATGGGAGTTGCTGCCTCTTTAAGGGTTCCAATCATGTCCGCCGCTCGCATCACGGATATATGAACCAGCGGCAGAGCGGAAACCAGACGCAGGGCATCGTCGGTGCTAAATTCGACGATGGCCCCGGTCTCCGCAATGGCAAATGCGGCCCAGGAAATTCCAACCTGGATGGACTCAAAAGCGTTGGGCAACACAGCATTGTCGAAGGGCGGCTTGAACATTTCCATTCCGTTTTGGGCGCACTGTTGTTCCAAGTTCCGGCCAAATTCTTCAGGAAGTATGGCCATGGCAATTTTTTCAACTGTCTTATCCTGAAGGATGGCAACCACTTTTTCGACGGCCTCGTTTGTTCCCGAAACCTGATGAACGATCCCGGCCAGAGATTCATGCTTTTCCTGAAACTGGCGCACAATATTTGCATTCATGTCTCACAATTTCCTTCTGGGTTATTTTGGATCGCCTTATAATTAATGTGAAATGAAAATGAAATCAAGCTGATAATTGCACCAATACGACCGCGATTACCGCTTATCCCACCCGCGCAATCCCCAGGTCAATGACAATAAGGACAATGCCGTTAAACCGGCCGAAATCGTACCCGTCGCAACAATGCCGCCGGTCAACCAGATCGGACCACCGATCAAGGCACCGACAATCCTTCCCAGCCCGGCTGCAGCAGTGAAACCAGCGATCATGGTGGCCCGCATCTCCGGTCGCAATTCAGTACAAAGGGCGAGGCTGGAAATAATCGTAAATTCAAAAAATAAAAAGTGCACAAACAGGCCGGCCAGGGCCAGGGAAAACGATTGGCTGATAAACGGCAATAGAGCATAAGTCATGACACATAAAACTATCCCGAGGGTGACGACCCGCTTCATGCCGAATCGATCGGATATGGTAGCCACCAAGATCTCGCCCACCAGTTCGGCCACCCCGATGATACTGGTTCCCAGGCCCAACACAACAATCCCGACCTCAAATGCTTTTTCCAGCCAGGCCCCGTAAATCACAAAAAGATTGTCGATCGCCGCGCTGAAGAAAAAAACATATACCATCGCACCCAATGAAGCTTTGTCCTTCACCAGCATTTGCAGCATCTTTTTATGAGATTGCGACGGAGCAGTCTTTGATAGGCTTTTATCATTGCCGGGAAAGAAAAATGCCATGGCAAATGCACCCAGTATACCGATTATTCCCATCACAAAAAATGGTGATTGCCACCCCACATCGTCAATCAAAACCGCAATCAACGGTATACCGAGCAGCGTGCTGCCGGCCCAGCTGATTTCCAGAAAGCCGATGGCCATTCCCCGGCGCTGGTAAGGTACTCTCTCGCTGATATATGCTTGGACGGCCGGGTCAAAGATGATTTTTCCCAACCCGGACAGAAACAACGCGATTATCATGACACCATAAACAGGGAGAAATCCGCCCGCCAGCATCCCGATCCCCAGCAAAATCATACCCAGAATCATCATCTTGCGGTAACCGATTCGGTCTGCAATCGGACCGCAGACGAAACCCAGCAAAGAAGTTGCCCAGTTTACCGCGATCAGAGAGGTAATGGCCGTCAACGGTACGGCCAATTCCCGGCTGAATACGGGCGCGAATGGATATACAAAGCGGCGGGCTGTGCTCAGCACCAGGCGACAGATTACCACGATTCCGATCTTCAGGGCCATGCGGGATCGTGGTTCATGGTTACCGTTAATAGTTTCTAGTTGGGGCATGTCAGAACACCGGAAACTTTGTGGAAGGCATTTGTTTGTTTGCCTGATTTAATTTATTCGGCCGAGTTTGACAAGAAGCGGGTTTAGTGTCAAGCGGGTAATCAGATAATTCGGGGCATCGTCATATTCAGATTTAACTGATTCACAAAGCATCAATTAAAATTTACGGATCTAACACCCAAAATTCAAATCACAAAACCCAAATTTCTACCACATCAAAATTCCACGCTACCATGACCGAAACATTCCAATCACCTTATGGAATCCTGCCGCCCCGGATTTATAATTTATTGCCAAAAAATCTTAAGTTTGTTAACAATACTTTTGCGACTCTACTTAACAGGAGAACCTGTGATGCCCATGATGACCGCCGAACAATATGAAAAAAGCCTCAGACGCTTGAATCTGGTTGTATATATGTTTGGAAAACAATTGAATAATGTCGTGGATGATCCAATTATCCGCCCGTCCATGCAGGCGGTGGCCAAAACTTACGAAATGGCGCACCGGCCCGAACACGAAGACATCATGACCGCCACATCTCATATCACCGGAAAAAAGATTAACCGGTTTACCCACATCCATCAAAGTATCGATGATCTGGTCAAAAAAAGCAAAATGGGCAGGCTGCTGGGCCGGGAAACCGGCTGCTGCTTTCAACGCTGCGTCGGGATGGATGCCTTGAATGTCTTGTCCATTGTCACCTATAACATGGATCAAAAGCTGGGCACCGACTACAACCGGCGTTTCTTGGAGTACCTCGAATATATCCAGGAAAACGATTTTACCTGCGACGGCGCCATGACCGACCCCAAAGGGGACCGCAGCCTGCCGCCGCATAAACAGCCCGATCCGGATCATTACCTGCACGTGGTCGAAGAAAGAGACGACGGCATTGTTGTGCGGGGCGCCAAGGCCCACCAGACCGGTGCCGTCAACTCCCATGAAATCATCGTCATGCCGACCATTGCCATGCGGGAAGCAGACGCGGATTATGCGGTATCCTTTGCCCTGCCGGCCGATGCGGCAGGAATCGTATACATCATGGGGCGCCAGTCCTGTGACACCCGCAAGCTTGAAGAAGGCCTGCTGGATCGCGGCAATATCTATTTCGGCGGACACGAGGCCCTGGTGGTTTTCGACGATGTCTTTGTCCCCTGGGATCGCGTGTTCATGTACAAGGAATTCGAGTTTGTCGGACAGCTGGTCGAAAAATTCGGCGCCTACCACCGGCAAAGCTATGCCTGTAAAGTCGGTGTAGGGGATGTCCTGATCGGTGCCTCACAAACTGCCGCAGAATATAACAATGTCGCCCAGGCCTCCCACATCAAAGACAAAATAATCGAGATGAATCACCTCAATGAAACCCTGTATTGCGGCTGCATTGCCTGTGCCTCGGAAGGTTTCAAGGAAGAATGCGGAACTTATTCCGTCAATTCACTGCTGGCCAACATCCACAAACAAAATGTGACGCGGTTTCCCTATGATATATCCCGACTCGCGCAGGACATTGCCGGCGGGCTGATGGTCACGCTGCCCTCCGAGCAGGATCTGACATCGCCCGAAACCGGCAAGTGGCTCGAAAAATATTATACGGCCAGCTGTGATGTACCGGCCATAAACCGCATGCGGATATTGAGGTTAATCGAAAACATGACCCTGGGAACCGCAGCCGTCGGGTACCTGACCGAATCCATGCACGGTGCCGGATCACCCCAGGCCCAGCGGATTATGATATCCCGCCTGGTCAATATGGCGGAAAAAAAACGGGCAGCCAAGAAGTTGTCGGGGATTGAGGAAGAATAGAATTAGCTGATAGCTCATAGCTTATAGTTTATAGCATTTCTGGCTTGAAAGCCCGGAAGCCGGGAGGCTCGAAGACAGTTGCGTTAATTGAGTTTATCCAGTGAACTCAATAAACTCAACAAGCCCAATAAACTCAATTAACACTCAATGCTCAAAGTCGGAATCAAATACTGCGGCGGGTGCAATCCCGGGTATGACCGGGTTGCGCTCGCAGACTTTATCAAAAAAAGCCTCCATGGCAGAGTTGAATTCGTATCCCTGGATAGTGAGATCGTTGATCTGATTCTGGCGGTAGAAGGATGCAAGACTTGCTGCGCCGATTTGAGCGCTTTTGAAGACAAGCAACTTTATTTCATCTCTCAAATCGAAGATGCCGGAAAATTTCTGCAAAAATTATTAACTCTGTAAAGATTCAAATCCATCGCGGACCTTCCGCACTCAAGCCAATGGCGGCGGCGGGGGCGGCAACTCGCCCCGTTTAAGGGCCTCCCGGGCGGCCTTTACCGGAATGCCCGCCTCACAGGGCACACCGACCTGGCACAACCCGCAACCATAGCCCTCAAATTTGTAAGTCTTTTTCACGTACTCCCTGGAGCGGGCCAGGTGCTGCCGGCACTTTTCTTTATCGTGTCCGGCCTCGGTAATCGCACGCACCGGGCAACGGTCGATGCATTTACCGCAGGTTCCATTTACGAAAAAAAGGCAATATGCCCGGTGGTCGGCATACGGTCGGGGGGTCGGCTCGATGGATGCCTTGACCACCACCGACCCCACCCGCATGGCTTTGCCCCTGGCCGTGATGAGCCCGTCACACAGCCCGAAAGTTCCCAGACCGGCTGCGTAGGCAGCATGGCGCTCAGACCAGGATGAGGCATAGGAGAATCGCTCAGAGTTGACAATGGTCCAGTTGGAAACCAGCATCGGAGCGACGGCTGGATGGCCGGCATTTATTAAACTCTCAGCCACGTGTCGGCGCAGGGCTGCGTTGAATTTTTCGCCGTAGACCCTGATCCGAGCCCATTCTTCGGCCGGATACTTTTGAGCCTTGCGGTTAGCCTTGCGGACCAGCTCCCGCTGGGGCAACACCCATGAAATGACCGTTAGTTCTTCGGGGCCTGCCGGTTCTCCCGGGCAGTGCTGGCTGAAAACCTCCCAGGGTGTCCAGTGGAAGGCTCCGACGTATTCTTTGTACTGCTGCCAAATCTGGTCCGCACCAGAGGCGAAACCAACCAGGGCATCGTCCCAGGCAGGCTCCCCGGTTTCATTTTCCATGGTGTTGTGCGGTGAAGCGGCGATGAAATCCCGGATTACACCTTTGATCCAATCCTCCGAAATATTGGGGCTGTTTCCCATTTAAAACCTCCTGTTCACTATTAGATCTTTCCCACAACGTTACGCCGGAATTACACCCAAATTGAGAGTTACATTTCACTTATGGCGATTCAATGCGTGAGGGTTGCTTTTTCTTATCAGGTGTGGCGTTGATGATATGCGGCGTCTCCGGGTCGGTTTTGGGCGGATGCAATTTGCGTTTCTCCTGCCGGACCCGCAATAGGTAGCCGCTCAACGCGCCGCCGGCAGTGGTCAGGATCAGCAACCCCGATGTCATGAACTGGGTCAAGAGCAGCAAGCCACCCAATCCCGCCGCACCGGCAAATGCCAGCCCAATCTTGATATTCGCCCGCCTTGACGAGCGTCGCACCTCCTGCAGGGTTTTATGATGCGCCTGTTTTACCAGCCGGGTCTTGGCGCGCTCGGCATTCACGCGGATGGTTTCACGCTCCCTGGCATGGGTTTCTTTCAATTGGCTGATCGCATGCCTGCGCTGATGCGCTGCAATCGAACCAAACCAGAATGCGGTCAAAAACCCTGCGATCAGTACGGGAACCGCCAGCCGCAGCCAGCCCCAGTCTGACAGGCCTGCCGGGGCAATGAACACGAAAGCGATCGTGATGACTTGTAAGAGCAGGATGCCGGGGATGAATTTCAACATGATTTTTATCCTGATTGTGAAATCCGATATTATAAATTCATTTCTATCAGATGGGGCCCCGGTTCCGCCAGTGCTTTTTTTAATTCTTTGGCCAGGGCTTCACAACTTTCTACGGCCACCGCCGGTACACCCATTCCCTGGCTGATCTGGACCCAGTCGATGGCCGGATTAGCCAGATCAGTCAATGTTTTAGCATACGGACCGGGGTTTGTGACGTCGGCCCGGGCAAATTCAATATTTAAAATATTATAGCTTCGATTGGAGCAGATGAGCGTGGTGATATTCAATGATTCGCGGGCCTGCATCCAGAGCGCCTGCAGGGTATACATGGCACTGCCGTCTGCCTGAAAACCGATTACCGGTCGCTGCGGGCAGGCGATGGCGGCGCCGACGGCACAGGGCATTCCGTAGCCAATGGCACCTCCGGGCAGGGCCATCATGGTGTGGGGCGGTGAACTCACTGCAAGGGGCAGGTAGGCGCCGCCGGATGTTATGGATTCATTCACAATAATGGCATGCTCGGGCTGCAAGGCCGCCAGGATGATGCCGGCGCTTTCAGCCGTCAGCCTACCCCCCGGAATTCCCGGTTTCTCAATTTTTGAAAATCCGGTACCAGACGCATCGCTTTTGCCGGGTGCATCCAGGGCATCGGCCAAATCTTCCAGGGCCTGCGCCAGGCTTTTATCATCCGCGTTAATCCGGCAGATATGCTGGGTATCGTTGAGCAGCCGGCTTGAATATCCTTGCCAGCCAAAAAAGGTCACCGGTTCACCCGTGCCCGCCAACACGACCGTTTGATAGCGGGATAGCAACGCCAGCGCCTGCCGGGGAAAATACGGGATCACCTCCGTCGGGGGAATCCCCAACCCCCGTTCGATGCGGGCCGGAGCGCGTTCGGATAAAAGATCACAGCCGGTCCGGGTTTTTATTCTCGCCGCGGCCATCAAACCTTCTTTTCGCAAGGCCCGCCCGCCGAGGATCAGCGCGGCTTTCTGATCGGTCTGCAGCGCTTGGGCAGCGTGGTTGACGGAATCCTGATCTATGGCAGGACTTGAAATATTTGGCAGCTGAATTTCGTTGTCAGGGCATTCGGACCATTGGATATCACTGGGTACGATCAAGCAGGCAACCTGCCCCTCTGATGCCGCCGCAACGGCATCAGCAGTATCCCGGGATACCGTAGCGACGGTTGCACAGGTGCGCTGCCAGCCGGAAACCGGAGCGGCCAGAGCGGCGATATCCATTGTCAGGGGCGCATTGGCCGTTCGGTGCCAGGTTGCGTGTTCGCCGATCACATTTAAGACCGGGGTTTTCCCCCGCCGGGCATTGTGCAGGTTGGCAATGCCGTTGCCCAGTCCGGGCCCAAGATGAAGCAGCGTCATGGCGGGCTTATCCGTCATCCGTCCATAGCCGTCGGCGGCTCCGGTGCAGCAGCCTTCAAAAAGACCCAGGTAGGGCCTGATTCCAGGCATGGCGTCAAATGCACACACCAGGGGCATTTCAGTGGTGCCGGGATTGGTAAAACAAACCTCGATGCCGGCGTTGATGGCCGTTTTGATGAGGATTTCAGCTCCGGTCATAGAAGGTCCTTTCTATTTATAAATGTCTTCTATACGGATACAGCAACTTTTTAAATCATTGGTTTCTATTTATTAGCCTGAGTTTTAAAGGACCTAAAATTTCAAATAGCAAATTACAAATATCAAACAAATCACAATGACAAAAATTCGAAATTCTAAAACGATTTTGGTCATTGAATATTGAAAATTGAGATTTATTTGTTATTTGGTGCTTGAGATTTGAGATTTTTAAAAAACTAATTTTCAATCATTTTTTCTACAATTATCGTCGCATCCACCGCAATCGGCATACCTTCACAGACAATCAATGGATTAATATCAATTTCTTTAATTTGCTCAAAGGCCAGTCCCAGATCGCCGAGTCGCACCAGGATATCTGCCAGCGCCTCCCGGTCTACTGCCTTAAAACCGCGAAATCCATTTAACAGTTTCTGAGTTTTTAAGCGGTCAATCAAAGCCAGGGCTTCGGATGGGTTTAATGGTGCTGCGGCAAAAACACTGTCTGCGATCACTTCTGTCAGAATGCCGCCGAATCCGCACATGACACAAGGACCGAATTGGGGATCGCGGATCAACCCGGCGATAAGCTCCGGATAGCCTGGAACCTGTTTTTGCACCAGTACAGCACCCTTATTTGACATGATTTTCTGCAAATCAAAAAAGACAACCTCGGCTTCATCGGCTGAAGATATGCCGGTACGCACCAGCCCGAGTTCGGTTTTGTGGATTTCTCCCGCTAACAGCCCTTTTAAAACGACTGGAAAGCCGAATTTGGCGGCCATCTCTTTGGCTGCAACTGATTCCGTTACAATTTTTTCTTCAACTACCGGTATGTTGCATAAAGATAGAATCTGTTTGGAATTGAATTCATCAAGGGTGCCGGTTTCATCCGGCAACATGTTGTCCAACCGATCCTTGACGGCAGATGATTCAATTAAATATTGTCCCTTCGAACCGCAGGCCGGTAGTCCTTCCCGTGAAAGCACGGCCGCCATGCATTCAACGGCCCGATACAGTTCACCGAAAACAGGAAGACCCAATTCCCTGGCATTCATCTGAAATTGATGCGCCTCGGATCGTTTTCCCATTAACCAGCCAAACAATGGTTTGCCGCTTTGCCTGGCCATCTCAACCGGATTTGACATATCCAGCTTTGAAGCCGGACCGCCCACAAAACTGTGAAATAGAACCGCATCCACGTTGGGGTCGCTAAAGACAGACTGAAAGGCAGCTTTATAGGCCTTCTTGCGCCCGTGAAGTTCGACCGCCGGCCAAAGATCAACAGGATTGGAAACCGGCATCCATTCCGGAAAGATTTGTTTTAGTGCATCAACCGTTGATCCGGCTAGTTCAGCTACAGCCAAACCATGCTGCTCAATGAAATCAGCGGAAACGATTCCGGCGGCACCGCTCATTGTCAGAACGGCTACCCGCCGGCTGTTTTGGGGCTGAATTTCCGGATAATCGGCCAGAGATCGGCAGAGGTCCATCATTTGTTTAAAATCGAAAGCCTCGATGACCCCAACCTGGGCCAGAACACCGCCGATCACGGCCCCGTTGCCGGCAAGACTGGCGGTATGACTCATGGCCGCCTCCGCCCCTTTGCGGCTCTTTCCGCCCCGCAGCACCACAATCGGTTTTTGCGAACTGCGGCAAAGATCCATAAACCGCCGCCCGTCCGGTATTGATTCGAGGTATAGACCGATGACCCCGGTATCGGCATCATCGATCAAATATTCAAGGATGTCACATTCATTGACATCGGCCTTGTTGCCGATGGAGCAGGCCTTGCTGATGCCCATAATGCCATTGCTCATGATATCGATTAAAAATCCGGCCGACAGCATGCCGCTTTGCACGATTAGGGACACGTTACCCCAATCCAGGCCTTTTTCCCAGATCGACGGCAGCACAAATGAAAAAACGTAATCATGGACCGCATCCACCAGCCCCATGCAGTTGGGTCCCCAAATTCGAATCCCCGTGTCCCTGCTTATCTCGATGATACGGTCCTGTAACTGTTTACCGGCTTGACTGCTTTCCGCAAACCCGCCGGATTCGATCATGGCGCCTTTAATGCCCCGTTCGGCACATTCCCGCAATACCCGGGGAACCCGGGGAGCCGGCACGAAAATTATTGCCAGATCCACCGGATCCGGCACATCCAATACGGACGGAAAGCATGGCAAGCCGTCTATCGCGGGATAGGCGGGATTGACGGGATAAATGCCGCCATTAAAGCCTTTGATCAGATTGTTGAGGATAAAATAGCCGCCTTTGACCGGGTTGGCCGAAGCGCCAATTACGGCGACGCCTTTGGGTTTGAAGAAAAATTCCATTCAATAATGTTCCTTTGACGACTTCAGGTTAAAATGATTGAATTGACATATTGGAAAAATCCCCCTACCCCCCTTTAGAAAAAGGGGGGAAAGAAATCTCATCTGACAACACCTTTACAAAGTGGGAAGAGCGCGGCTTCCCCTTTTTTAAAGGGGGATCGAGGGGGATTTTATTTTAATCAAACCCGGAAAAATCAGGCTTGCGGCGCTCGAAAAAAGCCCTAAACGCTTCATCGCATTCGCCGGAGTTCAGCCTTTCGGAAAAATGCTTTCTTTCTTCAGCCATAGTTTCGCCGATGGCGTGTAAAACAGGGCGTTTCAGCAAGGCTTTGGTAATGCGTACGGATGCCGGGGGCTGCTGCGCCAGCTTTTCGGCCTGTGCATAGGCCCTATCGATAAACCCTTCATCCGGATAAACAGCATTGACCAGTCCGATTTCATAAGCCTTTGCGGCAGACAGCGGCTCGCCGAGCAAAAGCAACTCAGATGCACTCCGCAGTCCGACCAGCCCGGGCAACAGGAAACTGGAAGCCGCCTCCGGACAGAGCCCAAGCGCGACGAAAGGCAAAATAAATTTCGCACCTTCGCCGGCATAAACTAAATCACAGTGCAGCAGCATGGTTGTTCCCACACCCACGGCCACCCCGTCAACAGCCGCCACGATGGGCTTTTGCGCACGGCTGATGGCTGCCAGGAAATTGCTGACATCTTTATTGTCACCATCTTGTCGAAAAGCTTGAAAATCTTTCAGATCATTGCCGGCCGTGAAACAATCCGCCGTGCCCTGAAGAAAAACAGCCCGAATGCCGTTGTCATCATCAGCCCGGGTGATCGCATCGGCCAGGGCGGCATACATGGCCCGGGTCAGGGCGTTTTTCTTGTCCGGCCGGTTGATTTGTATGCGCAGAATACGGTCACGAATCTCCGTGATTATTTCGCTGCAAGTATCGGCTGCACTCATATTAACACTCCATCTGTTTGGATGATTAGATATATTGGTTGATTAAGTTGACTGAGTCGAATATGTTGATTAGGTTGGATCGGAATTCTATCCATCAAGCGCCGCGCTCTTCGAGTGAAACGCTCATAAAGCGCAACGCTCCTTCTTACCATCTTTTTACCTTCTCAGCTTCTGTTTTCCGCCTCCCAGCTTCCCGGCTTCCCAGCTTCCCAGCTTCCCAGCTTTTTATTCCTACTTCCGCATTCCGCATTCCGACTTCATCTACACCTTTCCCAAATCATGGAATACCCTTGTCCCCGTCCGACACACATAGTGGTCAAGCCATAGCGTACTGTTGGATTTTCTTTGAACAGGCCGCACAAAAATGCCACAAGGCGGGGGCCCGATCGGTCTTGTCCTGGCAGGTCTTGGAATAGGCATCGGCCATTTCTTTGGTCAATTCCGGAAATCGATCATGAATATTTTCAGCAGTCATTCCCATGTTAAATGCTGATGGTCCGCCCAGCAGTTC
>Ga0210064_1000273_pt1 | contig 24702 bp, 26 predicted proteins | sample Muzzi_CordC_D2_FD_185531 | JGI IMG/M metagenome (GOLD analysis project Ga0210064, IMG submission 185531) | Wetland microbial communities from San Francisco Bay, California, USA, that impact long-term carbon sequestration - Muzzi_CordC_D2 (SPAdes) | ecosystem: Environmental > Aquatic > Marine >... | reverse complement strand
GGCTCTCCGCACTGCTTGCCACCGCCGGAAAAACCACCATTCTGGGCGGAAATACCGGCCTGGAGAAGGAAAGCCTGCGGGTAGCGCCGGACGGCAGTATTGCCCAGACGCCGCATCCCGCCACCCTGGGATCGGCGCTGACGCACCCCTGGATCACCACGGATTATTCCGAGGCCCTGCTGGAATTCATCACCCCGCCGCTGGCCAGCCCGATCGCTGCGCTGGATTTTTTGCGAGATCTCCAGCAATTCGTTTATCTCGAGCTAGATGAGGAATTGCTCTGGTCATCCAGTATGCCCTGCGTGGTGGAAGGGGAATCCAGTATCCCGATCGCTCAATACGGAAGCTCCAATGCCGGAATGATGAAGACCGTCTACCGGCGCGGTCTGGGATATCGCTATGGGCGCGTCATGCAGGTTATCGCCGGCGCCCATTACAACTATTCCTTTCCGGACGCCTTCTGGCCGGTATTCCGGGAACTGGTGAAAGATAACCGTCCGCTCCGGGAATTTATCTCGGACAGCTATTTCCGGTTAATCAGGAACCTGCTGCGGTACGGCTGGTTGATCCCCTACCTGTTTGGCAGCTCACCCGCGATCTGCAAGTCCTTTTTGCCCGGGATACCGGCCAAACTGGAGGAGTTCAACGAGAACAGCTATTACGCACCCTTTGCCACGTCATTGCGCATGTGCGATATCGGTTACCAGAATTCCCATGAAAACGAAGATGGCTTCAAGGCCACCTATGACAACCTGGAGGTTTATATCGACAGCCTTACCAACGCCATCGAGACGCCCTGTCCCAGCCATGTAGAGATCGGCGTCAGGGTCGGGGGTGAATACCGGCAACTCAATGCCAACATTCTGCAGATTGAAAACGAGTACTACAGTTCGGTCCGGCCGAAGCAGGTCCCGGAATTCAATGAAAAACCGACCCTGGCACTCCAGCGCCGGGGGGTTCGCTATATCGAACTCCGGTCTCTGGATATCAATGTCTACGACCCGCTGGGCATCAGTGCGGAACAATGCCGTTTTCTGGAGACCATGATGGCCTTTTGCCTGTTCCAGGACAGCCCGCCCCTCAGTGAACAGGAACGCAGGAATATCGATTCCAATCTGGATGCCGTTTGTTACCGCGGCCGCGACCCGTCACTGATGCTGAACCGCGATAACCAAACCGTTTCCCTCCGGCAATGGGCCACCGAACTCTGCCGTGCAATGACCGGCTTCGCCGGACTGCTGGACACAGGTGCGAGCGGCACACCCTACACGCGAGCGTTGCAGGCCCAGGTTGAGTCCGTCCACGATCCCGACCGCACACCTTCCGCGCAGATCCTGGCTGATATGCGCGCCCACGGCGAAGGCTATTTCCATTTTGCCAAACGCATGTCCCGGCAGCACCAGGAATATTTCATGAAACTCGAGCATAACCCGGAAACCCGGCGCAAGCTCGAGGCCGTGGTGGAACGATCTGTGCGCGACCAGCGTCACCTGGAAGCCGCGGATACCCGGCCATTCGAGGAATTTCTGCGGGATTATTTCGCCCAGCAGCCCTGAATTGTCCGCAGGAGCCTCCCGGGGGGCGTCCGGGAAATATTCCGATTATCCTGCCAGAACAAAACCCACGCCGGCGAGATAACACCCCGCGGGGTAGTACCAGTTGCGCGGCTGTCCGCTCAGGTAATCAATCACGAGGGACAGGCAGACCCCCATGACCATGTACAGGGGGACCACCTGGATCGAGGTGAAATGCCGCAGGTCACCGGGCAGGTAGTAAAAATAGAACGTACCGTAAAACAGCAGAAAGAACCCGTTGGCCAGGATTTCCAGCAACGGCCCGTCGAGTCCCGATGCCAGCCCTTTCAGCCAGGACTGCCTGACCTGAACCCGGTATTCCTGCAGGACCCGGTGCAGAAAATACCAGTAATATCCATACACCGGCCAGACGATGAAATTCAGTGCCGAGGTATAACCCTCGTGTATCGGCCAGACCCGGTACTGCCACAACGGTTTGCCGATCACCAGGGAATACAGTCTGCCCAGTGCAACCTCACAGAGTATGGCCACCAGAAAGGCCACGGCCATGAACAAGGCGAGCTGGTAAAGGTCCACACGCATCCAGTGACGGGTCAGCAGGGAAGCCAGCAGGTAAAAGAAACAGACCCCGAATACCGCCCCGGACAATCCTTGCAGATATAGAACGCTCATCCGCCCAGTGATAAATCTGGTTTAGATATGGGAAACCAGCCTGGCTTCCGGCACGTATTCCTGGATCGCACCGGCGATTTCGAAGCGAATACCCTGTATGGGCCGGATGGAAACCCAGAGCAGGTTCAGCCTGAGATTGAACTCGGCAAACACCACGGCGTGGGTGAAGCGCGCCAGGGCAAGGTGTATATCGTGAACGGTCCGGTTGATCAGCTGCTGCGGTTTTTTCTTCAGGCCCGGAATAACCATCATGAAGTCGCTGAGTGGCCGGCCGTCCTCGTCACGGGACGGCGCCCGGTACCGCAACGGTTCCGACGCATCCTGAAACAGTACCGAGACTCGTGGCAGCGACATGATGATAAGAATACCGGTTACCTGCCGGTATTCTAGCCGATTGGAGCCAGTCCGGCACATCACGCGCCGGGGATGGACCCTATCCTTTGTAAACAGTATGGATTTCAGGAAAAAGACCCGATCAGGAATCAACCCCGGTCGGCGCCTGGACCGCTCATCCGGTCACAAGCGCATCCCTGACCCGCTCCAGCCGGCTGCGCACCTCGGTGGCCAGTACCTCGATCCCGTCCACCTGGACCAGACTCAGTACTGCGGCGGGATCCATGAAACCCACCGTGATAGTCCCGTCATCCTCTTCCCGCACCACCACATTGCAAGGCAGCAACAGGCCGATATCCGGATCCGCCTCGATGGCCCGGTTCGCCAGCGCCGGGTTACAGGCACCGAGTATCCGGTAGGGCTTGCGCTCCACACCCAGTTTTTTCCTGAGGGTCGCGGCCACATCGATTTCGGTCAGGATACCGAATCCCTCCTTCTGGAGTTCCTGCACCACCCGGGCCTCGACCTCCTCCAGGTTGCCGGCAACCGTTATCTTGAATCCATACATGTCTATGCCTCGCTGGTCAAACGTGTTTGCGCCTCGCGGTATTTCTCGGCGGTTTTCGCGATGACTTCTGCAGGCAATGACGGTCCGGGCGGCTGTTTGTCCCAGTCGAGTGTCTCCAGATAGTCACGCACGAACTGTTTGTCGAAACTGGCCGGGCTGGTTCCGGGCGTATAACTGTCCGCCGGCCAGAAGCGCGAGGAATCCGGCGTCAGTATTTCATCGATCAACACCAGATGATCACTGCTGTCGAGACCGAATTCGAACTTGGTATCGGCGATGATGATGCCGCGTTCCAGCGCATAGGCCGCACAGTTTGTATAGATCTCCAGACTCACATCCCGCACCTGCTGTGCCAGTTCATCACCGAGCAGCGCCCGGGTTTTTTCAAAATCGATATTCTCGTCGTGTGCACCGACAGCGGCCTTGGTGGATGGCGTGTAGATCGCCTCCGGCAGGCGGTCGGCCAGCCGCAGGCCGGCCGGCAGGGGGATGCCGCACACCTGCCCGGTTTTCCGGTAGTCCTTCCAGCCCGATCCGATCAGGTAGCCACGCACGATGGCCTCCACCGGCAGCGGCCGCAGTTTGCGTACCACCACAGCGCGGCCCTCCACGCTGGCACGCTCGGCGGTATCCGGCAGTACCTCTTCCAGTGTCAGTCCGGACAAATGATTCGGCACCAGCGTGCGGGTCCGCTCGAACCAGAAACCGGATACGGCTGTCAATACCGCCCCCTTGCCGGGAATGGGGTCCGGCAGGATAACGTCGAAGGCGGACAGGCGATCCGTGGTCACGATGAGCAAATGCTCATCGTCAACGGCATAGATATCGCGCACCTTGCCGCGATTTACCAGTGGCAGGCTGCGTAGATGGCTTTCGTACAAAACCTCCTTCATGGCGCGGGACCCTCGAATTTCACAAAAACGGCATTCTACCCGTCATTGGACCACTTGCGAACCTGGAGTTCTGTCACCAGGGCAGGAATGAGCTTGCCCCCTGACGCTCCGGGGATGTTAGAATCAGGCCCCCGAATTCAGCAAGCGTCTGGAACCCTGCTATGAACACCCCCCAAGTTGCCGTAATCATGGGCAGTAACAGTGACTGGGACATTATGAAACCGGCCATCGACATGCTGGAAAAATTCGGCATATCCCACGAGGCCCGGGTGATCTCGGCACATCGCGCCACCGACCTGCTGGTCGAGTATGCGGAAAACCTCCGCGACCGTGGTTTTGTCTGCGCCATTGCCGGTGCCGGCGGAGCCGCCCATCTTGCCGGTGTGCTGGCCGCCAAGACCACCCTGCCCGTGCTGGGCGTCCCCATCCCCTCAAAGTATCTCAAGGGCATGGATTCTCTCCTGTCCACGGTGCAGATGCCCAAAGGCATCCCGGTGGCGACCTTTGCCATCGGGGAAGCCGGTGCGGCCAACGCGGCACTGTATGCCGTCAGCATGATCGCCGTCACGGATACCGGCATGGCCGGCAAGCTGGCCGACTTCCGCAAGGCGCAGGAAGAAATGGTCCGCGCCATGACCCTGCCGCCGACGTGATCCTGCCCAAGGCCACCCTGGGAATGATCGGCGGCGGCCAGCTCGGCCGCATGTTCACGATCGCAGCCCGCAGCATGGGTTACCGGGTCATCGTCCTCGACCCCGATCCGCACAGCCCGGCCGGGACCATCGCAAATCAGCATATCCAGTCCGACTTTCACGATCATGCCGCTCTCGACATGCTGGGTGACTATTGCGCCGTGGTGACGACCGAATTCGAGAATATCCCGGTGGCCGGTCTCGAGCGATTACAGCAGCACTGCCCGGTACGCCCCGCCCCTGAAATCATCGCCATGGCGCAGGACCGCCTGCTGGAAAAGGCCTTTCTGGACGAACACGAGTACCCCACGGTCGCTTTTTGTGCCATCCAGACACCGGAAGACCTCGAGGAGGGGGTGACCGACCTGGAACCGCCATTCATACTGAAACTTGCCAGGCCCCATTATCCGGGACACGGGCAGCATGCCGTCAGCACGCTGAAGGAGGCATTGGATGCATTCCGGCTCATGAAGGAAAAAACCTGCATCCTGGAAGAACGGGTCTATGTCGAAAAACGCCTTTCAGTCACACTCGCACGCAGTCTGGACGGGGATATCGAGGTCTACCCGGTCGTGGAGAACAGCTATATCAACGGGCTGCTGGACATCACCATGGCCCCGGCGGATATTCCCGACAGGATCGCGGACGCGGCCGTTGAAATGGCTTCCGACCTCGCTGACGATCTGGAGTACTGTGGTGTTCTTTCGACCGATTTCCTGCTGACTACAGAGGATGAACTGCTGATCAACACCCTTACACCCCGACCGCATAACAGTGCCCACTATACCGTGGATGCCTGCGTCACCTCGCAGTTTGAACAGCAGGTTCGCATGCTATGCGGCCTGCCACCGGGGGATGCCCAGCTGTTGTCCCCGGTAGCCATGGTCAACCTGATGGGCGATCTCTGGTCGGATGGCGATCCTCCCTGGGAAGAGGTCCTCAACGTACCGCAGGCCCGATTACACCTGTATGACAAAAGCCAGCCCCGGAACGGTCGCAAGATGGGCCACATCAACTGCCTGGCCGAGGATACCGAAACCGCCCGGGAAATGGCCGAGTCCATCATCTCGAAACTGACCCCCTGAGACCTGTTTCAGGCCGCTGGTAACTGCAGGATCTGGCTCGCCTCATTCAACACGAATTCCCGGAAGTTCTGCGCCACTATGGAGAGCCGCTTGCCGGTGCGATATACGATAAACCAGTAGCGCATAATCGGGAACTTCACCACATCCAGTATCACCAGGCGCTGTAGCGCCAGCTCCATCTCGAGGGTATGCACGGACACCAGACCCAGGCCCAGGCCCGCCTCCACGCCCTGCTTGATGGCTTCGTTGCTGCTCATCTCCATCGGAGTCGACAGGCTCAGGTGATTCGCGGCGAAGTATCGTTCCATGGCGGAACGGGTACCGGAACCCTGCTCGCGCACCAGGAAGGTTTCCTCGCGCAGCCGGTCCAGGGGAATGCGTCTCTCCCCTGCCAACGGATGGTCGGGGGGCGCGATCACCACCAGCGGGTTTTCCATGAAGCTCTCCGCCACCAGGTCCATCTCCCCGGGCGGCTGCCCCATGATCACCAGATCGGCGCGGTTCTCCACCAGTCCTTTCAGCAACTGCTCGCGGTTGGTGACATCGATGCTGACGGTAACATCACCGTGCCGCTTGCAGTAGGTCGCCAGGAGGTGCGGCACGAAATAGTTTGCCGTACTGGCCACTGCGATGGTCAGACGCCCGCGCTTCAGACCCTTCATCTCGTCCACCACCTGGTCCAGCTCGTCCAGTTGGGTGGTGATGGCGGACGCATACCGGCGGAACTCGCGCCCGGCATCGGTCAGGAACACCTTCTTGCCAAGCTGCTCGAACAGCGGCAATCCGATCGAGTGTTCCAGCTGTTTGATCTGCATGGACACCGCCGGCTGGGTGAGGTGCAGTTCCTGCGAGGCGCGGGTAAAACTCAGGTGCCGTGCCACGGCCTCGAAGATCTTCAACTGTCTGAAAGTGATATTCATACGGGATACGGCGCATGAAATGCATAAAGAGATGCTTATTATAGGCAAGTATTAATAAAATTATTATTATGTTTATTCCCGGAGTGACCCGGCGCTGGAAATCACCGTTCGAATGGAGAAAGCATGACCACACTCACCCCGAATACCGCGACAGGCCAAACCCGGTGCTTGCCGACCTTGTTCTGATCCTCCACGCGGCGTTTATTGTCTTCGTGGTCTGCGGAGGATTGCTGGCCCTCTGGTGGCGCCCGGTGATGTGGCTCCACGTGCCGGCCGTTGTCTGGACGATTCTGCTTGAGTTTTACGGCTGGATCTGCCCGCTGACACCGCTGGAAAATTCCCTGCGCGAGGCCGGGGGTGTGCCCGGGTACCGGGGTGGGTTCATGGAGCACTACCTGTTGCCGCTGGTCTACCCCGGCGGTCTTACGCCCGGCATCCGGATGGTTCTCGGGCTGGCGGCCCTGCTCATCAATCTCGTGGTCTACGGGTTCGTATGGTGGTGGTGGCGAAAAAACCGCGGAATTTGGCGACAGTGGAGAAACAAACGCGGGAACGGCGAGCAGGAATGAACGGGGCGGGCGCGGTGAGCCTGTGGGGCAGGCTTACAGCGTGAACTCGACCAGTTCGCAATTGCCGAAAGCAAGATCCAGCATGTCCCGGTCCGGCAGACCGTCGAAGTGGGCCTTGAATACCCGCAGCGTTTCTTCGTGAGCCACGATAAGGACGGTTTGCCCGGTGCATCCCCGGAGCCATTCCAGGAATCCATTCACCCGGGCCTGGTAGTCGAGCAGCGATTCGCCGCCATGGGCGCGTACCTGCAGCCGGTCGTGGCCGGTCGCGGCAAAATACTCGGCAACCGCACGGCCTTCGAAACCCGAGCGGATGTCGTTGAGGGCCGGATGCGCCTGCAGCGGTACACCGTGATAACGGTTGATGATGTCCGCCGTCTCCCGGGTGCGGGGCAGTTCCGACGTGATAATGCGCTCCAGGGGGACACCCTGCAGCTTCCGGGCCGCCGCTTCGGCCTGGTGGATTCCCGCCTCCGTCAGATGGACATCCCGCCCGGGGTCGTCGTTGCACAGACCCAGGCGGTTGTAGTTGGTCTCGCCGTGGCGCAGGCAATAAAGTTTCATACAGGCCGGTAAGCGCAGTAGCAGGGTTCATCCGCCGGGCGGATGAACCGTAGTCCGGATGACACATCCTGACTATAATCAATTCCTCATGGATTGAGGAGACCCCCATGCACAGATGCCTGATACCGACCCTCATCAGCCTGGCGCTGCTCACCGGCTGTGCCACCTCGCCCACCGGCCGCTCGCAACTGGTGCTCATGCCGGAAAGCGAGATGAAGCAAATGGGCCTGCAGGCATTCACCAACATCAAGAAAGAAACACCCGTCGACCGCGATACCAACGCCAACCGCTACGTCGACTGCGTGGCAAATGCCATCACCCGCGAAGTCGGGGGTAACTGGGAAGTCGTGGTCTTCAAGGACGATGACGCAAATGCCTTCGCCCTGCCCGGGGGGAAAATCGGCGTGAATACCGGCCTGCTGAAGGTGGCGGAAAACCAGGACCAGCTGGCGACCGTGCTGGGTCATGAAGTGGCGCATGTATTGTCCAATCATTCCAATGAACGGGTATCGCAAACTTTCGCGGTGCAACAGGGCCTGGGTCTGATCAACGCCCTCGCCAGTCCGCAAAGCGGTACCGGCCAGACTGTGATGGGGCTGCTGGGCGTGGGCGCCCAGTACGGCATACTGATGCCCTACAGCCGGATCCAGGAAAGCGAAGCCGACCTGCTCGGGCTGGATCTGATGGCGAAAGCCGGCTTCAACCCGCAGGAGAGTACCGTCCTGTGGCGCAACATGGAGCGTGCGGGTGGCGGTCAGCCTCCCGAGTTTCTGTCCACCCATCCTTCCCACGGTACACGCATCAGTAGCCTGAGGGCCCACATGCCGGTTGCCCTGCGGTTGCAGCAGCAGGCCCGGGAACGCGGCAAACGTCCGGCATGCAAGTAATACGCGCCGCGGCGCTCCGCCAGCAACCCTGCTCATAAGGACAGACAGTACATGCCGGTCAACACCGTTAAGGAATTTCTTCACAAGGAGTCCTCCAGTGGCCTGCTGATCATCTCGGCCGCCATACTGGCCATGCTGGCGGAGAACACCCCGCTCAAGCCCCTGTATGATGCCCTGCTTGGTACACCGGTTGGCATCCGGGTGGGCGCGCTGGGTATCGACAAGGCCCTGCTGCTGTGGATCAACGACGGCCTGATGGCCGTGTTCTTTTTCCTGGTGGGCCTCGAGATCAAGCGCGAACTGCTCGACGGGGAGCTGTCCGATCCGTCCCGCGTGATCCTGCCGGCCATCGCGGCCGTCGGTGGCATGGTTGTACCGGCGGCTGTCTTCGTTTATTTCAACCACGGCGATCCCGCGGCCATGACCGGCTGGGCCATTCCCATGGCCACGGACATCGCCTTTGCACTGGGCATCCTCTCCCTGCTGGGAAACCGGGTCCCGGTGGTGCTCAAGCTGTTCCTGCTGACCCTGGCCATTATCGACGACCTCGGTGCGATCATTATCATTGCCGTGTTCTACTCCAGCGACATCTCGCTGGTCTCGCTGGCAGTATCGGCGGCGGCGCTGATCGTGCTGTTCGTCATCAACCGCAGCGGTGTCATGGGGATCGCGCCCTATATCCTGGTAGGCATCATCCTCTGGGTGGCAGTGCTGAAATCCGGGGTGCATGCCACTCTGGCGGGTGTGGTACTGGCGTTCTTCATCCCGCTCAGGAAAGGCGGCGACCACCGAAACTCGCCACTGCATCACCTCGAGCACATCCTGCACCCCTATGTGGCACTGCTGATCCTGCCGTTGTTTGCCTTCGCCAATGCCGGTATCCCGTTCGCCGGGCTGTCGCTGGCGTCACTGGCCGAACCTGTACCGCTCGGCATCCTGCTCGGCCTGTACCTCGGCAAGCAGGCCGGGGTCTTCGGGTTTTCCTGGATCGCCGTGCAACTGCGACTCGGCAAGCTGCCGGCGAACACCGGCTGGCTGGAGCTTTATGGCGTCTCCGCGCTGTGCGGAATCGGGTTCACGATGAGCCTGTTCATCAGTTCGCTGGCGTCCGAGGAAGCCGGCACCGGCCTGATCGCCCAGCACCGTCTGGGCATCCTCGGCGGCACCCTGTTATCCGCGATTACCGGCTACCTGGTACTCAAACTGGCCCTGCGCAACAAGCCACCACAACCGGAATAATCCGATCCAGCGTATGCAACGCAAACTGAAACTGCCGGTCCGGCTGATCGTACTGGGCTTTTGGTATTTCGCCGGGCCCCGCGGGGCATAGCGGCCCGCCACCCTGAACTGCGTGCTACCCCGTAATTCCATGCCCGACCCGGGGTATCGTCCCGACCACCCGGGTAACCGGGGCGGGCTGCCGGTATGAAGACCCTCGATACCGGCGCCTGGATCCGGCGCTACTATCTGCTGACCCCGCTGTTTTTCCTGCTGGATTCCGCGTTCGGTTACTCATTCCGGATTTCCGGCCTGCCGGAGCCGGGCTACCGCTATGCCTGGTACGGTTTCTGCGTACTGTGTGCGCTGGGTTGTTATGTTACGTCGCGTTATACCGCACTGATTGCCATGGCGGAGAGCAGCGTCAACCTTTTGATCCTGCTGGCGAGTGTCCTGTTACCCATCGTGTACCTGGGGGGTCTGGCGGGTGAACCCGCGGCGGCCATCGGCCTGAACGGTGATAATATTCTAAACTTCCTGCTCACGGGCGGTTTCCTGCTGACGGTATTTTATTCCGCCCAGCATGAACTGCACGCCAGGACCCGTTTACCCGGGAAATAGCCGGGCCCTTGCAGACACGCCAGCGGAGACTTCACAGCCATGGCAATACTCGACAAACTGTTTGGCGGCAAGGGCTATACCCGGCCGCTGGACAAGGCCCGCAAGATCATCGACCGCTTCACGACGGCAACCATTATGGGAGTCGACCGCGAAGACATCGGCCGCTATCCGCCCAAGCAACGCAAGGTCATGGCGTTCCATTTCGGTGCGATCGAATACCTCGCGAACGAATATGGACTCAATGAAACCGAAACCCTGGGGCTGTTCGTCATGTTTCTCGACAAGTACTTCAACCTGCCGGTCAGCGAAACCGGCAGCATCAGCCAGCTGCTGGAAGGTTTCCGGAGCCAGGCGGATGAGCACCGGTACCTGGAGGCCGGCCAGGAGGTATTCCGGCGCTGGCATCTCGAGAACGACCGCCGCGCACCGCTCCAACTCGGTGAAATGCTGCAGCGCTCGTGAACGCGCTGGAGCCCCTGTTGCGGCAGGTCCGTGTGCCGGGCTTTCCCACCCCACCCATACCCCGACAAAATCCTCTGGTTCCGGATCACCCCTGGTTCGAGGCGGAAGTGCTGCCGGCATTCCCTAACCAAATCACTGCGTTATTGCACTGGAGCAGTTGCCGGATGCAGTACAAGCTGTAAAACCTCGTGATACAGTATCCCCGATTCGGGTGATTTACCCGTCCCACCGTCCGCTGGAGTCTGATAACATTGTGATTCCGGTTACTATTATGCCCAACAGCATCTTCCCAATTCTCAACCAAATCGACTCCCCGACCGACCTGCGGCGGCTGGATATTGTCGATCTCGTGCAACTCGCCGGCGAACTGCGCGAATTTCTGATTGAATCGGTAGCCAACACCGGCGGTCACCTGGCGGCAGGACTGGGGACCGTGGAACTGACCATCGCACTGCACCGGGTATTCCACACACCGGATGACCGGCTGGTTTGGGATATCGGTCACCAGGCCTATCCGCACAAGATCCTCACCGGGCGGCGGGACGCCATGCACCAGCTGCGCCGACAGGGCGGACTGAGCGGTTTCCTGAGCCGTGCGGAGAGCGACTACGACGCCTTTGGCGCCGGACATTCCAGCACCTCGATCAGTGCGGCCCTGGGAATGGCGGTTGCTGCAGCACGTACCAATACCGGGCGCAAATCGATTGCGGTGATCGGGGATGGCGCCATGACGGCCGGTATGGCCTATGAGGCGCTCAACAATGCCGGTGACCAGGACTGCGACCTGCTGGTCATCCTGAATGACAATGAAATGTCCATCTCGCCCAACCGGGGCGCCATGCACAACTACCTGGCACGCATTCTGTCCAGCCGTTTCTATACCGGTGTGCGTGAGGGCAGCAAGAGCATCCTGCACAACCTGCCGGGGGCCCGGCGTTTCCTGGGACGCTGGGAAGAACACATGAAGGGCATGCTCCTGCCCGGCACCCTGTTCGAGGAACTGGGTTTCAATTACATCGGTCCGGTCGACGGTCATGACCTGCCGACCCTGATTAGCACCCTGAGCAACCTGCGCGAACTCCGGGGCCGGCAGTTTCTGCACGTCGTGACCCAGAAAGGCAGGGGCTATCATCCGGCCGAACAGGACCCGTGCAACTTTCACGGCGTCACCCCGTTCGACCGGAAAACCGGGCAACCACAGGCGGCTGCAACGAACCTCACCTACACCCGGGTATTCGGTGACTGGCTGTGTGACATGGCGCAGGCTGATTACCGCCTGATGGGCATTACCCCGGCAATGTGCGAAGGCTCCGGCATGACCCGCTTCTCCACGGAGTACCCGGACCAGTATTTCGATGTGGGCATCGCCGAGCAGCATGCACTTACCTTCGCCGCCGGACTGGCCTGCGAAAAACTCAAGCCGGTCGTTGCCATCTATTCCACCTTCCTGCAGCGCGCCTATGACCAGCTGATCCACGACGTCGCATTGCAGAACCTGGATGTGACCTTCGCCATCGACCGCGCCGGGCTGGTCGGCGCCGACGGCGCGACCCACGCCGGGGTATTCGACCTGGGATTTCTGCGCTGTGTACCCAACCTGGTCATCATGGCGCCGGCGGATGAAAACGAATGCCGCCGTATGCTGACCACGGCGTACCTGCATGACGGCCCCGCCGCCGTACGCTACCCGCGCGGAACCGGAACTGGTGTCGGCGTCGAGGCCGAGCTCTCGCCCCTGTCCCTGGGCAAGGCGGACATTTGCCGGCACGGGGAACGGATCGCCATCCTGGCCTTTGGCAGCCGGGTGGCCGCCGCGCTGGAAGCCGCCGATACCATCGATGCCAGCGTCGTCAACATGCGCTTCATCAAACCGCTGGATCGCGAAATCCTGGCCGGCATCGCCGCCGGTCATGAATTGATCGTAACGGTCGAGGAAAATGCCCTGCAGGGCGGTGCCGGGTCTGCCGTCAACGAGGAACTGCAGGCACAGGGCTTTCCTGTACCGGTCCTCAACCTGGGCATTCCGGACCGGTTCATCGGACATGGCAGCCATGCGCAGCAACTTGCCGCGTGTGGACTGGACTGCAGCGGGATCCTGGCTTCCATCGAAGCTTTCCATGCCGGCAAGGGATTGCATCCGGCACACCTGAGGACCGGTACCGACCGGCAGCAGAATGGCTAGCCCGTCCGGTTCATGGACAACGTTTCTCGTGGACCCTTCCTGAGTTATGCGGGGCAGCGGCAAAATCTACACCGGAATCGATAAGGACCCGCTGGGCGCGATGAACCCGACGGGCAATATCATTCGGGACGCCTGGATGTTCGAACTCATCCCGGAAGACGAGACCTGTGCGGGCTGGTCGGTCCAGGACCTCGAAAACCTCTATTCGAAAGTAACCGTAGCCTGGGAACCATACGGACACCTGGTCACCAACCTGCCACCGGAACTTCGGAAGCGGCATGCGCGGATCTATACAGCGGCCGTGAAACAGGCGCGGGCGCTCGGCTGGAACCCGGAACTCGGGGACGAGGATTGATCCCGAACGGCCCCGTTCATGGCGACCACCACGACCGAGACCTTTTTCCGACCTGCAGAGACCGCCCGTGAGCGGCTCACCTTGCCCGCCCCGCTCCACAACCGCTGCCGTCTGCTGCTCTCCCGCTGTCCGACGCAGAGCGTGTTCATACCGATCCGCAGCATGCAGTACCTGGCGGTCATCGACCCCGTAGAGATAATCTTCGTGGACAACCAGGGCTATGCCGTCAGCAACGGCCAGGGTGGCCGGATTATCGTGATGTCCTGGGACATGCGTCTGGATACCGGGCGTGACTCGCTTGTCGAGCCGGTACCCATCGAGATTGTCCACTACCGCCCGGAGGGGCGCGATACCCACCGGCGGGTAATGAGCGAATTCCCGCCGGCCCTGCAGCGCTATGAGGAACGCCAGAAGTCCGGCGTACCGCTATGCCTGACCGCGACCATCCTGCCGTTTACCGCCAGGACCTGAACCCGATTCCGGACGGTCCGGACTCGCACGCGGCTCAGCGGCATTCCGGCCAGCCATATCCCCAGCGCCAGGGCAGGCCTGTACAGGGTAAACCGCCAAGGCGCACGGCCCGGTACATGAGATCGGCAATGGTCGCATACAGCATGCCGACCTCCGCAGGCGAGACGCCTAAGTCGGCACTCAATTCGGGGGCGCGTGCTTCCCCGATATTCAACACGCAGGACTTCAGTTCCAGATCGGCTGCCTTGCGTGCCGCGAAGCTCTCGAGAGCGTTGCTGCCCGATCCGCCGCCGGCGTGGTAGTGCCGGTCATGTTCTCTGCAACAACTTTCCCAGGGCGGTCGTTCACCGTGCCGGTCGCGGAAATCCGGAAATCTGGCGGCCAGGTATTGCCATCCGACCGACAGACCGCCACTGCAACCGTCGGTGGTAAACGCCGCCAGGGTCGTCCCGCGAACCGCCTTGCGTACGACCAGTTGCTCATGACGCCCCAGTTCCAGTTGCCGCTCCAGGGTGTCGGGCTCCGGGCCGGTAGCGGTAATTTCTCCGGCGAGGGCAGCACTGCAAATACACAGGGCCGGCAGAAAACCGGCCTCCAGCACCACGAAAAAGCCCGTGCTTCGCTTCACAGGGGTAGCCATTGGTTGCTACTTTAGCATTTTACAGCGAGTAATCCGGGTGAATCAGTAAGAATCTGCGGACAGAAAAATCCTGGTCTGCTGTCTGGTTACATGGCGATACGGGCATCAGAGGGACTGGTGACAATCCGCGAAGCACGATTGTCACCAGTCTATGCCGGTTACCGCACTGCCAGTCCGTTGGCCGAAGCCGGGACATCGATATGCGAGTTCAATGAGGCAAGACCACCCTTGTTCTTCACCTTAAAGACGCCGATTGTGTCACTCTGCCCATTGAGCGTGTAGAGGTTCCGTCCGTCGTTACTCAGCGCCATGTCCAGCGGTCCGGTGTTCTTGCCGGTGTTGCCGGTTCGACCATTGGCATCGAGCAAGGCGAGCGAACCGTCGAAACCGGTACTGTAACCGGATATCGAACCGCTGCCAGCGTTGGTGGTGTAGGTGAAGCGCCCGTCATTGCTGACAATTGCCCAGCAGGCCGCCGTCTCGGTGGTGCCGACCGACGGGCTTATCACTGCCAGGCTGCCGTCCTTGCCAAGCCGGTACGACGACACCGAGCTCTGGTCGGTCGCGCCACCAGCCGCTTCGCTCACGATGACCTGATTACGCTTGCCCATGGCAAATCCGAACGGCGTGGTGCCTGACGACGCATAGGTGTTGACCGGGCCGGCAATTCCGTTACTGTCAACCGTGAACGTATCGATCAGGTTGGTGGCCTTCTCGGTCACGACCAGCACATCCCCATCGGCATTGAAGCTTATCTGCGCCGGGCCGGTGTTCGCGTCGCTCAGCGATTGCGTCGAACCCGGGATCGGGGCAAGTACGCCATCGGCATCAACGGTAAAACCGGTGATGGAGTCCGCAGTGCCAACCGCCCCTCCCGCATTCAGTACATACAACAGGTTACCTGAAGACGTCAGACTGATCGGGCGTTCGCCACCGGAATACTCCCGATCCACCAGTTTAAGGCCATCCTCCTCGACAGCAAAGACTGAAATGTCGTCGCTGCCGGCATTAACGACAAACAGCCAGCGGTTGGCCGGATCAATGATGACCGCGCCCTGGTTACCGAGCCCCGTGCCGGTACCGAGTCCGCCAGTATCGAATTCGCCTGCCGGCGTCAGCTTGCCGACCAGGTTACGGTCGAACACCAGTACCGAGTTACCCGCAGCGGCGTTGCTCATGGTGTAGACAGCGCCGATGGAATCGCCACCGGCCAGCGCTGACAGCGGCATCAGGAAAGCCAGCATCAGGCTGCTGGCGACCCCGGCCTTGCAGAATATGTATGACATCATCGGATCTCCTTTGGATATTACAGCCGATCGCTGCAGGGTAAATGCTATCGGTGCAAGTTCACGCGGATGTCACAGACATGGAACATTTTAATCACGGGCCGGTCACAAAACAAAAACAGAGGCGGTTTTTGGCTTCATGCCGTGTTTGTACTGATAGTGTCGAATAACTCTGTTTCCGGCGGTAGGGAAATTTTCTTAGCCCCTATGAGGCCTTTTGTTCTTTCAGACCTGAGGGGACAGAAATATCGAAGCTCTCAACAGAGATCACCACATCGTCTCATGCGCAAGATTTGAATCGCGCTTTTGTAAGAAATGCGTTTTGGCTGAAATTCGGCCTGATTGCGTTTTCGAGTTTTTCAACAGTATCGGCCTGTTTTCCCCGTTCCCGGCCCCTGCAGCAACCAGGATGCAAGGGGACATCGAATGGCAGGTTAGTGATCGATCCCGGTCCTACATGAAATCCTTATATAAGATTTCGTTGAAAGACATCGAGCCAAACCGGAAGTACATAAAATATCCTTAAACTTCCGGTATTGTTCCTGGAACTTCCGTATTCAAGTAGCCAAGTTTGTAAATCCCATTAGGCAATGTAACATAACAATAACTTATTGCTGCCAATGGATGTGGAGAATTAAACACGCCCTGAAAGTCACTGGATAACACTGACTTCCAGATCTCCTATAGTAGTAGCTGGAATAACCCTGGTGAGGTGCTACATGAGTCACCATGAAGTACACCGATCACATCGCGTAGGCTGGCTACGTGCCGCAGTTTTGGGTGCTAACGACGGAATTGTCTCCACAGCAAGTCTGATTATTGGTGTTGCTGCAGCCAGCACAACACAAGAAAATATTCTTCTTGCGGGTGTTGCCGGTTTGGTAGCAGGCGCGATGTCTATGGCTGCTGGCGAGTACGTATCCGTCAGTTCTCAGTCTGATACAGAGAATGCAGATCTGGCGCTCGAAAAAAAATCACTAGAGAATGATATCGAATTTGAAAAAGATGAACTTGCAAAAATATATGAAGGAAGGGGGCTTGAACCCGAATTGGCAATACAAGTTGCTGAGCAGCTAATGGCTCATGACGCTCTTGGGGCGCACGCTAGAGATGAAATAGGTATATCGGAGAGTGTTAGTGCGCAACCCGTTCAAGCGGCATTTTCATCGGCAGGCACATTTACAGTTGGCGCCGCACTTCCATTAATTGTCGCGTGGACCATACCTGGAGCTCAGCAAATATTTGTAGTCGCAGCCTCATCTCTTGTCTTTTTAGCTCTTCTTGGAGGCATTGCGGCACGTACAGGCGGCGCATCAATCACTGTCGGCGCTATTCGAGTAACGTTTTGGGGTGCACTTGCAATGGCACTAACCGCGGGCGTTGGCCGAATATTTGGTGTAGTTGCATAATGGTGTGTCTATTGACAGTGCTCCTGCCTTCAAATGCAGCTGTCAATTGAGCCAAGTTGACGCAAAATTCTGCGCAACTTACCCAGAGCCTTATGAACAACCGGAGTTGCTGCATTGCAGTCCTCCAGGTAGCGCTTGCGAACGGTGAGTTACGGGTTGCGATTTCAACCGATCGACGGAAATACCCGAGTGATTTACCTGGATGACCGATGTTGCCCGCAACCCGGGCATTCATCGTAAGTTGTTGTATAGCGGGCAAGTACTGTACCCGGACCTTGAGTGGAAGAATGCGGTTGCCTAACCAAAACTACGTAATTTCCCCTAATTGCACTCGCCACAGTATTCGCTACACATCGCGTTGTCTGTGCATTAACAGCTTGTGAAGCAATGATCAATAAATTATTTAAATGCACGCAATGTGTATTCGCATTACTTCTTCTGCTATCGATACCTCCAATGATACTTCTGATTATTTGGTTAAATATCTAAGGAATTTCAGCTGCAGGTTGACGATTACAGGATCGTTATTTCACAAACAAAAAGACATCCACAAATCTATGATGCAACGTTAATTATTCAGCGCCCCCTGCTCGACCCACAATTGCAAAATCATAATCTCATCCTCTGTTATCGGTTTGTGTTGCTTTTCCAATTCCGCCGTTAAGTTACCGGCGCGGCCCTCTACCAACATGTTTAGGGGGCTTTTTTTACCATTGCCTGGCACAATCACAGGGCCATATACCGAACCATAAAGAAGGGTCTCATAACTTTCCATGCTTAATCCTGTCTTTTTATAGCCTTTGCCATCAGGCGGGATATGACAATCTATGCATTTTTCCTCAAGGATTGGATGCACATCACGTTGATAGCTAATCTGCGGCATGCTTTTACATCCTATTACATATAGACTGGTTAGCAGTGCAAATATAACACTGGTAGTGTAGTTATGGCTCATTGAATTATCTGATCCAGGCTAGCCTCAAATCGATCTGATTGCATACAATTCCTCATATTTTTCGCCAGGACTTTCAGTTGTTCCGGGTCGTTTTCCATATCCATTTCTAACCTGATGTTCGCATGGCACTCGATTCTATTGAAGGTGTCAAAAGTAACATCTCTCATATGTATTTTTACGAGGTAATCTCCAATTAGAGGAGGAATAAAAAAATCTGGCTTTTGAATTGATTCATGAATCACCCTCGTACGCTCCCCTTCTGGACGGATCTCCCATGTGGCATGGCCCGAATCAAAGCTGCTGAGTTCTGGAATGGTTGTTACCTTAAGTTCACCTAACCGGGTCTCTTCAACATCCCCGACCCAGTTAACATTAAAATTGAATGGACCAACCGTATCCTCCAGGTGAATCTGCACCCTAACCACTGCATCACGATTCGCAGGCAGCACCTTCGACTCAATAACAGATGGATTTATCCGATAAATATTCTTGTAATCAGTTATTACGTAATATACATAACGCGCAGGGACATCAAGCACCGATACAGTTCTCAGTCGATACTCACCACCTAACTCCGTCACTGATAGTTCTTCAAACTCGACAGCCGCTGCGGCACAACTGACCAGAAGCAGTACTAATGGGAATATAAATCTGATTACTAGTTCAACCAGGGTAAGCTGCCACTTTCCTACATGATTTAATTGTAAATCCATTTACAACCTGCACCTTATTACGGGACGATTTTATAACTTATAAGGTCCGTTGATATCAGTCTATTGTGGAGAATACTTAAATGCATTGATTTTGTAATCAAGCTGTTCAAAACACGTGCAATTATTTAAATGCAACAGCAGGAGCAAGCTGCTAACACGTATCGACTATCCATCGACCTGGGCGGTTCGGCGCCAACCAAACGGTTACTGAAGAGGAGACTAGAAGTGACCTCCTCTGCGCCCCGGACAGGATGGACCCGTTTAGATCCGCGATTATGCCGCGACGGTTTGGTTGCGTCCCCGATGCTTGGCCTCGTAGAGAGCCCGGTCTGCCCGGGCGACGAGTTCATCGAGCCCTTCACAGCTGCTCATCTCTACGCAACCGATCGACACCGTTACGTGCAAACCGGAAGCCAACTCGTCGAATTGTTCAACCTCGATTCGATGCCGAATCTTCTCCGCTATTAGCAGCGTACCGTTCAGGTCAGTGGCCGGTAACAACACGACGAATTCCTCACCACCCCATCGCGCCACAGTATCGACCTTACGAAGGCAGTCACGCGTAAGACGAATGATCCGCTTCAGCACCTGGTCACCTGCCTTGTGCCCGTAAGTGTCATTGATTCGCTTGAAATGATCTACATCGACAAAAAGTAAAGACACATTTCCCTTAATTCTGCGGTTCTGACAGATCTCACGATGGGCATGATTGGTGAAGCTGGCACGATTCAGCGCCCCGGTCAGCCCGTCGCGCATAGCCCGCGTCTCGGCACGCCGCTGCAGGATATTGCTGCGTCGTTCCAGGTTGCCAAAGGACAGCGCCAGGAAGGCTACGACGAGACCTACGACCTGGCTGCTCGTGACTATCAGAATCAGGAACGAGATCTCGGCGGCATCCGGACTGATGTTGATAATGCTTAGGCCCAGCAGGTACGGTGCCATCATGACCAGCGCGAGGTGACGCCTGGCAAGCGCGCTGATGCGGGTTGGGCCGAGCAGCGCCCGTAAGAAGCCGTGAAAGACGGTGCTCAAGGCCGTAGCCACACACAGCGGGATCAGCATCAGGACGGTGGTCAGCGACATCCTGGCATGGGGCTCCTGTAGACCAAGCACGAACCCGACCAGCGCCAGTGCCGGCGCGCTGTATGCGAGTACGGACATCATTTGCGAGATTACCGCGTTGCCGTACTGGCGCAACAGCAGTGAGGCGGCCAGCAGCATCAGACACAACGCAGTGCCCGTCGACACGATGGCTTCCGGCTCCGCAGGATACGTATTGTGTTGCTGGAGCAAAAGGCTGGCCTCCTCGGGGAAGGCCAGCCGTGCCAGTGCGCCGAGAAATACCACGGCGCAAACTCCATCTATGAATGGACGGGCACGCGGCGTCGTGAGCACAACACAAGTTGCCAGCAGGATCACGCTCAGCGCGGTAACCGGGTGTAGCGCCGGACCGTCGGCCAGCGGTTGAATGATGTCTACAAGGCCCAACCGATACGCAACCAGAGCAACTACCGCAATCAGGAAACTGCACAGGGCGAACAGGGATGCCAGACCCAGCGCAGCCCTGACCGGCCTTTTCACATGCGTCTTCGACACCGTACCTGCACGGGAATAACCTCGTCTCAACAACCCGTCTATTCTCCAAAGGCGACTTGGGGGTGGAGCCCCTGTTCAGACGCCTTGACAAGAGCCTAGACAGATACTCGCCGATATACGCTGCAGTACATCACATGACCGGCAAAGGACAGCATTAACGGGCGTTGCTTCGTCGCAGATCGTGAGCGATGTACAAAACCGACCAGCTGACGTCGAGCCTGAACCACCTCCCGGCTACTGGCTCACATCCAGCGATTCGGAAGCACACTCAGTGTCAGCCTGCTTTTCTACGCACTGCTTCCGAATATCGTGTATGTGCTTATAACCAGCCCTTCGCTGATCGTCCGTGCAAGGCAAGTCCTGGCCGGTTTCAGTCCTCGCCGACTATGGGATCAATCAGCGGGAGAAGATCCAGGAACGGCAAGGAACCGGCTGCGAACCTGGTCGTTTAGCATGCAACTACCAGATAATTATATAAAAGGTAAGAATCGACCCAAGTCTAATATTGAGCGCCTTTGGTTGAATGTCATGAAAGATAAGTAAACCAGACGTACATAACCTGACACGGGTATTTGTCGAAAGACCTGCTTGGCTGATCCGCACCCCCCTTTGGCCTACCTTGGCTTGAATAGAGTTACACTTATCGCCAGACTGCGACCGAGAGTAATTATTTCATTACGGATACGATAACAAAGGTATGAGTGCAATCTACTAATTGTTAGATTATTTTAGGTTATCCTACCAAGGTTTCGAGCTTTATTAAGTGCAGAATCAACGCAGGGCGACAATCTTGGCACTAGTTGCTGTCGGACTGTGGTCCACAGTGGCTACTGCCTTCAAACTCAGCCTGCGTCACCTAGACCCGTTGCAACTCGTCGCCTATGCGGCACTGTTCGCTACCCTGTTTCTCGTTCTTGGAGTCAGTTTGAAGCGCCGCTTGAATGAGTTGTGGCCTCACTTCAGGCGCCAGCCACAACTATTTCTGCTGCTTGGATTGCTAAATCCGTTTATCTATTATTTGGTCCTGTTTAGAGCATATGATCTCCTGCCCGCTCAGCAAGCGCAAAGCATCAACTACACTTGGGCCATCACCCTTGGCCTTTTATCAATTCCATTTCTAAAAAAGCCATATGGGGCACGTGATGGCCTTGGTGCTCTGCTTGGATATGCTGGTGTGCTGATTATCGCAACCCGCGGTGACCTTCTTTCGCTAAATCTCGACAGCCCCCTTGGCGCGGCACTTGCACTATTAAGTACTCTAATCTGGGCCACGTACTGGATATTCAACACGAAAACGGAGGCAGACCCACTGCTGGGTCTGAGTCTATGTTTCCTGTGCAGCTTGCCCTTTACACTAGCTGCCTGCGCGGTGTTTTCGGACCTAGGACCAGTGGCTGTGCCTGGACTACTGGGTGCAGCCTATGTTGGTCTATTCGAGATGGGTATCACATTTGTGATTTGGCTCGCAGCGTTGAAAACAGCAGATAACATCGCAAGGATTAGCAATTTAATATTTTTATCACCCTTTCTATCTTTGATTCTTATTTCGGTAGTTCTGAATGAAACAATCGTACCGGCAACCTTTGCGGGCCTTGCGCTTATACTCATGGGCACCTTTGTGCAACAGCTGTGGCGCCATTACGATTAACGTAATCAGGGCTGTATCTCCTCCCATATACAGAACTCGTACTGAGACAGAAAGAAGGATTGGTGCGATTATTCTATTTTACGAATATGGATTAAGGGTCGGGGGCTACAGGTCACGATCATTACCTGTAAGTCCGGTGTCAGTATCGAAGATGCCGTTCATTGGCCGCCCTTGCAGGTCAGAAGTTGGCCGCAACTCCCCGTTTGTAAAAATGCTATTGAGTGGCTCTTTCCTGGTTGTGAATGGCTGGTATAGGGTCGATACCAGAGTCCAAGGGCAAGCTACTGTAGTTTCCGATGGAGGGGGACCACCGAGCCAGCCCGGGAATTCTGCATCCGGGAGTAATGCCTAAAAAGAAGGGTGAACATAGCAATCCGTCAATTAAGCTCTCAATCGCCGAGGAGGTAGTTCAGAAAACCACGAAAAGCTTTTCTGTGAGCTACAATGAGATGTCGTTACGCTGCAATCAGAATTCCTGTCACAATATAGTGGATTCTTGAGGGGTGGTGACTATGATATGTTTACTTCCGGGTTCCAGGTGACAGGTTTTTGTTTAATTATTGATGGGAGTCAAGGAGTAATTCAAGATTCTAATATATAGTTGGCTAATTATAAACTATCTGCCGGTGTGGTTCGTTGGACGGATAGAGGGGGGACAAAAATCCGCATCAAATTCAACCTGTTTTGTCAGTCAGCACCATCAGCTAACCGGAGGAGGATCTGATGAATTCGATAACTGGTAATCACCATACATTCCTAACAAATCCATGGTGGTCCATGGGCCAGGCACAGCCCGGTGAATGCGGGTTATGCATAAATGAAACAGCAACCAGGGCAAGAGCGGGCCTGCTGAACGTACTATCCGGAACAACCATTTTTCTGCTACTTGCCGTGCCGGAACTTGATCCCATTCGCTATGTGGCACCTTTTGTAATTTTCGACATGGTAACCGCTGCCACTTTTGGACTCACACCAATAAGTCCAGCCGGTATCCTGGGTACCGTGTTAACCATGAAGATCCATCCGGTATGGAAGCCAATAAAACCGAAACGTTTTGCCTGGACGCTGGGGGCCACGTTGGGAGTTTGTTGTTTGACTTTCTGGATCCTTGGAATGACCGAATGGATTATTGCGGTATTGGGAATCTGTTTCATCTTGACCTGGCTTGAGGCCGTGATGGGGTTTTGCGTAGGATGCTGGATGTATTCCCTGTTAGTTAAATGCGAAGTTTGCAAGTTGCATTGAATCAAGTGACGAGGGCACTGCCATGGACAATATCCATCAAGTTGAAGTTGTTATTCATATCGATGAAACGCTTAGCGATGATCACCGAGCCAGCCTGGTTAGTAATTTACAGGGACGTGATGGCGTGGAAAATGCCAGATTCACCCCTGGCAAAGACCATCTTATGGTGATTGACTACGATTCCAACAAGCTGCACACAACCGATGTGCTTAAGTTTGTCAAGCAGGAAAATGTTAACGCCGAACTGATCGGCATCTAGTGATCGGCCGGCCCCAGGGTAACAGGGTTGCTGTACCTTGAAGCGTGCAACCTTGTTATGGTTGCGCAGTCTGAACTGGTTTATATTTCTGACAGTGCGCAATAGCATTTGATCGAGATTGTTTAAGGCCCGGTTTCAGACTGGAATTGCTGAATTCCTGTCGAGATGCAGGAGCAGGAGGAAATCAATGGATAAAGTAGATGCAGGTATTACTTTGCATATAGATGAAAATACCACGCATGATGAACGTGAGAGTTACCGCGATGCTTTGCTGGTTTTGGATGGTGTAATGGCAGCCGCATACCATGATGAAAGACCGCATTTGATGGTCGTCGTATATGACCCGGCTCTCGTTAAATCTATCGAATTCATAAACGTTGCCAGGAACCGCGGATTACATGCTGAATTGATTGCATGACGATAATATTTGTGGCAAGCGACAAGTAACCATCCATGGAGATCTGTAACCGGAACAAGAACTACACAAGCACACGGGAATCTTTAATAAACACATACCCTGGAGATATTGCGGAAATGGCTCCAGGCATGCAGAAGAAATGAACCGTTTGTGATAAGTCATTGGAGAAGAACCTAGTACAAGAACAGGAATCAAAACGGGATCTGTGGTGGCAGGCGTAATAGGAATACAGCGGTTTATTTATGACATTCTGGGAAATACCGCCAATACCGCAAGTCGCATGGAATCAGAGGGGGTAGTTAATTGTGTTCAATTAACCGAATCCGCCTATAAACATTTAAATGCAAAATATGCTTGTGAAAGCAAGAAGCCATTGTAGTAACTCAAGTTTCGGAGTTCAAAATAGCCAAAATTCAGTCGAGTCGACCACTCACTCATACTCCAAACGCAGGGTGATGGCATCCAACTGCAGACTGCGAACGAAAAATGCTTTCACTCGTTCATCG